>Ga0209363_1000851_pt1 | contig 13306 bp, 4 predicted proteins | sample WorMetexBAHAMAS3_FD_187385 | JGI IMG/M metagenome (GOLD analysis project Ga0209363, IMG submission 187385) | Marine gutless worms symbiont microbial communities from Max Planck institute for Marine Microbiology, Germany - Inanidrilus exumae... | ecosystem: Host-associated > Annelida > Digestive... | reverse complement strand
GACAGTGGGTTCACGCCCGTAGCATCTCCCGCTGCCAGAGCAGATACCTCAAGACAGTTTCCTTTGCCGCCATCATTTCCGACACCAGACGACAAAGTCAAGCCGGAACTTGCTTCACCGCTCTCAGCCATTTCGTCTCCATTTAGCAACAACCTCAGACTGGTTTTGGAGGCAGCTTTATCACCACTAGCGGTATTAGCCCGGCATCTTTTCTTATGCTTTGGAGTTAACTGAGGGTCATCCTTTCCACCCTGCGAAAACAGAACAGACAACTGACACAACGTTTAAGCAATCTAATCACTGATTTATGGCACAATATTGGTTTTGGAACAATTTGTTTGGCTATACTGCTACTAGTTCAACTTTATGCTCCAACATCACAATATTTTTACTATGTAATATATTACCAAATCTCTCGACAACAGTAAAATTCACAGTTTCAATTTCTGTAGTAAACTACGACTTGATAACAAACATGGTTGGCAAAGCCCTGTTTATATTACCCATGTTAAAAACAACAGAATGATAATGACTCTGCAGCTATGTGCAACATAATGCAGATTGGTCTCATCTAATTTTTCTTCCAAAGCATTAAATGCATATTGTAACATATGCAACTTCTAACTACCCAGCTTTAACAAAAACAACAACCCATTTTATGATTATTCTAAAATGTGTAGAATATAAATACCATACTTCACTTATTCAACAGTATTTATCCGATGCTCATGCAAAAAATCATTCAATTACTCAAATAGAATAATCTAAAGCCAGGTCCTGCGTGGACGAAATGTAACAGAACTGAAACAAATTTCACAAATGAAAATGCATGCAATAAGAATCAACTAAATCAAGTAAGTCCACGCACAGCGAGGCAAAAACTCAAATGAAATTAACAACGAAATTTATTTGCAACATAGAACAAAGCACAGATCAATGAACAATCAAAACGTGTTATCAAAAACTGTTCACAATTAATCAAATAAAATTCTGGACAACCAACATTATGGCGATCTTGGCACAAAAAAATAAATTAATAAAGCTTAACACACTATGCTTCGACATTTGCAAATAACAAGAACAAAATATCTAATTAACTACAAAAAGGACGTGGATGCCTTTGACAGACGGCCTGCTGTGACCTTGACCTCTGACCTCTAATCAGGTCGTCAGTAGGGGCCAGTGAATATTCTGGTCGGTTTTACCAAAACTGTTCAAGGTGTTCGTGACCGTAGTGTGGACGAACGAACGGAACAATGGGACAGCCCGCAAATATAGCACCTTCACAGACACTGTCGAGTGGTAAAAGCATAACAAAACATGAACATGAACAATGGAGCGATTTGCATCGCAGAAATTAAACCAAGCTAGGAACAACAACGCCGGTCACTGAAGCTCGGCAACAGAAACATTAGCATAAGTGAAATAACAGATACCTTGGAATCCAAACGCTGCATTCAAATATAAGCACAGCAACTACTGTCAATATTAACTATAACAGCTTCCATTCTATATTGTTTTTTAGTTATAACTGTTTTAAGCAGAAAATAAATAAAAATAAATAATATGACAACAAGGTTGCAGATCTGATACATAATTCATAGGCAAAGTTCTTCATGTATTCAATGCTATATTTAACGATAGATACGATCTCTATAATGAATTGCAACTATGCACTAAGTTACAACATTAGCCAAAGAAGGAAATGGCACACTACTGAGAGCTAAGTAAGAGAAATTAGTCAGTTAACAAAAACAACATGACCCAAGATGAAATAGCACAGAATAGAGGTACACAAACAACTCTGTATCTGTGGCCGATATATTCCTAATCTAAAAGACTCCACTTATGGCAGTTAGTTAGTTGGAGTTTAACGTCATCTTTAATTCACGGGACATGACACGGCTACTGCTAACAGCAAAAGGCACAAATATTAATACAATATAACAAGCGTCAGAAAACGAACCTGTCGCAAGGCTTCGAGGATAGTGGCACGGTTTGTTCGCAACATTTTCAGCTTCTGTTCATACTGCAGTCTTCGGTCAGGTACAACGGCCATCAGCGCATAACGGATATCATGATAAGGTTCCCTGCATTATTCCATCATCATTGATACCAACTATTTTCATATCAAATGCACACCTCAACGTTGAAGTAGATATCTGATATAATGGTTCACTTTGACGCTATTTAAGTCAAGTTTAAAGGTCAAGATCATAAGCCAAAGTTCAATGTCAGAGGAGGAAAAGCTATGGATGCAGTCGACTGATTGTGAAACCGAGACCTAACTGGCGACTGTAAATAAGAAACAGCCAGCTGAAAGTTCACAATCAGCTAAAAGTGTTGCGGAACGTGAAATATTTTTCACAGACATCCCGCAAGTTGGCACACTGTAAGTAACAAATTAACGAAGCAAACACAAATAAAGCTTCGTGTCGTACCCGCCAGTTGCCATGCCGAGTCGTTCTGATATGACTTTGCAAAACTTTGCTGTCCAGTCTTCATCGTCTTCGCCAGGGCCTTCACGCACAAAATAAAGCTACAAAGCCTGGCCTCAGTGTAAGGGTAAGTATAGTTCCTAGAACTACAGTGGGTCACTTTATCTTTCCCTAAAACCAAAGGCTAAAACTTTAGTTTAAACCAAAAGTTTGGTCTAAGAACTAATTAATGCAAAACGTGAAGTGGCGATGAACTTTTGTCTTAAACTACAGTCCAAAACCAAACTTACCGTTTAAACCAAAGTGTTAGATCAAAGTTTGGTCTTAAAACAAAGTTAATCTCAGCAATCAGGTATTAAACCAAACGACTGTAATCCATTTAGATAGGCAGTTATCACTAAACCTTTAGAGTTAAAATTTTCTTCTTAAACCAAGCCACTATCTTTTGCTTAAGCAAATGTAAACAAATACGCCAACGATGATGTCGAATCTAGCGGTATAATCATTAACAACTACCGTGGACCAAAAGCACCTAACAATAAAATAACATCATCCAAAAGCAATAAATCAGTCAGATTGCTGAAAATGTAAAATATATCTGCATTTGCATGAAGATGGGACGTTCGTTCTATAAAACCAAACTCTTAAACTAAAGTTTGAGAATAAATTCTAAAACTTTAGTTTAAACTTTAGTCTAAAACTAAAGTTTAATCTGAAATTGGTCTAAAACAAGGTTTTAGCAAAAGATAAAGTGACTCATTATTTGAGTATATCCTACATTTAAATTACTATTGAAGGATAAATGCATGTGGATTATTGTGCCCTTCCAGTTTATCTGTTATACTAATGTATACATCCAGATAATCTCAAGTATCTGCATAAACAAAATCTTAATATCACTTTCAGGTTTTGTAACCATCTTCTTTTCCAGAATTATTAGGCACAGAGTCACGTCCAACAAAATAGGACCTTGGAGATAAAAAAAGACAAGTGGTCAAAAAATTTTGACGTGAGGCCACATCACAGGGGTAGATTTTTCACAGTGTGGAAAATTTAACGTGCCACCAGCCGGGCAGAAGCCCTACCGTCGGCTGCTGCTATCCCGCTGTTATAGTTATTTTCTTGCGGCACGAAACCACGGAATAGTGATTCCCATGCTTTTCAAGGGCCAGAGAACCCAAAAAATTGCCTGTTCCCTTTGGGGAATCTGGACCCCATATAATACATGGTTCCTTGGGCCCACGCAAGTCAGCCCCTAAATGGTATCTCGGTGAGTTCAGCCGTTTTTGCAGGGCTCAAGATCAAGAACCTGACCAACAGAGAGAGACAGAGACCAAACTACTCCATATGTAACAATAAGCCGCTATCGCAAGACCTACCAACACCTAACAGGGCGTGGCTGTTAGGTAACCGCAGTTTGCCTCCGGTAGCTTCTGGTAGGCCGCGGGTATACCAGGTCACATAAATTATTCCATATAAGAAAAGTAGGGGGTGTGGTGCAGTAGATCTAGTAGGCCTTGACAAACACCCCTCTAAACAAATGTCCTTTCTCTCACCCAACCGACAGTATCAAAGCACTGAACGAAACACAATGAACTGACCCCATCAGTGGCCTGACCTGATCTTTTCTTCATCTATTATCTATCAACAAACAGTTGGTTGTGTGGCACAGTGGTAGAATGTCGGTCTGGGACCGGCAAACTTTCCCAGTCCTACGATCGACCTGCGGCCGACGGGTGACCACTTATATGGGTAAACCGTCCGCTACATGGTCAGCCAACTAGGCCAACCCAGCCTTTCATCCTTTCAAGGTCGATAGATGAGTAGTAAGCTGTAATCGGATATGCGTTACCTCGCTCGGGTGGCACCATCTGGTGAATGCTTACGGAGTAAAGGCAGGAAGGTTCATTCCGTTCGTGGATAAACGTGTGGGTGGCAGGTAAAACTGTGTGATCCCTCTAACACGTGCCTTCCAGAGTGCATTACAGGTGGTTATATCGATGAGCTATACAAATCAATGCTTACTTTACTTTACTTTATTTTACTATCACCGGCCTCCGGACACAAGGGGTGTTACTTCCTTTAAACCAACTCTCGGGCACCAGTACCAAAAGGACATTAAATAAAATGAACAAAATAAATATATAACATACAGACCTCTATCTAATCTAGTAATTATACTCATCGAGCTGAAGGAAATTCCATTGGAGCATACACACCATGATCAATTGGGTATGGCTTGAGACCATCAAGTTCAAACAGATGACCATTGATAGGAACATAACTGACAAAATGAAACGCTTCTTGCACGCGGCCTGAAGAAATTCCTTGCTGCTTCTCTGGCAGTCGACACGGCTCCGGTCTAATCACAAATCATATCACAATATAACATCGGCTTGGCAAGGAACATATAGATTATTATGCTTTACCATCTCTACATTCTCAGCTTTGGCTCCTAAGAACAGTTTGACTTAATTCCAAGTCGTATATGATACACTAGTGGGTAGTGGCATTGTACAGCCAATGTAAATGCAGCAGGGTCTTGTAAAGGCTCTGGGGCTGTAATGCACCCAACTCATTTGTTTATTCCAACGCTATATAAATCATTTACTCACTTGCTTCATACCTTACTTCCTTACTTATTTACTTACTTACCTGCTGTGAGCCTGACCTTTGACCTTCAGGTCATCAGTAGGGGCCATTGAATATTCTCTGTAAGATTCATCGAGACTGCTCAAGCCGTTCACGAGATATCGTGGGAACAAGATCTGTCCGAATGAATGCGGCGGTAGGACAACCCAAAAACATAATGCATTCGCCAACATTGTCACTCTCTGTCAGGTGGCAAAGGCATAAAAACTCAATTACGACAGTTTTGTTCAATAACAACAGACTGCAGGCTATTCATTCAAGATCTTGTGATTAGCGGGGTAACATGTTTCAGCAATAAAAGAATTTGCGGTTCTATGTTTGTAATTAAATACAATGCGAAAAAACAAGATACGGTTAGAGACAGACAGCCAACTTTGCTCCCCTCCCTCCCCTCGTGCTGCCATCTGACGAACCGGACCAAACAACGTGGTTGGACGTCCGACTAGAGCCGTCACTTGGTGAATTGGATTAAAGACATGCATCATCTTTGATTCTGGTCCATTTGCTCCATTATAGGAAAAACAATGTCATCAACAAAATCGGAAGGACCGAGCCATGGTCACAGGTAACATTCACTGAAAATTTGGTAGAATTTGGTCGTCAGGTTTTTGAGATATGTAAGTGGAAATATAGACAAATACACAGACATGTTGATTGCAATTTTTGCACCCCTACCACAAATGAAATAATGCTTACACATTTTATGTAATTCTTGTGACTTCAATAAAAGTTTTCCCACAAATACAAATAAACCAAAGGTAGCTGCATATTTGCACATACCTCGCGTGACTGTTGTGGGCTCTGGCGAGATCTGGCATGTTGCTTATTGCATGCCCTTTATCCTGTCACGTGCAGACAGCAACGGGTAATAGACAATATACACGGTTGGTTGCAAGATTAATGTCCCCTTTCAGCACAAAAGAGGCTATATCGGGGAAAAGGTCATGGGTGGAGATTAGTTCTGCCAGGTTAGGGATAAACAACAATACGGTAACCTCCTGACCTCGTTGCCTTTCTGTTCAGCGACGACCCAAAATGGGAAAGGATAGGAGAGGCTCATTTAAGTTATTATGCTAGTGCCTACAACAGGGTGGAAACTAACCAACGATCACAAGACCTATTTATCAGTTCAATGTAGTATCTTGTGTAATTGCTGTTCTTCAGTTCCTATAACATATCAGTGTCTAGCGACTATCTCTCTGTATAATATCTTCTGTGTGTTGGTCTGGCTTTGGAATGCTTCTCGTAGGTAACACCAAAAAAAAGCATCAGGGGGACCTCCCGACCATGGTACCAGATCTGCCCCCTCCACTCAGACAGAAACATGTAATAGACGACATATAGAACAGTCAAGTTCTGAATGCCATAAAATATACATTGCTTAACATATAACAAAAAATATCAAATGTCACAAAAGATAAAATGGGCACGTTTGATTGAACAATAAATCAAAAAAAAAACATAGACTTATATTACATCCAATATTCCAGGACTATCAAATTTAACATAAAATAATATACCAGTCAGTTGCAGTCATGCTAATGCGTATTTCGATATTTGTCAAACTCGCTGTCACTGTTAACCCTAAAGCTACGACTTGAACGGTGGTGTGGCATAGCGGTAATCGTGTTAGGCATATTGATTATGCCAAGCCCGGTTGGGACTGAGATTGGTGACTGACGATTTTGTTTCGTGGATAACCGTCTGGGCACATAATCAAATACTAATCAGCCACTCACTCAGGCCAACTCAGCCTTCTACCCTTAGCAGTATAAAAATGAGTACCAGGCAAAGGGCTGTGAAGCTTTGCAGCTGGAATGCAATCACAGATATGGCTCATTCCACTTGTGGATAAACTTGTGGGTGGACGTAAAACTGTGTCAACATGTGCCATACATGAATGCCTTTGACATAAGCTGCTCATAATAAAGTGCTATACAAATAAGGCTTACTTTACTACATTTTTACTTTGAACTTACTAGTTTTTACCAGCACGATGCTATGCTAGTGCAGTACTTGCTGTCATCATGTGTCTGTCCATCCGTCAGCAACTAGCCTCACCACTACGGGAAACTCACTTACTGTGTGCTCTGACACCGTTGTTCAGGCAGCAGAGAAAGCACCTGGCCCATAAAAACACTGTTTCTCAGTTGTACAAATTTCATACATATAATTTTGGACAGCTGATCTAACACCAGAAAATGAGTGTTTAAACAACTGGAACTGAATAACTTGGCTCTTAGCATAACAAGCAAGTGACGGGCAATGTTTTGTTTTCCACGTCTCAATCAGTTCTCAGACTCGAGACAAAATTTTCATCACACAAAATATAGACATGTTTGACGGTTTACTGACTCAGCATCAATCACCATTCGTACATTGCTATGAGCTAGCGACGGTTATCTTTATTGCACTTTATACCTCTGGACTCATATCCTTTGTGAACTGCTTCAGTCTTGTCAACGTGTCTCCCAGTTCTATCTTGTTCTCACAGTTCAACAGCACACTGAGTAGAGCATGAGTTGCACATGAATTTGCTATTACCTGACAAAACAGACAAAAATATGATTCCAAGAAAAAACCGTTCCAACAACTATTTTACAACACAATGTTACCGTCACTGTCTACTTCTGACTTTGATCATAAGTAAGAGATCAAGATGTACAAGAAACAGATGTCACAAACAGACCATGTATGAATGAAAGTGGCATTGAAATGTAGCCTAAAAGGGTATGAATTGGTCAAATATGCTTAAATATCACTCAAGGTCATAAGAAATGATGCCGTTCATATTCAATTCCTATCGGTAACCCCATCTTTAGCTTGCATTATTTCCAAGATATTACCACCCGATTGACTGATTACGGTTTTACGTCCCATCTGACACAAGACATTACTACCCATTTAGCATACAGGGTGGGCCAAAAAAGTGCTACCTCTCGTACATTACATTACATTGTACGAGAGGTATCACTTTTTTTGGCCCACCCTGTAAATACCTGCCGGTGAGCTTGAGCTCTAACAGTGCATCAAATAGGTTATGACAATAAAAATTACAGCCCACATACGACATCGCATTCATCTATCAGCAAATCCTAGCTATGAGATTTTGAAAGATGTCAAATAGCCAAAGTTACCTTCAAGGTCACACAAGGTCATCTGGTAAAGACACCATTTGACAGACATATTAGTCTTCCAGTGTACATACTAAAAGCGCTAGCTGTCGCCAACAAGGGCATGTAGGCAGTACAACTTTTCTCCAATAAGCTTTTCAAATTCTTAAACAGACTGACCTGCTAACACAGACTGACCTGCATAATAGCCACAAAATGGTTGTTTTGTTTCAAATGCAAACATGTATTTCAGGCTACATAGGTATGCACTTACTGAGAACATCCTAAAACTGACACATTGTGGTTAACAAGCATTCCCGCAAAAGCTACTACCAGGTATCTTAAATGCATTTTTCTTTTACTTTGAATACAAGTATCTCCGAACAGAGACCTGGTGAGCAAAAAACATCGAATTAATGATTTTGTCATCCACGACAAATGATTCATCTTCCTGAGTAATCTTTCGTCGCGAGCGCCTCTCTTCAATCCAACGAAAAAGGAAGATGAATCCATACACTGGTCTGATAAAAACACACATTTTCAAACATCCAGCAAACATAATTCCCGCTAAAGAAATAAATAATTTGATTAGAAACATTTTTCAACAGTAATAACTTTTTAAATTTACAATTAGAAAGAGCTTTAAGAAATGGCTACAAAATTATTAAGATTTAATTACAAAAAAAAAGAATTTAATCACCAACCACGAAGGCTGCTTCTGCATTTCGGTGTTAAAATATTTTACAGCAACACATATCAAGCAGCACTAAACAAACCATTTTTTACATATGATGCAAATTTTGTCTCTACATTTCAGAACAATCCAACAATACTACACAAATATTTCATCTACTAACAGCAGCTTGTGACATACCCTTCTATTGGTTTTTGAAGATCATATATTTCTTCCACTTGAACTCCCTGAACCCCTGTTGCATCGGTAATAAACAAACACTTAAGTGATTACTTGTTAAAGACACAACACATGCATTCAGACAAAGTCCGAGTCTCTCCAATGCTTTTTCACCCAGTGATTCATTGTATGCACACACTGTGCATACTACTGTAATTCTGGATATATATCACACTTGTGTACCATGTTAAAAAGTAATTAGTATGTCATCAAACTTTTGAACACTATGATAGCCCCAAAAGATCTCACAGAAATTCCATTGCAGTCACCCTCATCAGGGGTTCCAAATTACAGAAGGGGTATGCAAAATGTATTGTTATATCTCAGTAATGATACAAGATAAGAACATACATACTATGAAATGCTAGTCATATGTGATACTAAAAGTTACATGTCTGCAACTGCTAAATATATCTGATTTAATAATGACACCAAAAGCAGCACAAAAAAATGTTACTAAATACAACATAAAATGATGGTTCACATTACAATAATGCAAATGTGCAAATGACAAGTGAACATCACTCTAAAATCTAAGACCATTATATATTACAAGTACACAGAGCATACTGATTTGTATATCTTAGAAGTGAATACTTTGTTGAGAAATTTAACAACTGCCTTACCAAAGTCTTCAACGAGCAACGTGAAAACACCTGCAAAATATCACATTGTCATCGACATTGCCAAAGTGCACAAACATAATGCATTAACAACATAAAACCTAAACTTTGGACAAAGGTTATTATCATAAATATTATTTTATCTGCAGTTGCTCAATGTTCATATTTAAGCTTATTTTAGGTCGACTCCTCTGAGTTGACTTCAGTCAACCCCATAACATTAGTGGGTCTAAAATGTCCGCTTGTCTGTATGTCTGTCCGTCCGTCCGTCCACAAAAGGTTTCTTCGATCACAATGAAATTTGGTATGTAGTTAGAGGTCAATGAGTGATGCATGACAGTATGCAGTATGACACGATCCAAGGTCAACGTCACGAGCCCCTAAAAGTCAGAAATTTGACCATTTTTGAAGGCTATCTCCTACCTCATTTATAATGGGGGCTGGCAAATGACCACAAATTCTTAAATTAGGGCACAATACCTAAGGCTTAAAGCTTATCGGGGCCGGATTTTTGATTTTTGTCCTAGTTTTTGTGTCATGTGACTTTGAAGTTGACAGTAACGACAGTTGTGATGATTCTCGAAAAAATATTTTCTTCCAATCTCTATGAAATTTGGTACGTATGTAGAGGTCAATAAGTGATGCATGTCGATATACAGCATCACCCGATCCAAGGTCAAGGTCAAGGTCACAAGCACTTAAAAGTCGGAAATTCGGCCATTTTCGTAGGCTATCTCCTCCCCATTTATAATGGGGGCTGGCAAATGACCACGGATTCTTAATTTAGGGCACAATACCTAAATCCTGTCGGGCCAGATTTTTGATTTTTGTCCTAGTTTTTTGTGTCACGTGACTTTGAAGTTGGCAGTAAGTAGGAGTCGACCGTCAGTCCCGTATGGGGCTAATTTATTTCCTTATTTTTTGTTTTTGTTCCAAGTGCTAGATTAAGCAGGCCATTTCATCAGTCTTCGAGCATACATCAATCTACCATATCGTATCATATCGACACTGTAAATACAAAAACCTGTTCCTGCACTTTCCAAGGGTTCTCCTTTAAGGGGAATGGCTTAACTACAGAGAATAGACCAATAAAATAAAAACTGAAGATTGTAGAGAAGCTAACCAAGGCTATAAGTTAGTCTAAGAAATCCCTGAAAACAAAAACAATTTACAGTGCATTTAATGTCAGCAATACAACATGTATTTGATGGGGTTAAGATCCCCATGGAAAGGGACAATTTCTGAGGTTTGTTCGGCCCATTGAAAAGCATTGGCAATCTCTGCTGTGGTGTACACAGCGAAAGGGAGTTATTCAATCACAATAACGGCACAACATGTGATGCGGCCTTTTGTAAAAATTCTTTGACCACTTGTTACTATTCTGGATCTGAATAGATAAGTAGTAACGTCCTTGACTATCTCAAGTGCTGTAATATGCTAAGCATTTTGACCTTTCTCCATACGTTAAACCTCTATCATCTGAGCCTGTATATGTCAACATCATTGACTTGACTCGACTTATAGCAGTCCATTAATGAGCATTATTTCACCCGGACGTATTTTGGGCCATACCTCTAGCTGTTGTTGTTTTACAGTATCTCATACGATATAAAAAAGACAACGCATCGCATCTACTCGCATATTTTGAACCCGCAGTCCTAGACCGCAATCAGCATTTCGGCGATTTGCGGTGCTTAATGTGATATGCGGTCTGATTTTCCGTGTTTTCGGGTAATTTGCTTTTTTGTAGTCTAATTTGCGGTGATTTGCAGTGCTTTGCGGTCAGCTTTTCGGTGATTTGCGGTCTGATTTGCGGTGTTTTGCGGGTGACTGCGGTGCTTTGCGGCGATTTGAGGTGTTTGGGCTGACCCCTAGACCGGGATCAAAATGGACACAAGAATTCAAGCAGTACAAATTAAAATTCAACCATGCATTCTCTCCAGCATTACAATTAAACGATAGCTACATATATTGACTAAATACTGCTTCTACATCATATACCTGGGTCGCTCTCAAGTTCCATCCAACCTTTATTCATTTTAACGAAGATTTCTCACAACATTTCAACATAGAATATTGAACACCACCCGAACTTATGCAATGCATACGTAAAATCCAGAGTGCATCGACTCGAAGTTGGGAACATTGGAGCTTGGATTGATCTTCACAGTGACGGCGCATAATATGTTGCAATTAGACGCATTAGGCGAAATTTGGGGTTTTTCGCCTCTCCTTTTTGTTAGGGGGCACTTTTATGAAATCGGCATAGCAGCGCTTCTTTTTCGAGTAAAGCCACGTCATCGTCATGTGGAAAAGTTTCGAAAATTTCGGTTTGCAGACGTCGGAAAAAGTGTGTTGGGAAAAAAAGAAAAGGAAACATGCGCAAAACATAAGATCGACCGTTCACAGAACGGGCGATCTAATAAGCTCGCCGGCGGCATCGCGATGCCGGGCGGACTAATTAATTTATGGGCCTACTGCCTTAAGGTATATATTCAGTCAGCACCTGCATGGCGCATACGCTTATAAAAGCGTTGAAGCACGCCACGCATGAACAGCGCATGCATCGTGAAGTACAGTCTAATTAGTATGAACAAAGGAACTAGTGAACAGACAGCGGTGGTGTTTGTGTAGTACCACATATTAGACTCATATCTTACAATGTATCAAATCTGACTCATTGCGACTCTTCGCTTATTTGCGAGCATCTTAGAAATTATTCTTACTAACGCAACTTTAGGTAGGCGTATGTATAACGGTATAGTCGTATTCAGCGTCAGACGATGGCTGTTGCTGATTGTTATTTTCGGCGTGTGTTACTACATCCGGTCGACACATCGTACCGGAAGCGGCATCACACTGTCGGACTCGGGAGCGACTGTCTCTCCCACTCAGAGGCACTTGCTGATGTCACGCTACGTCACACTTTGTCGGGCCAGACTGCGCGACAATCATCGCACGGGCAACCACCTGTTTCTGCTCGCCGGTCTTCTCTACGCGGCGCAGTTGACCGGCCGAGTGGTGTCACTGCCGACTGACGGCTGGCCGCTAGACGACGTGTTCCAGATGGACGGCCTACACCGCTATCGAACTGAACCGCTCTGTCCGTGCCACGAGTTCGTCCATCCTCCAACCATCTCCTACCACGGCGACGACAACCTGGACTCGGACGAATGCCGAGCGGCTCTGCAGCGAGATCGAAACCGAACCCTGGCGCTGTGCGGACTGTATCAGACGTACCGCTACGCCGGCGCCGTTGATTCGACGCTGCGGAAACTTCTGCGCTTCCGACCCGAAGTTCTGGACGCAGCCCATAAAATCCTTGACGACAGACGACCGGACAACTGGGCTCCCAGATCATACACTCGCGTCGGACTTCACGTTCGTCGAGGCGACTTCCTGGATCGGCACTGGGTGGAGTACGGCCTGACAGTGGTCGACCGACGCTTCGTCAACCACGCCGTGGACTACTTCACCTCGAAGTTCGTCCGAGTCCAGCTTGTGGTTGCCAGCGACGAACCTCGGTGGATCGGCGACGTACTGCGAGAAAAGTTCACGCAAGCGTCC
>Ga0209363_1000850_pt1 | contig 13311 bp, 11 predicted proteins | sample WorMetexBAHAMAS3_FD_187385 | JGI IMG/M metagenome (GOLD analysis project Ga0209363, IMG submission 187385) | Marine gutless worms symbiont microbial communities from Max Planck institute for Marine Microbiology, Germany - Inanidrilus exumae... | ecosystem: Host-associated > Annelida > Digestive... | reverse complement strand
CAACACTACTGGCCCGCCGCGTGTTGCCCCCCACCGGTGAGTTACGTTGCGCCGCCGTGGAGTGTTACGGACGACGATGACAGACGCCAGCGACCGTTACTGGTCAATGCCTTCAAAGGTCAAGGTCAAAAGTCACAAAAACGTTGCCGGCGTGGGTCCTTGCACTCTTGTGAGTGATGGCTGCTTCTAGTAACATAAGTTATCCTTCAGTGCTTTCACACCGTTGGCTGGGCGACAGAAAAGACAGCCAGCCTGTCAAAAAACTACTTCAGTTGTGCCAAAAAAGGTTTTGTACTGGGGACTCGGCCCGGAGTGGAGCAGTTCTGGACAGTCAAACAAACACAGAGCGACAACGAGAGAAATCAGTTTCCATCACAACACTACTGCTACTTATTACTATTAGGCGTATAGCATTTTACGGCCATTATAGTCGACAACCTGCGTTATCCCGCACCCACAGTTAAGAACTGGAGAATTTTGTTGGAGCAAAGTTTTATTGCCTGTGCCTGCATGCCCTTGTTGGTGGCAAATACAGCACATTCAGATTAGGAAGATGCTCCTCAATGGTGGTACCTTGGGTGGCGGAAAGAGTCGAAAGTGAAGAGGTATGGAGGAGCGAGGCCCAAAGGGCCGAAGCTCAAGGCCCAAAGGGCCGAGGCTGGGGTGAGGTTCTTGGAGGAGGAAGGCAGCTAGCCCCGCCGCCACCAAATTAGGTCTGAGGGAGCAGTGTAAGGTAACCCAGTGGAGTCTGGGGTGAAGCCCCGACTGAAATCGATTTTTGTGTGTTTTTAATCCAGCATAAAGCATCTACTACAACAAGTTTGGCCATAACAGGGGTCTAGCAGCAATTGACGGCAAACAGTCTGGGGGCTCGAAATTCTGAGGAGGCACGAGCCTGCGTGCCTCATAGGCTCTGCCGTCTATGGGTAGTTCTTGCACCGTCTCCGTACCATACTTGAAAACTACTGAATGGTAAATGCAAATATTAAACAGTTTTACCGAAAAACTGCTGAAAACTATGAAAACAAACAAAACAAACCAGCAGCGTATCACAGCAGGTGAAAGGTAACACCACAATCGGAGAAAAAATTAAACTGCATGTGAAAACATAGGAATACAACGTATCAACATTGTGCATATCTAACTATCAAGTGAGTCAACCCAATTAATGGCAAACGCAGATAATGCTGCTAAAGCAGACTAATGTATGTCCACAAAGTCAGCAAGTGTGGTCGGTATCACTCCTCGGTAGGAAAGCCGGTGCGTACGGATTGCCTGTGCCACCAAACACTTCAAGGTCATGCGATTCAAAATGTTCATGCTGCGAGGAAGCATAGTGGATGCAGTTTCACGCTTAGCATTGGCCATATCGACATGGGCGCCGTGCTGAAGAAGTAGAAGAACTACCTCCAACCAATCTCCGTTTCTTGATGTCTCCGGTCTGTTGAGAAGCGCAGTATGCAATGGCGTGTTCTTCGCCAAATCGACCTCATTTACTGCTGCCCCAGCCATTAGGAGGGACTTCACTACAGCACCGTTGGGTAGCTCAGAGTACAGCTCATCAGCAACAGATGAGGAGGCTGGATCAACTGCAATGTGAAGAAGTGTACGACCATCTGAGGTACAGGCTCTGGTCTTGACCAGATCTTGTATAAGCTTCCGAACAGATGATATTTCGGCCTTAGTTGACATTACGCGGCATGCTAGGTGAACCAGATGGATGGAAAGCTGAAGCAAAATGGTCTGCTCATTCGGACAGACGTTGGCAGCCGAGATTGAAGCCGTTTCACTAATCTCGGCAACTGTCATACCTAGCACCTCAGAAATGTCCGCGAAGCGAACGTTCGCAGCATCTTCCTGGAATATCTCCCAGAATAGCTTGCAGAGTGCCTGAAGAGTGAAGAGATACTCGTGAGCAAGTAGGGAGCTTCGTGGCACAGTGCGACGCAGCCAGAAAGCATACTTCCATAGGTCAATACAACGCTGATACGCGTGGAGATCAGCATACACGGCTCCACGGTACATCAGTCCAAACATCGTATCCTTGTGATCGGGACCAAGAATTCGCTCGCGGACGACCAGGGCCTGCATGTATATGGCATCAATGTTGTCTGCAATAGTTTCCAGGGACTCAACGTCATTAGCTTCAACAGCATAGTTATATGCTGGGTTGAGACAACGAGAAACGTCTTTGGCTGACTCTACAGACAGCTCATCCATTTGAATGCTTGCCGATTTAAGCCAAAATTTCAACCCCTGAACGACATCGTGTTTCTCGTCCACAAAGCTCGCTCCGATCAGTGAGTAGGCGTCGGCCCGTCTTTGTGCAGTAGGCTTCAGTTCTTGGATGAGGAATTCAAGAATGCTTTCATGGCCACGGAGTGCTGCCGTCTGGATGGCATCGTCACCAAAATCATTGCAGACCGAGGTGTCGGACCCGTGTTTTAGTAGAAGACGAACGGCGTCAAAGCGGCCTTCCCGGATGGCATAGTGGAGTGCAAGGTTGCCCGAGTTATCGATGGCATTTACTGATGCCCCTTGCTCAATCAGAAACCGGCACAGTTCCACACTCTGGACTGAATTTATTAAGCAAGTTCCACCGTTGATGTTCGGCCGGTGTATGTCGGCACCATTCTCGATTAGGCATCGGACGACATCGATGTTGGTCATGTAGCAGGCTGAACGAACAGGAGTCGACTGAGTATCAGAAAGCGCGTTGACCTCGGCTCCGTGTCGGAGGAGAATGCTCACCACCTCCAGCTTGTCAGCAACTGCAGCACACCACAGTGGCGTCACCTGGTGACGAGATCGATCCTCGGCAACTTCGTAGGTACCACGCTGTTCTATGTCAGCGCAGCACTCTTCAAGGAGGAAGTTCACGAATGAGATACGCCCCAGGTGTGCGGCGACAAACAGCGGTGAACAGCCATCTTCATAAGTTTTCCCAGACATAGCTGTACGTTCCTGCCGACTGAGATTTTTTACAAGTAGCTTTGCACGAACGAGCTGGTCATTTCGCACACACTTCATCAGCTCTGCTGAAAGCCGATCAATATCCTCGGAATTTGTTGTACTCCTGGCTGCAACACTGCTCTCTTCCATGACGTTTCCTGAAAATATGCAGTATGCACCCACGTTTTATCAATACCTATAGCACCACAAAGCCAATATGCTTATCAACATACAGAAATGCTGTGCTATACATAGTGGACTATTGCCAGACCACTCACCAATGGCTACTGCCTGTGCACACTACCATCACGACCATCACAACAAAATGCAAATCACGCCATTTCTTGCACGAGCTGAGCAGGTGCTAAAATAGGCAACTGGGTCATATTACAGTGAATTCAGAGGAAACAATTGGGCTACTTTCAGACTAATCTGCAAACGCAGCTGGGTGACGCTGGCCTCTCCGCGTCTGAGCGAATGCATAGGCGATCGGGTCGCAAAAAAGAACTCAATAAGAAATGCAAACTCACCACTAGTCACGAATACAGAAACCAACTACTGACTTAGAAACAATTACAACTAATTTACAAGAGTATACACGCAACTACTTTTTGGTGAACCTGTGTTACCTGGTTGCTCTCTAATTTCCTTCAGAACTTGATAAAACTGGCTAGATTTTCACCAAGCAAATGTCACCATTCATCTTTTAACTATCAATGACTTTGTCAGTTAGTTAGTTAGTTGTAGTTTAACGTCCCATTTCGGCACAAATATGGATATATCAAAGACAAAAGGTCATGGGTGGAGAGCAATCACTACCCAGTGAAGGTAGGCCAGCGATATATTAACCTCAACCTTGCCACCTTTTTGTTCAGGAACCACCCAAAAAGGGAAAGGGATCGAGAGGCCCATTTAAATTATTACGCTAGCTCCTACAACACGGTAAGACAACTATCTCACCGCAATGCTTAACTAAACCAAATTCAACAAAACACCACAATAAAAATTAACTAAGTAATACAGATAACACAAAATAAACTAAACAAACTAAACCCAGATTTGATCGCCTCCTACGACCTCTGGCCAATGACTTTGTCAATCCACATTACCAAAACAAGAGTAATAAACTCATGTACCACATCGTAATATCTACCCTCTTGGACAATCCCAATCTAAATAGGATCTCTACCACTTCTTGACACCTACAGTCATACCATGTTCTGCATTTCACCCGGAAAATCGTGTATACACTTCCCCTTCGCCATAGCTGTTACATACACTCACCAGCATATCAAGTCTACAGCCACTATTGTGACAGAATTCCCATCCATAGTTTGGCTTGGTTCTTTTTTGATGTAGGCAACTGAAGTTGGCATATTGGGTATTTTGGGATGTGATACACATTGCCACATGATTATGATTGTCATCTTTCCGGAGGATGACTGATGAAAAATGTTTGTGGCTGGATGCCATTCCCAAAGCAAACACAAAAACACTGAACTTCTTGCTTACTTCATCTAATAGTTTGACTCCTAACAGATCGAACATTGTTCCTTTGACATCAGCTCTCCAAATCTTATGTCAATATTGACGAAAAATTACAAACAGTGGAACCAAATCTGCCACACTGAATACTACATATCTATCTTGGGTATGTTGTGAAGAGTATCTTCATTTTTGTCCAGTTTCAAAAAGTATTCTGAATATAGTATCTTGCATAATAATGTCCCACTTCAGCTTTTGGAGCACTGCTGACACACTGTGATGGTAGATGGCTAAGGCTGCCGCTATTGAGTAGTTTACTACTCAAGAACAGGGCTCTCGTTAAGATTTTGTGAGCTGGTGTACATATCTGCCGTACAATGGACAAACCTAGTAACTGCCAAAACTGTCAGAATTGAACGAAACATTTTTTGGGAGTTACTAGGTATGTGCCCATGCTACCATGCACTTACCGTTGTCAAATGTCTCTTGGATGCTGAGAAATTACTGTGGCAATACCTAGTAAATCCAGCTACTTTCATTAAATTCAATGGAATAACCTAGTCGGTCAACGGAACAGCCCTAGTAACTCCACCAACCAATGGCGTGTTGTTATGGAGATCACGTGATCACAACAAAAACATTTACGTGTTGGCGTCATGGTTGGCGTTTTTTTCGGTTAGGTTGCTAATTATGTTTTATTCCCGTGGTCGGAAGTTGGCAGAACTAGGTAAAAGGAAATACAATGAACTTTGTGAAATCGAAAGGGCCAAGAATGTAGTCGAATTGAGTCGATGTGAAGTCGTTGCTACGCCATGCTTTGACGATCTTCGCACGTCGGCCACGCCAGCTTTGGCAGGAGAGACAGCGGTGTTTGAACAAGAGAATGCACCAACAACGACTATTACAAAGAAGTGAGTAAACAAGAATTAAATGTTATAAATTCCTTAAGTGCTGATGTTGAATTCGGTCACCCCGTTTACAAGTTTACAAGTCCATTTTGGACGTCCCTAAAATGCGTAAGTGCATAGTGCTGAAGTTATGGTTGGGGTTAGGTTAGGATTAGGGGCAGGTGTAGGTTTAGGGGTCCTGGGGTAGGGGTAAGGTTAGGGTTAGCGTTAGGGTTAGGGTTAACTTCAGCACTTTTGCACTTCCACATTTCCACATTTTAGTTACCCTCGCTTTTTCACTGTGAAAGCAGGCTGCGTGCTGAAGAAGTGATGCAACCACATTGTAAGCATTCACCAAAGTTACTGGCATTAAATTCCACCGGCAGAGGTCACGGTTAAGGTCAGGGTTAACATTAGATCAGGATGAGGATAGCTCTGTGGCTACTGGCCAGTTTAGAGAGGTGTATTGACTTCGGTATTAAGTCCTATTGGTAATAATACAGGTCAGCACTAAATTTTGTGTGCCGAAATGTCCGGACACATTAGCCGTGCACAGCGTGCACCACTGCTGAAGTGTCCATAGTTCATACTGGTGCCTAAACACAGACACTTCATCACTAATGCCAAAATTGTTTCGTGGTGCATAAATCTTATATTGTCCAATACTGTTTAGGGTTTAAATTATCAGGTTTAGTTAAATGAAAATATATGAAGTAGGCAGAAAGATGTCGACCAAACACACTTAAATGCGCCAGATATGTTGCAACTTCAGGCTGCAAAGTACACTTGTAGTCTACTGATGGCATGGGTAAAGTTTGGAAAAGATCCATTCAGTGGAGCTGATTAGATTTTGAAATAATACAGAAACCACAGATGCATTTGTATTTGCAGCAAGTTGGCCTGCTGTCACACTGGTACAAGTATAAATGCTGTGCTGCTGAGTAATGATGCTGGTCCATTGTCATTTGAGTCGTGATTGCATTTAGTGTGTTTAACAATTAACTTAGAATTGTGTTGTATACAACAATTACGTGTGTGTAGAAAACGATGCCGCAAGCGACATGAGCAGATTAAGAACAAGCAGGAGAAGTACAAAGTGCTTGGTGCATGCTCGTCGTGTCGTCTCAGATGCAGTGATAAACTTGATGAACAGACTTGTGCAGCTATCAACCAGAAATTTTGGGAGTACGAGTTCAGTGAGCGCAGATTGTGGCTTGACAGTCATATTAACATATACACAGTGAAACGTCATCGTGGCAAATCAGTGACGAAGAGAAAGCATTCGCTAACCTACACTCTTCCAAAGAGCACAGAGAAGATTGCAGTCTGTAAGAAAATGTTCATGAAGACCCTAGGTATGAGAACTGATGGAATGATCACAGAGTTTGTTAATGCAAAAGAGCGAAGCAACAAGGATGCCATGCCAATGAATGTCGATCAGCGTGGAAAAACGTCACCACCGAATAAAGCCAATGAGGAAGCTATTCGCAGTCATATTAATTCGTATCATCCCCAGTTGAGTCACTACAACCTTATGCATAGCCCAAACCGAAGATACCTGGAATCCAGCTTATCCATTGTAGGTTAGTAACATTGATGCACAGTTCCAATACATGTGTACTGGTATCGGGATGTCATGTGTCCTTTATCTCTGTGGTGTGTGATTTGACTCACTTCCAATGGGGGATCTGGACCCCCATCCAATACATGGTTTTTTGGGCCCACCCAAGTCAACAACCCAAATGGCATCTCAATCGGTGCAGCCGTTTTGCAGGGCTCACTAGTGTGACAGACAGACAGACGTACCGACAGACCATGCTACTCAGTCTCTAACAGTTATTGTTCTTCTGCAAAAATAGTAAATATTGATTCTAACACCAGTAAAATTAGCAGTTGTAAGGTAAATCTAAATATTTTATACTTCATGGGCAAAACCAGTGATTTATTAGTATCTGCTTTAGTTTGAGCTTGCTGCTGTTGGTAATGCTGTGCTTGAAATCTAGATGTTGTGACACACTGATGTTGTGTGTTCCAGCCATGTGGCGAGACTTCAATGAACATACGGAGCAGCCGATATCATATGAACTTTATCGTCGAGTGTTCGATTGACAAAACATCGCATTCGGACAACCAAGCCAAGACGACTGTGATGCTTGTATTACATACAAGCGTCATTCCAATGAGAAACTTGAAAATCATCCTGATGACTGTGAACTGTGCTTACAATCACGGCAGCACCTAGAACGTGCAGTAAAGGCCAGACATGAGTACCAGAACATTGATTCTGAATACACTTCTTATGCTGTGGACATGCAGAAAGTTATTTTGCTGCCAAAACTAAGCATCAAAGAACATTATTTTGTCAGTAGACTTGTAGTCTTTAATGAGACATTTGCATGTCTGAGCAAAGGTGAAAAAAATCTGGTTGTCCTGTGGCATGAGGCACTTAGTGGAAGATGTGCTAGTGATGTAGCATCAGCATACATAAAAGCTATTGAAATTAGTAACAGTGAGAAAGTACTGTTTTGGGCAGACAACTGCTGCAGTCAGAACAAAAACTGGTGTCTTTTTACTGCACTTTGTACCTGTGTAAATGCAGAATGGGGTCCCAGTGAAGTCAAAATAAAATACCTTGAAAGGGGCCATACCTATCTGAAAGCAGATTCCATTCATGGATGTATTGGAAAGAAAATGAAAAAACAGTCTGAAATTGTGACATTCTCAGACTTCATTGAACTATGTTCAAAGTCGTCTAAATCCATAACACCAGTCATGCTTGAGACTGCTGATTTTATTGCTTTCACACAAGGGCAGCGTACGCGCAAAACCAAAAAGGCTACCCTGCCTCTACTCAGTAGTATTTGTGAAGTTCAGTTCCATAAAGGATCCCGCAGTCTGTTTTACAAGACTGACTTTGAATCTGAGGAAGTAGAAGTTGACTTTTTGATGCCAAAATTTGATCACACTACATTCCCACCGCGCAAGGCAGAGCCACGAGGCATACCAAGCACAAAAAAAGATGGCATACTGAAGCTACTTCACTCTGTCCCGCGAGCCAAAAAGAAATTCTGGTTGGACTTGCCCGTCAATGAAAGTGTGCAAGACCTAACCTGTAACGTGGAATAATTTCTGAACGTAATGGCAACCTTGCATGTGCAAGTAATATGTAATGCATGTGATGTTTGCAGGTTGGTTATTGTAGTTAAGGCAAGCTCTATTCTGAAGTAGTATTATTACATGTGACGCTGTACTTGCTAGGTTGTGACTTCGCGAGTTTGACAGTAATGCAATGGATAAACCTAGTATGTCCATATGACCTAATTTTATACATTTATGTCACTTTGGATTACTGAAAGCTATTATGTGCACTATTATATGCAGTGTCTGTGATTATTTGAGAACTCCGTTTCATGGTTTGATGCCTCAGATTTCTTAGTCTTTGCGATAAAAGTTTAATTGCAATTTTCTCAAAAACAATGCAATAGGAGTTACTGGGTTCTTCCATTGTACGGCAGAACTATATCAGATGCAAAATAAGATTGCTGATATATTTGCGAAGAATGAGCACATTAGTCAGCAGTGGAAGTAGGAAAATATTGTGTACACTGAACGGGGATTAGTTGAGAGATTGAACTGTTAAAAGAACGATATTGATTGGATCTCTTTACAACGCGTAACAACTATTTATCAAATATTATCATTGAAGCAGCCCAGCCAAGTCGTATCCGAGCTTATTTTGCAGCCTGTGTGATTAATCTGACTGTGTTCGAAAACCCGCACGTATCCAAGGACGCTATTCGCCTTGGCAACGTGAACAGCGGCCGAAGTCGTCACAGTGGCCACACGACAGCGTAGTGAGGGGGGCGAGAAGAAGTGGCGGATGGCATCAGCCTGCAAACTGGATGAAACATATGCGTCTTTGCCTCTGGCCCATTGCCCACCTGCCACTCCTTCTTGGACGTCAGACGTTGTTTGGTCGAGTGTACCAGGTGGCTGTACCGGCAACGAAGTCTGCCGTCTCCAACAACTGCATCTCATTTTACCCTATTTTTCACTCAAACATGCAGTGAATGTAACAACAACAATCACTATCACTCGTGGTTAGTCATACAGAACTAAATGTAGTAAGTTACATGAAATGCAATGTCAAAGGATGGATAATGTAGATGGAAGGTTGAAGACGTGACACATTGTGTGCGTTACTGTCTCAACCTTTAGGGGCAGCCTTAATTGATTTTCAATATAAATTGTAAAGTGATGCACCAAGGTCAGCAAGTGGTTACAAAAGTTTGCAAAACCTTTGAACTTTTGCAGCATCATTAGTTGATTGCTGCATTTGTGCTCAGAACATGCTAATGATGATGACAATGATGTCACCATCTGGGTCAGGGTCAACACCGTGCCGTACCACTGCAATCGTTTTCAGGCAGAGTACTGGCCCCTGTTTTCAGGCTGACAATGGCAGCAGTGTGTGGAGATAACTGATAAATGAGTCCGCACATTATTACTTGGCGAAACTTCCAAGCATTGGTGATAAGTCTGAATATCGCCCTATCAGTGAAAGAATGCTCTATCAGTGAAAGAATGTGGCAGACATATCCATCCATAGAACATGAAGGCACTGAAAAATGTGTATGAAGATCATATTGTGTCTTCAACACTGGGTGACTATCTTTCTGCTTAAACCAAGTTTTAAACTCAGTGTTATGAAGTTTAAAATACGTTATGCTGGATGCAGATGGGAACAGTCATCCAAGCATTGGAGCAGACTGTGATCACTGCCGAAGTTCACAGTCCAACAGGAGTCGAGAACTTGGTCACTACCGAGGTTCACGGTCCAGCACCAGTCGAGGCTGCAGTTTCTGCTGAGATTTAGAGTTTGCCACCAGTCGAGTGTGCGGTCACTTGCAAGGTTCACGGTCAGGCACAAGTCAAGGCTGCGGTCACTGCCAAAGTCCAGAGTCTGCCACTAGTCAAGTCTACGGTCACTATCGAGGTTCACGGTTCAGCACCAGTCGAGGCTGCGGTCACTGCTGATGCTGAAGTGTGCCAAAGAACGGGCTGGAACAAATACGTTTCAGGCAGCAGACGGTGTTGGCAAACAGATGTGTTCTTTCAGGTGAGCACGTAACTGATGCATCCAGTTTGACATGTGCCAATGAAAGGCTGACTCATGTAAAGCTATTCGTGATACACGACTTTGTCACACTGCCGGATGATGGGGAACATTCCACAATTCCCAATTCACAGATAAATGGAAATACACCAGCTGCTGGCTGAGCATACCGGTCGAGTGTCATACCGTCGCTTTAGCTGTTACTGTTCAGCAACACGAATGAAATCTGCCTCTGGGTCCTGTCATCACGTACAACAGCACCGAACCACTGCACTCAACGGAACAGCTCTTCAAGGTTCATGTGGACAGACAGCTGCAGTTTGAAGCCAATGATTTTATCCAGGCACTTGTGTCATTTATATGCTGCCTACCGGATTTTCAATAGCCAGTACAATTCAAAGATATTCAACTTTTTGACTTTCTTGGAAAAACAAGTTTTCAGGCTCACTGGAACTGAGACAACATCCTTGAAGTGTGATTTACGGCGAATACCGCCATTTGTGAATTTGTAAATGTTGGTTGATAGTTGTTTGTTGTTGTAAGTTTGTAATAAGATTTCGATAAAGGTTTACAGGTTTATTGCGTATAGTTATTGGTGTATAGTTGATATGGCTGAGCCACCGTGTAGTTTTCGCTGTTCACTGTGTTTTTTTTTCACAACAATAGTTTCCATCGCTTTTGTAAGCACATGGTTACGTTCCACAAGCATGATCCCCATTTTGTTTTAAATTGTGGATTTCGGTACTGTAGTTTTGTCACTAGAAGTTGGCCATGTTTTAAAATGCACGTTAAACGTAAACATAGTTATTTATGAATCTGATTATATTCATGATGATAATGATGTAACAAAATATATACTGCTTTTATCGCACTAATCGTCTTCTGCAGAATGTGACAGCCCGGAGGCTGATAGGACATTCCATTGCAGCAGTGCATTGCTACTTCATAGATGAATACTGACAGACTGTACAGACAGCATGCCACTCTAGCACCCATTTCTTCCACTCTTGTCCCATAAGTGGGGCAAGAGTGACACATTGGTCATTAGTACGTTTATTATGTCGAACTGTTCTCGTTTCACACTCAGTGATTGCCACTGTTGTTGCATGTGTTGATGGCAAGTGTTTTTGGATAAGGTTGCACGTGGTGAGCTGTCAAAAAATCAGGCATTTTGACAGTATGGTATACCATGAAGTACGTTGGCGAAACGTATGAAAAACATTTAGCACAGGCCATCAAGCCTTGGCAGATTTAAGGGAGTGTTTGATGAAGCGCATGAGGATGAATTGTGTGAACATGCGAAAGCAATGCAGTGACGCTTTTATGGACTTAAGTCTCCGTGACTTGAGGTCATTGGCGTTTCAACTTGCTGAAGTAAACGGAATTGCACTTCATTCTCAAAGCAGAAAAAAATTAGCAGGAAAGGATTCTTCACATCGTCAGTGAAGGGCCAACAACACAATACCAAAATCAGAAAAAAACTTCTATCTTTGCATACCTCCACAGTTTAAATCCATTTCACCTGGTGGAACTTCTACAAAGCATCACATGGAAGAGGGCCAGCAGACGGTGTTGGCAGACAGATGTGTTCTTTCAGGTGAGAATGTAACAGATGCATCCAGTTTGACATGTGCCAATGAAATGCTGACTCATGTAAAGCTATTCCTAATACACGACTTTGTCACACTGTCGGATGATGGGAACATTCCACCATTCACAGGTACAACAGAAATACACCAGCTGCTGGCTAAGCATACCGGTCGAGTGTCGCTTTTTTTTTGTCGCTTTAGCTGTTACTGTTCAGCAACACGAATGAAATCTGCCTCGTCGGCGACTCCCAACTACTGTTTCCAGCAAACAACTGGAGAAGACTCGGCGGCACAAGATAAACTCTCGTCAACGGCGCCGTCGTCGGGAGGCGGGAGCTGACGCTAGAACGGAAGACACGGCGTACTTGTGTTCCATGCGAACTTGGACGTTCGACGACTTCTCGGTCGAGGGTATAGACTTCTCAAATGAGTTTCCTTCGATACCCTCTGCCGATGCCAAAGTACAGACCGTATCCGAGGAACTTCCGCCGTCAATCGCAAACGCCGGACCCACAAGCTGTCGTACTCGGAGCACACGCAGACTGAGGTAGAAGCAAGGGAGGTGGGGTCACAGGCTGAACCGTCGAAGGCAAAGCGAGGGGTGCAAGTGGGCGACTACATCACTCACAGCCCGGAGCCTATGCTTCTCGGACATCACAGATGTCCTGGCAAAGCGGCCAGATGCGCCACTGGCGGAGCTCGTGCCGTTACTGGAGGCGAGGGCGCCAGCAACTCCGCTCCATCAGCCGGATCGTCGCCGTCTGATGGGCTACTTGGAGATGGCCATCAGCGCTGAGACGGCTCTGCTCACCCAACTGGGTAGGAAGGTGGCTGACGGGCGGCGTAGGGCGTGTCATCACGTACAACAGCACCAAACCACTGCACTCAACTAAACAGCTCTACAAGCTTCATGTGGACAGACAGCTGCTGTTTGAAGCCAATGATTTTACCCAGGCACTGGTGTCATTGAATGCTGCATACCGGATTTCCAATATCCAGTACAATTCAAAGATATTCAACTTTTTGACTTTCTTGGAAAAAAAAGTTTTCAGGCTCACTGGAACTGAGACAACATCCATGAAATGTGATTTACCTTTTCCTAAGAGTTGCAGTTGTAGGTGTGAAAGATTGTTTGTTTCTGTATAAGACTGATGGCAAATTGAAGCCGCCAAGATCCAGAGGGTAGTAGGTACCGACACCAAGAGCTTCGTGGACAAGGATAGAGCTGTCGAGCTGCTGCAAGCCGCTGTAAAAAAGTGCTGTGATCGAGGAATCATTACAT
>Ga0209363_1000848_pt1 | contig 13326 bp, 8 predicted proteins | sample WorMetexBAHAMAS3_FD_187385 | JGI IMG/M metagenome (GOLD analysis project Ga0209363, IMG submission 187385) | Marine gutless worms symbiont microbial communities from Max Planck institute for Marine Microbiology, Germany - Inanidrilus exumae... | ecosystem: Host-associated > Annelida > Digestive... | reverse complement strand
GGGTGCGAGCGATGACGTGTGCAGGTACATCCAGGCGGCGGCGTCGCCGAAGGACATGGTGATCCTTATCGACTCGAGCGGCAGCATGAAAGGTCTGCGCATGGAGATTGCCAAAGCGACTGTCGAGAAGATCGTTGACACGCTTAACGACGACGACTTCTTCAACGTCGTCAAGGTAACCACAACGATAGCCAAAATAATAATATCTAGAAGAAGCCAGCACTCACAAGAGTGCAAAGACCCACGCCGGCAATGTTTTTGTAACTAGTGACCTTGACCTTTGATCTTCGGACACCAAAATAAATCCGTTTCCTAGACTCATCGTGGAACATTACTGTGTGTCAAGTTTGGTGATCATAGCTGCATCTGTTTTTTTGAGATATTGCGGGGAAAACAGACAGAGACAGACAAACGGAAGTAAAAACCCTGCCCCCGCCACTGCCTTTGGCGTGGGTAATAATAATAATAAATGACGTTTGCAAGGTGCACAAAGTCAGCAGTAAGGACGTATAAGTAAACACATGGTTATTTGTCGCCGAGTCACTTTTACTCGACCTCTTGCTAACTTCTAGTGCGATTGATCCAGTAGTCCTGTATATGGGACTGCTTGGACTGATATACGGATCTGTTGATAAACTCGGCGTGGCCGCCGTCTTCCCAGAGCCCTCTAAGAACGACAGATTAGAGATGTGCATGAGAATGAGGAAGACTGGGATACCATGGGTCCCGTTGGATTCCTATGGGAATGGAAATAAGATCAGCCGTGGGATGGGAATGGGATTGAAATGGGAATTAAGTGCATGGGAATGGGAATTACGATGTGGGAGTGGGGAAAACACTGCATACTGTAACTAGGAAGCACTTGCTACAGTACTTGTGTTAGCGCTGTTTTATAATTTTGTAGCAAGTTGTGCTGAACTGAACTGAACTAACGTTGATCCTTGAAATATTAGTCAGAATAATTCGATTACAGTTTATTGCACCCTACGTTTTGCGTATTGTATGATGTCTCGTTTGAGTTGCCGGATGGGAATGGGAGGGATTTGGGAATTGCTGGATGGGAAAATATGGGAATGAGATTTAAGTTTCAGGTGGGAATGGGAATGAAGTCATTGAAATGGGAGGGAATTGGTACGAAAAATCTGTTCCCACACATCTCTACGACAGATGTTATATTGGATAGAGACTGACTGTAGGCAGACAGACGGTCGACGTGGAATGAGATGGAAACCAGGCAGTTAGGCCCGTGCATGAACCAAGTGGGAGGTCGTGTGTGTATATTGGTGGGTGGCATTAGCAGGTGTCAGTTTAATTACTGAGAGGCGCCTCACACGTCACCGCACGACAATCCGTCACGCTGACGTCACTTACAAATTATTAATATTCATTGCCTCAGGTCCGGTTGTCTGTCAGAGCGGGTAGCCGCGTCGTGTAATGCGCCGTCCGTGTCGCCATCCTACTCGCATGTGCCATAGACCCGTAGCATATCATAACGCCTTGTATGATATTAGACTGTCGAAAAATCTTGCATTTACTTTTATTTATCGATTAACAGTAAAAATTAACTTAGCTTGTCGTGGAAGACAAACGTCGATGTCATTACGTGCAAGGCAACTCAGATACTTTATTTTCTAAAACAACTCAGACGTGCAAGCCAGTACTGGAATACGCCGCCCCGGTTTGGAATCAATTGCTCACGAAACCACAAACTGATCAAATTGAATCGATACAAAGGCGAGCTCTCAGAATCATCTACAGCTATACTGTTGACATGCCCTATTATAGCTGTTTATATTGTGCTGTCATTCCCACTCTCGCAGGCCTTCGAGAACAGCTTTCACGTAAGTTTTTCAACTTAGTTCTTGAACCCTCATCTTGCATTTCTACCCTCTAACCTAACCCACATTATTCCTTAATTATTACAACCTGATTAAGAACCGCCGACAAATTCCCTCGCCTCCCTCCTCGCACTAGAAAATACCAGACGTTTATTTACTACGCTCTCTCTCTCTTTCATTACCAAACTGCATAGCTATTTTACTATCAAATTATTATTTTTTTGTATTGTGTTTGGTGTTTGTTAAATTAATTATAATCGTCTATTACTTTATGTATGTATTTATTGTATGTATTATATATTGTATTGTGCTGTTTGCTCTTACGACCACAAAACTAACAAACACGCTACTAAAAGCTAAGAATTTTCATGCATTAGAAGGATAGAGACTGATAGTATTACTTACTTATTTGATCATGACGATGACGATGATGATGTTATCAGTTCAGCGAGGAGCCTGAATATGTCGAACCGTGTTTCAACGGGACATTGGTTCAAGCCGACAACAACAACAAGGAGGTCAGTACCATCCAGCGATGCCGTCATTGTTTTGTTGTTATGTTTGCAATAACAATTTCTAAAATGTGAGCGCAGAAAAAGACTCGCCGGCTGATCGTCGATTAAAACGATACTAGGACGATTCTTCTCTGACTGGCTGTAATGCTTTAATTGCAGATTGTAGGCACAATTAATCGTCAAGTTTTAGCAGAAGAATTGTAATGTGCACTGTTTCATTTATCTATACACCAGAAAATTGCGTCGTAACGTGATACAATAGGTCTATTCTTTTATTTTTTAATTACAGTCCTCGAAATGTTTGTTTTGTTTTAAATAAACAATTTTCATTCATTTTCGTTAAGGCAAAGTTTTAGTTATCATCAGTGAAAATGTCACTTCGTCTGCCCATTCACTTGAGGTAAATCATACCCGGCTGTTGAGCGCCGTGGCTTGCAGAACGGTGCCCGGTGACGGGGAAATCTGTGTAACAGATTGATGACTGCCCGTCCGCATGACGGCGTAGGCCGCTCATCATTCATTCATGCCGCACCCCCACTCCGCCGTCGATTTATTCTGACTAACGCCCGGTTGTCATCTCGGCGCGGAAATCGAAGGACATGTAATGCGGGACTGACTAAAATGTCAGTCGTTGAGCCTGTAATGTTATTCTCATGACCCCGCTCATTTGAGTCTGTAAACCCTACTGAAGACCGATCGTCAGATTTGCATCACTACTGTGGCTGTAGTAATGAGCTGTCTCGGTTGAAAATCCCATTTGGCACTGCTGTAGACATTTCACCTGTGGGTGTGGCCTACGATAACATAAAAACGATGAATTGTAAATCTAATAGTCTAGACCTGCTATTGTTCATTCCAATGTATGTTCTTGTTCTGTTGTGTTTACTGACGCTGGTTTCCCGGCCGCAGTCAATACAACTGCACCCAGATAAATATATTCAGTGGCTGTAACGCATCTAGGAGATGAGCCCGCAGTAACCTCAACACATTCCTTATTGTTCTTTTGAGCACCTGTAAATTAATGTACAACCACACAGACCGCGGTCCATGCCTAGGGAGCTTACACCATTATCCGGGCCTTCTAGATGGATTTGTGGAGGCCACTTTGTGGCAGGGAAAAGGCATGAAGTGGGGACTGGGGAGGGAAGGAGGAAAGAGAAGGAAGGGAGAGGCAGGGTAGCGACTTTGTAACCAGAAAAAATGAAAAGTCGGCGCCTGACTTTTTTTTTCTAATGCTATATGAAATGCACAGTGCAGATTTTCGATAGCGTTTGTCCTCACAGTAAAGGTCAGTGTAGAAACTTGTCAGACGTTGACAATTAAAGGCAACGTTTTCACTGCATCATTGTCCTTCTTGGCGACTTCAACCAGAACCGCCGTCGCAAGCAATATTGTGAATGAATTATTTCGCTGACCGCGTCTAGCGGTAAGAGTAATGCATTAGTCTGGCGTCCGTCCGCCCGTCCGTCCGTCTGTCTGTCCCATCTTTTTTCAGCCTTAATAGGGCGCGCAGTGCATAATCGACGTGACTCACCAGGGGGCAGCACGCGACGCAGCCGGCGTACATTTCCGTCCGAGTATTACGAGGACGAACATAGTTGTTAAATATTCTGAACTAGGAATGCAGCAGGCACACTCGTGGGCATGACACATGCAGTGATTTTCTGTCGTCACGTGACATCACAGACTCCGTAGCACTGGCTGCTCATCTGTTTGATATCAGTCGCCTTTCTTGACGACGAAAGTCATCCTTGTTACAAGTTACTTTTTCACTGTGTCTCTGGAATCAACTCTCAGTTTTGCTCTATCAGCCTCGCCCCAGCCTTCCTGCTTCTAACTCAACTCATCTTGTACACGTCACTTCATATTTTTCTGTTGATTTTCGCTACTCTGACCTTCCATCAGTCCCCCACTCTTTTACTCCTGGCGTAGGCTAACCCATTGTTGTAGCTCAGTGTTCCCAAAATAGCTATGCACTAATCAGGGGATTCGACGCCAAGCTGGCTAACCGACCATTTTTAGTTGTCGTCGAATCCCTGACCCTATTTTGGAACTGTGGGCAAAAATGTTTTTTAAACCAATCATATTTCACAAATCCTTCTAGCAAATTGCGCCTTTTTTCCATGACCGTCTTCACTGGATTTTCTCTGCTCAAAGGTTTTTGCATTTAGTTTTTTCGCTGTTTTTCTGTCGTGGTTCCGTGAGGTAGATTCAGCTGGTTACCCGTCCGCTCTTCAGCGCATCGTGTCATGTGTACCGGTGTTGTATCAGAGACGCAACTACATGGTTGCGTGGCACAGTGGTAGAACGTCGGTCTATGACCGGCCAATTTTCCCTCTCCTACGCTCGACCTGCAGCTGATGGGTGACCACTTATGTGGGTAAACCATCCGCTACAAGGTAGCCAACTAGGCCAACTCAGCCTTTCATCCTGTCGAGGTCGATAAATGATTATTGAGCTGTATTAGGATGTGCGTTATTTCACTCGGGTAACGCCGTCTTGTGAATGCTTACGAAGTCAAGAAAGGTTGGTTCATTCCATTTGTGGATAAACTTGTGGGTGGCAGGTAAAACTGTGTGATCCCTCTAACACGTGCCATTCCTGAGTGCATTAGAGGCGGTTTACGACGATGCGCGATACAAATCGACGTTTACCTTACTTGACTGTTTACTTTACATGGTCATTAACCCGGAGTGGACAAGAGATGGGCGTGTCGAGGTTACCCTGTCTAGCAAACTAGAACGTCTAGGAGCGTCGTAAGCTCTCTCAATAGGTCCGGGCGCTGTCCCAGCCGCCAGGCAATTTTAGAGATTTTTGGTCAAAATTTTGCTGCAAATTCGAATCTAAACGTGCGATGATCTTTTGATGTCGGAACATTTACACATTTACGTTGTCGCTACAACGTCGAACGACGACTGTATCGGCCACAGTGTCGTACTGTTAGGCAGTTAGTCGACGGCGTTGTCAGAAATTTCTGTCCGCGGGGTCTAAAACGTACCACGACTCAAGCCCGAAATCGCAGGAGTCGGGGACGGATGCCCGCTACCTGAGAACTTTTGTCACTGGATTTGTGACTGAACATATCATGATATCACACGTTCCTGATATTTGTTATTTATTTATTTATTAATATGTATAAAAATCACGTCAAACGCGTGAAATGAAGTAAGCACATAAAAGATTAGCAGTACAAAAATGAAAACATACAGACTAATAGAACTAACAGACTAAGTAAAACACAAACGAAGTAAGCAAAAATCAATAGCAATCGTCAAATATCAGTCTATTAATGAACGTATTTAAGATTTTGTGTCTACATGTGTGTGTGTGTGTGTGTGTTATTGCTAGCAAGTGAAGTCCAAGTTGCGGAATGGAATCGAAACTAAAAATATCGCGCGGTTCGAGAAGGCGCTCACGCTTGCTTTTCAACTTCTCACGCTGGTTAGTACCGCCCACATTGTTGGCAGCTGCTCTGCGGACCACCCACGACGTCGACACGCACTCACGTGCAGACACGGGCACCTGTTCATCTCATGAACTCACTCACTGCTGAGTTGTGACGTGTGGTTCTGAAGATTGTGTATAGGGGTTTGTGGATTTGCTGTAACGATGGGGGCAGGCGTACACCAATAGACTGCACACATTTTTGAAAGGTTGGCCAATGGGCAGTGCTGTAAGTGAAAGAACTCACGGCCATGCAAGAAACACAGTTTATGTATCCCTAAACATTTACAGAATTATACACCAATAGACTGCAAACACAATAGCTACTCGTCCGTAAGCACTGATTATCTTAGCGGCAGGTAGGGATTGCAATCCCTGAATTCTTTTCCAATCGGGGGATTTCGGGATTGAAAAATGCCAATCCCGGGATTCCGGGATCGGGATTGAATCCCGGGATTGAGTCCGGGATTTTGAACTAGTAAAAATCTCCTCTAACAGTCTTGTTTTGGTCTCATGATGAGTTCTTGAATCTTGATCTATCTGCTGAAGTCCTGTTTTGACATATTATTATATGAATAATTGTAAATATCTTTACCTTTCTGGTTTCTTGTCGTATGATACAATTTCACCATCATTTAATGTAAAGCGGAATTTACTAATTTTTATCAAGATTCAAGATCGCAATGTTTTTTTTGTTTTTAAAGTCTTTAAAATTGTTAAATTTAGTGCAATAATAAGCCCATTGTTACTGATAAATTTATCAAACTAGATAATTCTATAGGTATTTCATACAAATGTAGGCCTATTACACTCTTGCGCTAATCTTACAATTACCGGTAGCCTAACATACGGTAGTCTACAATATATCGCTAGGCCTAAACATGGACAAGTGTACGAGCACCGCTCTGTCACTGAGTGCGATCGCTGCGAAAAAAGTCAGAAGAAAGCATAAGTTATCGAGTGTGGCACCATCCAATCGTGTGCGTAGTCGGGAGCAAACTGCTGAGAATGCTTCGACAGTAGAAGGTGGCACATGCAATGAGCAGGTAGTCGTAAACAAACTGAAGATGCCGTCCGCGTGATCCACCGCCTTCAAATAGGCCTAAAGCGATCTCCTGACGTATTACTGTTGCCAGATTACTGGTGCCGCTTTGCTGCTGGGGTGGTCGCAAACTGTCCGAAATGACCAAGTTTAACTGTTCCTTGAGCGACAGTGATTCAGGATTCTGACAGACGAAAAATGCATGTCGGCTCGAGCACGACGGTCCCCTTCCCTCCTCACTGGGGACTGAGAAACGCATCAAAGAATGAGTAAGTGCACAATATTATTGTAAAAGTACTAAAAAGACCGTTAAATAAATAAATTTTGTTAATCCCTAAATCCCGGGATTGAGTGCGGCTCAATCCCGGGATTTCGGGATTGGAAAATTTCAGGGATCCGGGATTCGGGAATTCCGGGATCCCGGGATTGCAATCCCTAGCGGCAGGCAATCAAGTAACGAATTCTCAGACAACTAGCGAGGTACGCTAGCATGTACTCGCCATCGTAACCTAGCAATGATTCTAAAGAACATAGTAAACCCATACGCTGCCATTTCCAATAAACGTCTGGTGGAAAATTGTAAAGAAGGGAACACGCGCCGGAGGTCGCAACTTAATCAGAGGTGCACAGGTATGACAGACTAGCTCAGGTAGACGCGTTGGCGCCCAGTTTCAGAGTGCACTGGGGGCAGATAACCCCAACAGTAATACACGTCGGATTTTGGTGAAATTCTGTGAAAAAAACTTGCTTGATTTGTCCATTAATTAGTCACGACGTTTATTAGGCTCCGCCCGTAAATTGGTGTCGGACGAATTTGCGGCACAGTGACTAAACGGGCGTCGCCGACTGACGGACTGCAAACGGGCCGTCAAGTAAGTAGCAGACACCTTTCTGCCCTGACTTCGCTTGATTTGGCGTAGAATGCGAGATAAATTTCTGTTGGGGTGTAGTAGTAGAAAAGAACGTGTGGAATGAGACGACGCCGGTTGAACGTGCGTGACTCGCCTTGTGGTAGGATCATGGATGGCCTACATCAGCGGACGAGCAATTAAAGCGCGTGGCGTTGACAGCTGCTATGCCGAGATGAGATTCGTGCGTCACTGTCAACAGCACTCACGTCCTGTTTGCTACTGCTACTGTAGACGGCGTTTACACTAAATATGGCTGCGTGGCACAGCGGTAGAACGTCGGTCTCTGACCGGCAAACTTTCCCTGTCCCACGCTCGATCTGTAGCTGACGGGTGACCACTTATGTGGGCAAGCCGTCCACTATAGGTCAGCCAACTAGGCCAACTCAGCCTTTCATCCTTTCGGGGTCGATAAAATTGAGTAGTGAGCAACTTTATCGGATGTGTGCTGATCGCGCCATCTGGTGAGTGTTCACGAGGTTAAGCCGTGTGTGGCAGCAATTTAGCCGAGCTTAACCCTTCTGTATATAGCCTAGTCCCGCCCTGCGTGGCGGATGTTACTGTAGATTGCGCGTTATGTCGTCAGTCTAATAAACGAACATTATTATTACCAAGCCACGTCTTGCCAGTGCGACTCATTTGCCAGAGACAGAGTTGAAAGAGCTCATTCGTGCTTGTTAAGTGCCACGTGTCAATCAAGTCACTGTTGAACACTGCGTGGCGCCTCGTCCCATGTTGGCCAGTTACGTCATCATCTCTCAGATGCTTCTGTGACTGAAGCTGACTACCTAGCTGTGCTAATAGTGTGGCAACTCTTCTGGAAATCAAAAGGCGGCCAGGTTTGAGGTTAATATATCACTGGCCTTCCTTCACTGGGAAGGGATAGCTCTCCACCCCTGACCTTTGTCTCTGATATAGCCATATTTGTGCTGAAAGGGGACGTTAAACTCCAACTAACTTCTGGAAATCACCTTCTCATACGATTCCTCAAGAGGAATAGGCATTTTGGGAGTTGTACGGCCGATTGAAAAGCATTTTGAGTCGCTGCTGCGGTGTACGCAGCAAAAAAAACAATAACGGACTCAGCGCGACTGCTGCAACCGACTGCATTTTTCCTGACTGACCGGTGTCACATTTGTTTTTGCTGTGAAAAATCTGCCTTTTCTGCGATGCGGCCTCTTGCCTTAATTCTTTGACTACTTGCATACAATAATTATTATGACATTTCTGTATGCTGTCGCTATAAAAAACTGGCTCAAACCGTTTTCACGTCGCTTAAGACCCCTTCACATTGCCACGACAGAGAAAGGTTTTAATTCAGTTCATTTCCGTTCTGTCGCGTCGATGGACTGCGTCAGTAGGACTACGGCCGGCCGCGGTAGGGACACACCAGCGTGCACGAATTCCCGTGACGTCAGTAGATTACGTGACGTTTGTTAAATGAGCTGAAAGACTCGTCCGGTAGGGTGAGGTCACGTACGTGTGACACGGCCTTGAGACTGAGTTTGTTGTCGTGTGCCGGCAGATGAATGAGACTGGTCGTGGCGCGCAGTGTAACCGCGCCATAATGCTTATTACCGACGGAGCGCCGGACACTTATGAAGATATATTTGACAAGTACAACTGGCCCAACAAGGACGTACGTTTGTCCGCTTTTTTACGTTGCAGGCGAATTCTGTTTTCGTGTTTTTTGTTCACCTACACGATAGAAAGAAGACAGCGCTGTCTGACACCCGTAGCTATAATCTTATTGACGTTCTTTTTCTTTTCACTGCCATGTGTTCATGCGTATATTGTTGTTATTTTATCAAGTTTACTGGCAGTATTCAATACATGTATGTTTTATTGTCTTGCAATTGCGTTCTAACAGTTGTCAAATACACGGATATGTTATGTCATGTATAAAAGATTATCCCGCGTAGTTTCCCTTCTTCCTCCCGGACTGCCTCCACGGATCTTTGCCTGGACCGTTTCTTCTTAGCTACTCTGTTTTGGGTTTTATTTTTTTCACTTATTTTTTCGTTTCTGGGCTAGATGCGCTAGATTAAGCTGGCCATCCCGTCAGCTTTTTAGCGCACGTTAATCTACCGTATCGTATCATATCGTATCATATCGTATCGTATCGTATTGTTCCGAGATGTTGTGTTATAACTATACAAATACATGCATTTTTGTGCTATATTTTGGCATCTTTTTACTTTTCGTGTAACGTACTTCATGTTAAGCAGTTTTCCTGGATTTCTGTTGTGTTTTTTATCATTGAAAAGGTGACTTGCTTTATTCAGGAGCTTCTGACAACCTGCCACTTGTGGCTACAGTAAAGTGTCATACTAATTACACTCCCACCCTTGACGTAGGCCTATCAAATTCGCGGTGGTGGGTCTACATCTTAAACGTAATGTAGGCCCATATCATCAGTTTATAGTCGTGTCTTCGGTCAGTTGGTGTAAAGTGCTACGTAATGCCGCAGGTGAGGGTATTCACGTACATGATTGGACGAGAGATCGGCGACCCGAGGCAGGTCAGATGGATGGCCTGCAGCAACAAAGGTACGGCTTTCTAATTTCAGGGCGCGTGACGTCATTGTGACGTCGTCGTCGTCATAGTAACGTCGTCGTCATCAGTCACAGAGACTTTTAACTCGTGACTAATAAGAACCTTTGACAGCCGCCGTGTATTAACCACAAAGCACCAGAGTGTAACATTTCGCCAAGACTGGTCTTATGCTATGCAGTATGCAGCAGCGATAGATCTAGTGTTGTTTTACCGATCACTTTAGTGGTCCAGGGAGGGCAGTCGATCCCGTATATGTGTGTCTGTGTGTGTGTGTGTGTGTCCCGGACTGCCTCCACGGACTTATGCCTGCACCGTTTCTTCTGAGCTACTCAGTTTTTAATTTTGATTTTTTCATTATTTTTCGTTTCTGGGCCGTGCGCTAGATTAAGCTAGCCATCTCGTCAGCTTTTGAGCGCACGTAAATCTACCGTATCGTATCGTATCGTATCGTATCGTCTGTGTGTCTGGACAATAACTTTTGTGCTAGATGACCTTTGACCTGCATATTTGACCCTATCTAGGTCAACGTTCTAACGTCGATATCATTTCGTAGTTCACGGTCACGTGAAGAAATGAAATAACGTTCATTTTCACACGACTTCATTCACCAAAAGTGACAGCACATAATATATAAAAATAAAATAGAAAGAAAACAACTTAACTACAAATTGGAGTTGCTGTTAAGGTACGATATGATATACATTTTGGTTATTTGTGGACGTTTATGTGCTAAACTGATCGCTGCAACCTCGAATAAGAGCTTTCCGTTTAAAATTTTATTTATGTTCACTAGCTGTCGCCGCTGGAATAACGTTAGTTTGCGAATATGCCAGGCACCGCAATCATGTTACCTCAAAAATACGTGTATATATAGTCTATTACTTTTTGTCCCAAATCGAAAGTTTCGTGAAATTTAACCCATAGGTTTTTGTGCAGTCCTACTGATAAACGAACCAACAAACCAGTACGTCGTAGCAAAAACGGAACCTTCTTTGAAGATTTAAATATGCAAATGTATGCCTAAACTGTCGCTTAAGTACCTACTTATGCCCGTCGATTTTAGTCAGATACCGATAGCGTGAATTTGATTACAACTTATACAGGTTATTATTCGCACATATCAACACTAGCTGATGTACACGAGCATGTTCAGGTACGTCCCCCTTTTTGTTATTAATTAATAACGAGAATTTTAGTCACGTTAATTTATTAGTTAATAACTAAATTAGCTAATAATTAAACTAGTGCTTTGTAACTGATATTACTACAGATGTTCACTTTTTCATAGCCACATTGTAGTAATTTTCGTTTTAACAGTTGTTTATTGTGGTCTGCTATTTGTTTGTAATTTTAATTATAACAAATTAACTTTAATGTGAGTTTCTTAGCAACAGTTATTGGCGCAATCATATGTTGTTGTCTTATTCCATGAAATCGTTGTCATTTAAAGCGCTTTGGTTATAAACGGTTTACCATTACGATACGAGTTTGCTTTTCGTGTGATTACGGCAACGGATTGACATGAAAATCGTAACGAAAGCTGTCGATCTTCCGTGTAACAGTGGACTCGTATTGTAATAGTATATACAGGGTGGGGTGGCGTATTAATGTACGTAAAAATGTGCCAGTGTACTCTTGCACGTAATAGTGAAAGATTTTAGGCCGCATTTATGCACGCTGCGTGCATAACGTGGTCTGTGTGCCTCTGTGTCTGTTTGTTTGTTTTGGGCACACGGATGAGCTGTGCAAAAAACGGCTGAAGCGATCGAGATGACTCATGTGGGTCCAAGGAACCATGCATTAAACGGGGGTCTACGGGAAAGGGCATTTTTTGTGGGGGCATGTGCCGGCCCACGGCGATGCGGCCTTTTGCCAAATTACTTTGAACACTTGTTAAAATTCAGCAGTAAATTTGTAATAAAATCATCGCTGAAGATCGTACCGCATCTTAAACGTGTGGCTTGGTAAAATAATGTTTGTCAGGTTTTCTTGGCTCACCGTGACCGGTGATCCGGTTTTTATGCCACCTTGTATGATGTGATTGATTGATGAAGTTGGTGTGAGCGGTGTGCGAGATGTCTGCAGCGTGCGTGCGTCATACGAGTAGTCTACCCTGACTGAATGCACACCTACTCCTCTAGTCGACGTTTCGATAGTTTGCAAACCCCGCCTACGCACGTGTTCCCATTTCACAACAGCAGATTAGCTAGCACCTGTCGATTGGTGAATGCCAAATACATACCTGATTATCTGACCTGTTCAGCATCTCTGTTTGAATGTATATGTTTATACCTATAGTTCACTCTTCCTTGACGGCGGTAGTAGCGTTTAGTGGAGTTATCGTCATCGTCATCATCATCATTCATGCATTTCTTATACCCTATTATACCTTAAAGATATTTGAATTATTGAATAATACATTTATATCGAGAGACAGGTGAAAATTTCGACCCAAAAAACGAAGGAAAGTTTTAGGAATAGCCAGGTAATGAATAGGCAGTAATAAATCAGCAGGTTGAGTTGGCTTTGAGTGAAGTCAAGATTTGATTTATGGTATACACACTTTTCACCAGTTCCAGAGCAAAGGTTTCAAATGCTCAATTAATTAATCTTCTTTCGACAAACTTCAGAGGAAATTGACAGTCTTTGGACGAAATAAGTTAATAATAAGTGATATAAGTATAATCGAACAACAGTCTTTCAAAATTAAAACATTTAACGAGGAATCGCTAAACTTCGTAGCCGTGCTGAGAATAACGAAACATTGTAAATGAGCGGAAAAGACGGGATAGAGCTGTGCGGGTGAGTGGAGATTGGGTTGTAGATGTAGCGCTGATGAGATGTTTTTATAGGAATACATTCACGTGTCTAGTCGACCGTTGGTGCTCAGTCGATCTCATCAGTCCGTCTGGACCATTATGTATCTTGATAAGTCGGTACGTGCTTGTAGCGGCGGCGTCGCGCGGTCTCTCGCTTGCTTCTTAGACTGGACCGCTTCAACTCTCTGTTGCACGTTGCATGCC
>Ga0209363_1000846_pt1 | contig 13337 bp, 7 predicted proteins | sample WorMetexBAHAMAS3_FD_187385 | JGI IMG/M metagenome (GOLD analysis project Ga0209363, IMG submission 187385) | Marine gutless worms symbiont microbial communities from Max Planck institute for Marine Microbiology, Germany - Inanidrilus exumae... | ecosystem: Host-associated > Annelida > Digestive... | reverse complement strand
CTATTTACCGAGCGTTGTGCTCGGAGCTGATCTCGGTGTACAGGCAGTCAGCCCGCAGGTGACTTGAAGCCATCCACCCGGCGGTAGGCTGCCATTACTTTCTGCCAGGCCTGCGGTTTACCTTCCCAGCCGAAGAGCGTCACCACCCATCGGGTGGTACAGAATTATACTGCTTGGTGATACAGGCACATGTGTGTGAGCAGCTTGCCCAGACTGTTACTAAAGAAATCAAGCAGCGACTGGTTGAACTCTGGCAAAGCAACATTTAAGTGAAAAGACACAATTTTCGGCTTTCTGTTTTTCCAGGTAGTGCAGAAGCATCAGTTAGGTGAGGCGGGAAAGTAAAGTACCATTTGACTGCTTACATGTACTTTCTTAGCAACATTCTTGCCAAAATTCTCAAAATGCAATTGATATACGCCGGTCAAATTTACAGCAAGCCAAACCTGTGTCGCATTTTTGTGGGGACAGTGTATATATGAAATTGAAAGTATCTGAGTGTGTGTGTGTGTGTTCTTTGCTCCATATACACGGCCACGGTTTTGAGCAGATCTGCATGAAATTTAGCATTTGGCATCCTTATATCCTACAGATGGTCATGGGTGATGGGGTTAGCGAGCTCCACTTGAGCCCACTGCCTTGCACTGCACACGCCCGGGAATTCGGGAACTAGCGGGCGGTAGGCGCAATTTTGTTCCTGTATGCACGGAGGTTACCTGTAAGCCAAACGATACTATTGTCTCATAATTGGCACAAACATTTTAATGTACCTTATACTGTGTTTCATTGTGGTAACTGTGTTTGTACACTTAGGGTGATGTCGGAGGACAAGAAAGGAACCGTTAAGTATGAGTTAAGTCCAGATGGAGACCTGAAGTGCAAAATCAAACGAGAGAAGACAGTGGAATGTGCAGAGTGGGTGACTGAAAATCGAGGAAATGGGCTCGGCAAGCTCATCTTCAAAAAGAAGAGTCCTGGATCTTTGCCTCAGTCTCCAAAAACCTCCGGCTTGCCTGTGGACCGACAGACTGAACAGGTGCCTGTCCTTCGGCTGTCTTTGACGTCCAACGCATCCAGTGATGGAAGTCGCCATGTTCAAGTCAAGAGTTGGTCACTTTGCGAACCTGAAGATGCAGGTTGTATGTCTGAACTTTCACCTGCATGCCAGCTGCAGCAGTCCCCAAAAGACAGTGGCATTGATATGAGTTCACCTCCACATGACGACGGTGCTGTCGGTGTTGAGTCTAACGTTGGTGCTGGAATTTGGAGTGTTAGTGACTCTCACAATGGGGACAGTTCAGCTGTTGAGGAGAAGACAACAAGCAGTCTTGAAAAATTAGAAACAGCTGTGGGCAACGTAGCTGGTGCAGTGCATTCTAGCACAGAGGCATTGTGGCCGGACGCAGCATCACATTGCAGTGAACGTGATCAGCCTAAGGTTCAGTCAACGCTGAGAAGTCGAATCGAACGCTCTGCCTTTAAATGTTTTCCCTGTAATTCTCAGAAATTAATAAATCCGTTGGCAAAGTCTCATAGGGTTGGACGATATCAGCATATGTTGCCTGTCCATCGTATTCGTGCAGAGTCGAATGTCGGTCGACGATCCAGTCTTGAAGAAAGTCCCACATACAATATGGTTGCTTCCCGTGATCGACTGCCACACGTGAAGACAAAGCTGAAGCTGCTGTCTAACAATACATATGCTGCAGTGTTTGATGAGGAGATGGATAGCAGCAAACAGCAGGCAGCTGATCAAAAGAGCAAATGTTTGAATGCTGAGAAGTCAAACAGAGCAGTTGGGCAATGCAAAAAAAGCAGACTGTCACGTAAATCGTCTGCATCTAATAGGTTTGAAAATATTAAGGTGAAATTATGCTACAGTGATAAAAATAATCGACATGGTCTTGACGGTGACCATATACAGCGAGTGCCAAAATTGAAGCTTGTTGTTAAGTCAGAACGAGCAGTTTCTGTGTCTTGTCTTGCCCAGCAAACGGACAGTGGGTCTGTAACAGCTTCAGTTAAACATGATGAAGAGAATATGCCTAGACATATACGGCGGAAGCGAAGGCATCACGAAGTTAAGAAGATGAAGACGTGTAACGATAACAAGTCTGCAGATTTATGTTATGGCTTTAGTGCAGGACATTTACCATCCTCTAAGGCGGAAGACGCTAGAAGCTCTCGTCCCCATGGTAAAAGTTCCAGAGCAAAACGGGCTGCAATTGCTGACGAGGAAGAAGCAGGAAAGAAGAAGAAAGTGGAACGCTGTGCTGAGCAGCTGTCAAACCATCTCACTGCCTTGGCTAATTCACAACAGTTACGGGAACAAGATCACGTTGACAAGACAGTACAACCTAACCCCGATAATGAGTCTGTTGATGAAGCTATTTTTGGTATGGTGACCACTTCATCTATTATTGATACAGACAAGCTTAGCACTGGCCAAATTGTTACTTATGATGCATCGAATGAGGCACATACAGCTGTTAAGGAGGAAGCTGTAAACATTGAGTTTGCTTCAGTTGATCAGTGCAAGTCGTCCGTACCTTCAACAGAATTGGATTCTGCTGACAGTGGTGCCACGAACAGTGGCAGAGTAGAGAGTGATAAGGAGAACCAGTGCAATGAAGTTGCTTTTTGTGACATTGAAATATACACAGCATCAAATCTTTTGACAGTGAATGCTGGTAATGACAGAAGTGAACGTGATGGCATTCTTGAAGAAAAGTTGTATCCGCTCGATGTCGAGAAAGAGATGAGAACTGCTGTCCAGCATGATGGCACAAGCAACTGCGATGCTGGTGGTGATGAACAAGCAGTAATTACTGAGGAGCCATGTGTGCTGATTACCAGTGTGGCTAGTGATGACAGCCCAGCTGCATATGCATGCAGTGATCAGGAGGAGTCAGCAACGAATCACCATACTTGTGCTGTGTTTCATGAGGATAGTAAGTCTTCTACTACTGAAGAGCCAACAGCTGCATCTGACGATACGATGGTTCCATTATCGCCGTCTGTTTTGTTGCATTGTGATACTTCTGTTTCTGTTACTGCAAATGCCGCTTCCACATCGGCACAACACAGTCATGATGATGATGTTAATAAAGCAGATGTTGGCAACTTGTCCTTAACTCCAAAGCCTGCTGGAGTCACAGAAGATTCTGTATCATATGATACTGTTCACTGTCAAAACAATAATGCTGTGGATGTGGATAAAAACCATTGTTCCGTTTATTCGAGTACACTCAGCCATCAGGATGCGGAGTGTACAACAGAATGTATAATGGAATGTCAGCAGGACATTCAACAAGAGATGACGGATGACAAAGAGTTAACTGAGAAAAATTTGGAGTTGAAGTCAGTTATTTCTGTTTCTGACCGAGACCAGAAGTTTGATATTGGTCTTGAACAAATAGACAGTGATTCTACGTATGCAATAGACATACCAAGCCATTTAGCACTGTTGTCTGCTCCAAACTGTAGCAACGAACGCATAGAGACCCCTGTTCTTAATGGTGCCTGTTCAGGTGGCTTTTTAGCTGCATTTACACAGTTTGTTGAGAAAGCCTCCGTTAAGAAAAAGTCTGCATGTTGTAAGCATATTGAGACTGATAATGCTGCAACATCGGCTAAGGAGATACTGTCGAAGTCTGGCAGTAGTCAAAAGTGTGTTTGGCAAAGGCCTTGTGTTTCTGAGAGGCAGCGACGCTCATGTTCAGGAAATCGGCCTTTACCCAAGGACAGATTACCGCACCGTGTTGTCCATCGTAAAAGCTCAAGCACTGTGGAGCATATTGTCAGTGAAAAGTCATCTTTGATAGAGACAAGCAGTTCAGAGGTCATTGATTGTTCAAAAAGACTTCCTTGCACTGCTGTAGACAGTGAACATGCCACGCTCAGTCGAGAACAACTGCTGAGTGTTGTTGAAGCTGATCGTCTGCTCGTAACCTTGAGACACAGAGTTTGTGAACTTGTCGAAACAGTGTTGCCGGAATATCAGTTTCTACCAGGCTTTCGGCGAGATTCGTCCTGTGTTGAACGACTTGTAAAAGATATAACAGATATATTGTCTGTTAGTGAAGCACACAGCAGTGTTCAGCGATGCTCAGATCCGGTTGTTGTACTGAGTTATATGCCAGACAGGTGCTTGCAGTCACTACAGCAGCAGGTTCTCCGATTAATTTCATTACTTTTGCCTGACACCGATTTGTCAGAGATAAATGTCGATAATCTCGACGTTTTTCTTGAACTGATGACGTCAGCTAACCGACCGTTGCCGGGCACTTTCTGTTTGTCTCAGCCAAACTTGCACCTAAGCCATGAAGCCTGCATACAGCCGGTGGACAGAGTTGAAATGCCTGGTCAACAATTATCACCTAGTCGTGCTGAGACAGAGTTTAGATGTGAACAGATTGACATGTCTAGGACTGAAAGTCACATGTCTGGTGTTGATGCATTGTACGGTATGCCCAGTTGTTTGTTACCAATTAACTCGCCAGGTCCTGTTGGCGAGAAACGGTCAATTAGACGACAAGTCAAAGATTGCCTTATGTTTTTGGACCGCGATCTAACGTAGTGAGTGTTGTCACTGTCAATAACCGATTAATGAGGACCAAATGTTTATAGACTGCCTGCGTATTAATTCTGTTGATGATTGCAGTCAGGTAAATATTTTACACACATTTGCATTGGATATTACAGTATGCCGTAATATCAGGGGTTTTAATTGTACAGTCAGTCCTAGAAAACAGTTTTATGGACTGGAATTTTGCATCATTTGTTGTTTATTCTGATCTCGCATTAGCACAGCTGTGGGTGAGATTTTGTGTAGTTTGACAGTTCTTGTTCGTGGTTTTGCTGCTGAAAGGCAGCATGTTATTGTTATGCTCTGGGTCTCAGAACGTCGAGTTTACATATTCAATGATGTACTGGTACTCCATAGCTCACCTGTAGGCTGTGCCAGAGGAAGTGAGATGAGAACCCATAAGAGCACTGCGCCTATACCATTGTTGTCTGAGGTGCTGTGGACTTGGATCCTGTGGTTCTGCATCCGAGTATTTGAGCATGATTATGTACATTGTGGAACAGTAAATAAATAAATTGTTGTCAATCGACATTTTTATTGTTTGGCTAGTTATCCCCGCGATGGAATATATTTTCACTGACGTTGGTTTGTGTGTGTCTGTCTGTCTGTGACCACGATAAGTAAAAAAATTATGGACGGATTAGCACCAAATTTTATGCAAAGTTGCCTAGGGGAGAGGGAAGACCAAGTTCATGTTTCGTTACGATCAGTAGAGGCATGTGGAAGAAACGGTCAAAACTCCCTTAACTGGCGATTATTTACAAAAAAACGGCAATTGTTTACAAAATAGCTCCGTCGGGAAATTCGAAACTAGTGGGCTGCAGAATAGTAAGTGTGGCAAGTGTTGCCAAGTGTTGGTGACAAAAACGCTTTCGTGGGGATTTGTACTCTCTCAGAGTACTTTCTATCTAGTTTTGTCTTGCTATTACCTTTTGTAAAACTGTATATGTTTTCCTCCTAATAGTGTTATATAGTATTTGTGATTTCTGAAAAATTTTCTGCTGCGTAGCAAATTTGATAATCCAGCAGTCTGTGTGGCACAACAAAGTTTAGGTGGAAAGGTCAGTTTCGGTTTAAAGGTATAATTGGTCTGCTGACTGCTTTGTCATATTTAGTAGTCAGGTAGACTTGTAGTGAAATGGTTTGTTGCTGTGGAGGAGTTGTCTCTACTGACTCCATTGTAGCCCACTAAAATATTAATATAGCGAGTTTTAGCTCTGGTGTATTGGGTGCAGTCAGATTTTGAAAATGTTCGCCACAATGTTCCTAAACTTCGTCATATCGCCACGAATTTGGCATGTCGGTAGAGGGCGGCAACACGCAAGTTTCTGGAGTACAGTTTTTTTGGGAGCCCATGTAGCCCCGGGGGCCGAGAATTATCGTGGGCTTTTCTACACTGCGCAGCTAAGGGCACAGCGTGTAACTAGATTTGAAAAAAGTGACTCGTCTATTCCAGTGCATTTGTAAGATATTGACCCAAGGTCATAGCTCAAGGACATCCTAGCTTTCTAAGGAGAGCCCAGGTCTAGGTGCCGTGTGGCAGATATGCGTAAAGTGCTATGTTTTGCCATGCATATCTCGGTGCTAAACCTAGCCATCACAGTTTCATTTGCAATTTTCGATAGAGCACTACTTTCTGGTGAGTTTCATCTCTGTAGCTGTTTCCATTTTAACATTACAAGTGCGTGAATTTTACGCCAGACACGATGTAGCGTATCGGTGTTGAACACGCAAGATTTACTAAGTCCGAACTGGGAAGCCGTACACAGTTTGCGTTTTTTGACATTTCATGACAAAATAAATTGATTTAGGGTGGTTTGTTGTAACAAAATTTTGTCCCAAAATGATGTTCTGATTTAGCATTTTTATGGCGAATGGCTGTGAGCTATGGCTCAAGAGAGAAATGCCCTAATGCTGGCAGATAGGCGGCTACAAAGCCAATATTTAATAGGAAACAGGGTGCGAAAAGTTGAAATATGCTGTCAAAACCGGAACCAGATGTAGTTTTAGACACCATTTTGAACTCGGGAAGTGCAAAATTGCATGGGAATGCCCGTAATTTGCTTCCAAAGGCCACCGTTTACTAGTCTTTCTAGCAAGCTGCAGTCAGGCATGCCACATGCGGCCTCGGTCTTGAACCGGAAGTAGAATTGGTAAACCGGTAGTGCTTATCAGACTGCAGGAAACTGCCCAAAGTGCCACAAAAATGTGCCGTAGTGGGAAACAGCGTGCCAAAAGTTGTAACAGATGGACAAAACTAAAACCGGAAGTGATTTCAGTGGCCATGTTGGACATGTATCATGTGAAAGAGCATGAAAGTGTCAGTAAACAGTGTAGGAAGGCCACAGTCACTGGACCTTTCAGGTCTGCATAGAGGTGCATGTAATATGGAGACTAGAATTTCTGACTGGAAGTAGGTTTACAGTCTAAACATGTGGTCGAAAGAGAACCGGAGGCAGTTTTAGCCACTTCTTGGACTCGGGAAGTGTGAAATAGCGTGGAAATTTCCGTGAATGGCTTCGAAATGACACAATCACTAGTCCTTGCAGTACACCGCAGTCGGAGATGCCACTTCCGGTTTGGCTGCCAAGCCGGAATTAGAATTGGAAAACTGGCAGTGCTTATCAAAGTGCATGGAGTGGCCCGAAATGCCACTAAAATGTATTGTAATTGGAAACAGTGACCAAAAGTCGCAGTGGGTGGACAAAATTAGGATGGAGGAGTGCAGCGAGGAGTTAGGTGCATTTGCTTTGGGGTCTAGGGAAGTAGAATGGCAAAACCGGAAATCCCCCACCTCGAAACGTCCACAAGGGTGTAAACTGAACAGACTCCGATCACACTGAGAGTGGAGACACGGAAGCTTCAGTGCAAAAGCTGTAAACCAGTAGATTGCATTCTAAACTGTCATTTGTTGCAGAATCTGCAAAGTTGTAAAATAAATTGATTGACGTCGTTGGAAGTCCTTCATGATGTCATTTGAAACCCTGCTGGATTTGATGTTTTGTGCTGTGACAGTTTGTATCGTGTTTCTTGTGTTTGGCTGTGTTAATTCTATATGTGTGCAAATTAAATTATGACCAGTTGAAAATTACAATTCAGTGCCTGTTACAAACTGATGAATTTGCCTTCCCCTTTAGTTGCTAGAGCCTGCAGAAAGCTTGCAAAAACTTTTCTGCATTCCTGCAAAGTCTGCTGCATACACAGTTTCTGGTAATTGAGACTGTCAGAGATAATGATTAAGTTTTAATAAAGTAAAATATTAAAATTCAGTTTTTCACATAGTTGTAAGTTAAAATTTTAAAATTCTTGACTGTTATCTGGATGTACGACCGATGCAGAAGGTGGATAATTTGTTGTTTGTATCAGTTACTGTTGGTATTACCAGTATCCACACTTCTTTTTACTGACTTTAGTGAACAAATTTTTGACAGTGTTATAATATAGTTCATGAAAAAAACATACTGGGTTTTATGGTCTGTTATTTACTTGTGCTGGCATTCTTGTATCGATGTGCTGTTGTATAAGGTAGTAAGACATTTCTTATCCTAAGGGTTGCCTGTATCTTTGGATACTGTAGAAAGTCAACTTGTTTTGATTGTATTGTATGTTGGCGCTGTTTAGAGAATATTTTTTGGGCGTGACTGGTAAGACTAGTATTGTGTTAAGGCTAGTAGATGTAGAAATGCCTAAGAAATTTATTGCTGCAAGTTGTGGCTTGCAGAGTTTGTGTCACTGTTAGAGTTTGCTACAAAAATCATGCTTTATGATGGCTACCTTAAAGGCACGATATAACGTAAATTGTGTTGAAAGCGCCGTTAAACCCCAACCAACCAACCATGCTTTATAATGGACAATTGTACTAGCATATGGTATGTAGTATTATGTACTTTGAAGTTATTTTTCAGTTGCTGAAAGGAACATTAAGTTTTACTATAGCTCTAGTGGCTAAAATTTCTGAAAACCGTGACATGAACAAAGCTGGTCTAGTCAGATTTTAAGTACTTTACTAGTTTTATGTCTGTGTGTGTCTGTCGACGAGGACATCCAGAACTACACGCATGATCTTTAGCAATTTTTGTGGATGTTGCCTATGGCCGTGGCTCGGTCCTCCTCCGACAGGGTGACGAAATCCTAAGGGGCAGTTTTGGGGGTTTTCTTCCCCACTGACAATGCACTGTAAACCAAAACCATAGCATTTGGGCCCAAAAATAGCTGAACCGATCGAGGTGCCGTTTGGGGTGATCGGTGGGCTTGGCCTGAGGCACTGTGTGCTACGTGGGGGTGATGATCCTCGATCAGGAAGAGGCAGTTTTGGGACGAACGTCCGATTTTGCTACGAAGGACTGATTTCGCTTAAATTTACGTATTTGTCGTAAAGTCGGACATAATTCAATTTCTGATTATTAAACGACATAATTTTGACTAACTATTTCGAAATTACTTGTAAACTAAGTAAAAGAGGAATGAAGAAATTTTACGATTAATGGGAAGAATTACGGAAACGCTTGTCCCGTAGCTGTTGTTATGGAACGGTGCACGTTGGTGGAGAAACAAATACACACTGACTTTGATGCATATACGTAGAAAAGCGAAGACTACTTTGGTGGCCATGTAGAGCAGTCAGTCAGTTGTGTGTGTGTGTGTGTGTGTGTGTGTGTGTGTGTGTGTGTGTGTGTGTCTTGCCATTAACTTTCAAACAAATTGACGTGTTACACATTTGGCTCGGGGTTCGCATTGACTTCACATAGTGACTTACATAGGCGAAGTTTGTACGACAAGGTCATAGACTGGTCAGATCTAGTTCAAGGTCACGAGGAGGAACATGTTGCTAAAGTGGTCGGTGCTACCTCTAGGAGGGCGATTCTTGTTACTAGTACTTTTGTCTTTGTCATGGTTGTTATGCGTTTGGTTTGCTAGTACCATGGTCAAACAGTTGGCTGGAAAGACTCTTCAAGGAGACCTTGAGCAAAACAGACGACAGGGTATCTTCACTAGGCCTGTATAGGATTGTCCGTAGTTTATTGTATTTTGGTTTTCTTGTGATACAGTTATATGTTTTAGTCCGTTGTCATATTATAATCAGTATGTTCGTAAGTCACGATGCAAAGCAGCTAACCCTAATTCAAAAGATTGCAGTGTCCAGTGTGCGATGTAGGCCACATGCAGATTAATGCGATTGAAGCGTGGCAATATGTATGATATTGTTAATGTTGATACGGTATTTTGTTTTTATTATAACTGACTGTAGATTTAATAATCGTTACACGAGTCTTCATTTGTGATTGACATACACATGTACAATATTAACGGAAGAGTTTTATTAGCAGTATTTGTGAGCCGTGATGTACAGACAAACTGTTCGCGTGTAAGTAAGTGGAGCTGTAGGTCATCATCCACAGATAATGGTTGTACAGTCATTGGGGATGGAGGGGGCAGGTCTGGTGCCGTGAGTGGGAGGTCCCTGGATGCTTCTTTTTGGTTTTACTTAAAGAGAAGTATTCCAAAGCTAGACCAACCCAGCAAAGATACTATACAACAAAAGTCGTTAGGCACTGATAGGCCTATGTGATAGGACTGAAGAACAACAGTTACACAAGATATTACGTTGAACTGATAAGTAGGTCTTGTGGTGGTTGGTTGGTTCAAGACCTGTTGTATAGGCGCTAACGTAATAACTTAAATGAACATACACTATCCTTTCCCATTTTGGGTTGTCGCTGAACAAACAGGCAACGAAGTCGGGAGGTGACTGTATCGTTGGCCGTCCTTAAGCTAGCGGAACTAAATCTCCGCCGAAGACCTTGTACCCGATATTGCCTATTTTGTGCTGAAAGCCTGGGGACGTTAAGCTCCGATCCAACCAACCGTGCAGTCATTGTGAGTTAGTCGTTGCATTAATTTTGGATCTTGTGTTTTACTTTTTCAAATTCACTGCAGATTTTTGAGAACGACCAAGAGTTGACATTTAAGTTAATCTGTTGCGTTAGCATTGATTGAGATAGGTATCGCACAATATGCATGATGTAAGCCTACACTTTCCAGTTCTGGTTAGGCCCTACCACTAAGCTAGTAAATCTGCAAGAATTCTCGAAGTAAATCGAAAAGTGTATTGCTTTTAAGAGATTTTTCGAATGAACAAAATTTAGCATACTAACGGAAACGTGTTTTCAGACAATCAGCGGGATTAGTAGTGGCCAACAGAGCAACAAAAAAGTTCACAAGAACTTGCCATTACAAACAAAATGACCCTGGTTAAGTCTGTAAAAACAGCAACAAAACATACAAAATGCTAAACTTAAACCACCCGTTTTCTGTAAGAACTGTGTTGTACTGGTAGCACTACATGATTTTGCCGAATTGATTCAATCTTGTGGAGTTGAGATATTTGCAGTCTGAGTCATCCGGAAATCGTTCTGTGAGTGATGATCAAGTCAGTGAGGTAAGTGAATGAAAGAAACGTTGAGTTGAGTACCACCTGCAGGACAGGTGGTGGTTGAGGAAAAGGGAGGACAAGAACCTTAAAGAAACAGGGATAATATATGTCCAACAAAACATTTTCATTTTTTGAATAACTCTGTCAATCTATTGTTACCGACCGATCACGTGGTCTGTCGGTCTGTCACCTAGTGAGCCCGGCAAAATGGATGTTGCGATCGACATGCCGTTTGCGTCGAGGACTGGGGTGGGGCCAAGGAAACACCTGTTTGGTACGTTGGCCATCCATTGACGTCCACGGAAAATTTTACGGAGATCGTCCCAGGGGAAGTTGGGGAACCCCTCCGTCGGGGAATTTAAACGCAAGAGGGATAGCGATTTTTAGCGAACGTGAGTTCACGTTCGCTCTCGCTATATGCTATCGCCGTTCCGACTGTCTGTCTGTCTGTAACGTTGGTGCACCCTACTTAGCCGGTTGAAATTTTCTGCAGTTTTTCTTCGCCGTTTGGTACCTTGGCGGGCTTGGCCATCCATTGACATCCACGGAAAATGTTACGGAGATCGTCCCAGCCCCTCCGTCGGGGGTTTAAACGCAAGAGGGGTAGCCAAATGTAGTGAAAAAGCAAAAAAAATCCTTCAAAATTTCAACGTCTTGCGACTTCAGGCCGCAATAACTCCGCAATGATTAGAGATCGCCGGAAATGCACTACCACATGATTCCTTTATGGGATTCTAATTTCCATTTTTACCGTTGGAATCAATTCACAATCATTCCTTTGGGCTGTACGCGCCGTACAAGAAACGTACTCCCCATTTTTTTGATACGTCGCATGCGGGTGACGTACGGAAACAATATACGACAACTATGGTATAGCGATACATTTGTATTTACTAGATGGCGCCATGAGCTACATACCGTACATTACACTCACTCGGGTGGCGCCATCTGGTGAATGCTTACGAAGTAAAGGCAGAATTGCTCATTCCATTCGTGGAAGTACTACTCCCGTATTGCAAGGTATTTCTATTTAGTTGGCCGTGTTGCTTATATACAGTATTATGTGTTTTGTATTTGATATACATGTGTATGCCTATTTTAAACTGTTTCTACATGTCTTTCGTGCATATCAATGTAAGTGGCCGATGGTCCTTTTGTTTAATAAAATTCATTGATTGATAAGCGTGTGGGTGGCAGGTAAAACAGTGTGATTCCTCGTTAACACGTGCTATTCCTGAGCACATTAAAGGTGTTTACGTAATGAGCTATACAAATCATCATCTACTTTGCTTTACTTACTTTTCTTTACTTCATTTATCACTAAGAATTGGGACGGCTGTGGACATGGCAAGCGCGTAGCGCGAGCCTATGACGGGTGTGTTGGAACGGAGCCCCCAGCGGGGTACAGAGGCAAAACCCCTGGCAGCGGGTTGAGGGCCAACCCCCCCTGAAACTGAAAACTTTTAGCTCATGCACAGACACCCAAGTGAGGGGCAAATTTGCCATATTCTGAACATTTTGGACAAGACCAATATCTCGCTATGTCTCAGAAACGGTGCAAGGAACTCGTAAGCTCGCTATCGAATGGTACTGCAGACGATTGAACGACTCGTGGGCGGAGGTAATGCGGCCTTTCGTCAAATTACTTTGACCACTTGTTAAATTTTGGGAACCCCAACCATATATCTTTGGAATGGGTGAAACTAGTCATTTCAAATTGGGCGCGCTTATTGATTATAAGGAGTAGGCCCGTATGATAAATGACCCCCAAAGGGGGTAAGTTTAAACTCACGTGACCTCTTTATATTTTGGGAAATAACTGACAATATCTCAGAAACGGTGCAAGAGACATAGTTGCAACAGAGTACAAATAGGAAATCACATGTGGCCTATGGAATGGCAGCAATACCAATTATCTTGAGTGACCTTAAAGGTCACTTTTGCTGTTTGAAACATTTCTAACTCCCATATTTCGGGAAATGTAGCATGCATTATTTACAGTATGTTTATTTACCTACTGCACGCCTTCTCGAATGCAATTTCTCGTACATCCAGTTTTGCAAGTTGACAAGATTTCAACTGACATAGTGCGCCGCGCGGTCCTTCTGCAATAGCTTAACTTCTTGTTTATCAAACAATACATCGAGAATCGAGATCTCTAGTACTTGATTTCCTCTTTTTACGGGAATTGTGTGGTTATTCCAATAACGAATAATATACAGGGTGGGCCAAAAAAGTGATACCTCTCGAACATTACATTACATTGTACGAGAGGTATCACTTTTTTGGCCCACCCTGTATTTATATGATTAATGT
>Ga0209363_1000845_pt1 | contig 13338 bp, 7 predicted proteins | sample WorMetexBAHAMAS3_FD_187385 | JGI IMG/M metagenome (GOLD analysis project Ga0209363, IMG submission 187385) | Marine gutless worms symbiont microbial communities from Max Planck institute for Marine Microbiology, Germany - Inanidrilus exumae... | ecosystem: Host-associated > Annelida > Digestive... | reverse complement strand
CCCCAAATGGAATGCTAGAACCGCCCCTGGTTCAATTAAAGAGCAACTTGTTAACGTTAGTTACGCGGACCACCAATAGCTCCTTGCGATGTGTTTTGGAATGTAGTCAGTCTAGTGGGCTGTGCGTGTTTTGACCGTCAACTTGTTGGTCGACAGAGAGTGAGTTCAATGTGGATGGCAAACGCCCGTCCTCTATTCCAAGATCAGACGATACGATTGTCGGCGGGCGGGAACGCCGGAGACTGGTTATCAGCACGTAGACAGGTATCCCGGGACCGTGGAGTCTGAACCGAACCCGGTCAACGACATAACTTATGTCTATCTCTTCGCTGGAAATAACAGGGAAGACCACTGCATGCGCATTGCGCAAATAGCGTGGCCTTGCAACAACTGACGGGAGAATGTCGAATGTGGCAAACGACAAACATTACATTTGCTTCATGCACATCGTCAGCAAGCTGCCCACAGACCGAACTGGAAGGTAATCTACTATATAGCAGCTTTACTTGGCTGACGAAGTTAACGTTCAACGTCTCGTGAACGCACAAAACAACACCATCCGTCGATCGAACGTTGATGGAAACAACGCGGCATTCAGGAGATTAGGAAAAGTTCAAGAAGTAGATCTACCGTCATTGGAGTAGAATCTGTTACAAAGCAGGTGAGTTTTGCGCTTATAACTTTGAAAAGAAACCGCGACAAATAAGATTGTCCAAAGTAACTTGGCGACATCGCCAACTTGTCACCCATCGCGGCTGCGTACGGATTCGTCCGATCTTGACCCCGGTCTAAAACGTGGTTCCTTGGGCCCACATGGGTCAGCCTCCCAAACGGCATCTCGATCGGTTCACCTGTTTTTGCAGGGCACATCCGTGTGACCGATAAACAGACACACACACATGCAGACAACTAGACCACGCTACGTGTGACATCGCAGTAGGTCGCATGCGATGCGGACTAAATATAAGGCGGAGATCAATATGAAATTGAAGTGATAAAGTAATTAAAAGTGAGTCCGCAGTGGTTCAGCGATGCGCTGTGCGTGCTTGACGGTGGATGCAGGCCAGTGTCGGACGGGATGATGATACGGCGGTCAGCTGCTGATGGTGCTCAACAACATCCCGGTGACGTCAGGTCGTCATCACCCGGTCTACTGGCGTTCATACCTATCAATGTCGCACAGAATGCTGTAAGTTCACTGTACGTGTCACGTTATGGCTGCCATTCGCCGATCGCCACAGTAACTACAATGTCATACCAACTGATTGTGTGAAAAACTGACAAAATAGCGAGGCTGCGTTGCACAGTGGTAGAACGCCGGTCTTTGACCGGTGAACTTTCCATGTCCCACGCTCGACCTGTAGCTGACGGGTGACCACTTATGTGGGTAAAAACGTCCGCTATAGGTCAGCCAATTAGGCCAACTCAGCCTTTAATCCTTTTGGGGTCGATAGATGAGTAGTAAGCTGACCCAGATGTGCGCCACACTGCTCGGGCGACGCCATCTGGTGAATGCTTACGAACTGAATGCAGGATGGTTCATTCCATTCGTGGATAAATGTGTGGGTGGCGGGTAAAACTGTGCAAACCCCGTGCCATTCCTGAGGGATTGTCACGCAGCTGGTCACTGCTCGTTGAGTGTAAGAGTTGGACAGACTGCATTTCATTTCATTTTTTTTATTGCACAGCAGATCGAGCTATGCAGGACAAAAAAGAAACTATCGGCACGCGGCTGGTTTTTCCGCCCGATGCATTGTGTGCAATAATGCAAGCGCGCTGTATGCCGTCGTAATTGCATCTGACCGTTCGTCCGTCCGTACGTTTGTCACGTCAGTTGTCTAATTTCTTCAGAATTCTATGTACCAAAATTATTAAAATCGGAGACATTATTGGACCACTGAGTATTTATGTGAATCGCGCGGTAAAACGATTTACTTTATCTCGTTTTGCACTTCCAGTTCTGAACCTTGTTAGAAGCTGTGACGTTCGAGTGATTTTGGTGCCATTAGCACGTCGTACTAAGTCAATCAAGACTGTGGTCGTCATCTGGTATTGATCTGAGAACAGGCCGTGCCACGAGTGCCTCAGCTGACGTTAGGTTCGCATGGTGATGAGTTCAGCAACGTCAGAAGCAGCTACAACTACCGGGCTCCACCATACAGAATGTTCAACGAACAGCAGCAACCCAAGAGCTATCAACCACTCGACATGACCGGAAAAAACGCGTTCTACTCGCCACCTCTCACCCATACTCACGTACGTTGAATTGTTTTTAAACGCACAACACAGACGAACGGACTGACGGACATATGGACGGGCGGACGGACATTTGAGACCCACTTTATTAGGTCGACTCGGAGGAGTCGACCTAAAAATAGTCAATTACTAATTTTTTACTGAGTAGTCAAATGTAACTACTTTTAGAATAGTTACGCCCATCAGGCCCTAAAACACGCTTGAAGAATTTTAATTTTTATGCGGTAGGTTAAGTGTTACGTGTGTGGTAGCATGTTTGCGTGTGTGACAGCTGCTGCCGGCGCGCGAGTACAACGTGTCACGCTCCCGCCCGGACGTAGACTCCGCCTACTCCACCCGTCACTCATCCACAATGTACGCTACGTTATGTAGATCAGTAACACAACAAAATGCTGAAAGTCTCTCGGGGGTCAACTCCCCTAGACATTCACCCACCTGCTCAAAAGGCAAATTGAATACAGTGGCGGCGGAGCCGCGGGACCAGGGGGTCAGCTGACCCTCATTGCTAAATGTGGGGGTCAAGGCTATATCTCTGACCTCCAAATAATGTTTGGCTGATGTGGTGCTGTAGAATTGAGGAGTACAATTTTTAACTGCGCGGCGCTATGCTAGCGCAGTATATGCTGTCGTCATGTGTCCGTCCGTCTGTCTGTCCGTCCGTCACACACTGCTATTGTACCAAAACGACTAAACGTAAGATCACGCAAACAACGCCATACGATAGCTCAGGGACTGTAGTATTTTGACGCCAAAAATCTCGGCGAACTTCCGGCGGGGTCACCCCCAACGTGGGCACCAAATAGAGGTGGGGTAGGTTCAGATCGGCGATTTTCGACCATTACCTCGAAATGAAATAATATGAAATATATCTCAAAAACGGTGCAAGATAGAGACATAGTTACTATTGAACGTTAATAGTAACTAGTATGCGTCTATCGAATGGCGCTATTTCCAGTGACCTTGAGTGACTGCTAACTACCCAAAACCACCCATTTTCGAAATTTTGTATCATAGGCTGATCGTAGCAAGTGCTAGCCCACCAACGGCAAACTATACCTGAAAGGAGCGTGGACAGGTCACGAGAACCATTTTAATTTTGTTGGGCACCAACCATATCTCTGGAACGGCTTAAGGTACAGTCGTCAAATTTTGTAGGTAGGCTATGTGATGTTAAGTCCCAGCATAATGATGTCAAATCACGCTTAAAGGGGTGTGGTCAGTGTCACGTGACCCAGTTTAAATTTTGAGGCCCCAATGATATCTCTGGAACGGCTAAAGCTAGAATCGTCAAATTATGCACAGAGGTAGATTGTATCAAATTCTAGTCCATGAATGACAAACCACCCCTAAAAAGGGCGTGGTCAGGGTCACATGACCTATTTTCAATTTCGCCGCCCGCAATCATATATCCGGAACGGCTGAAGCAAGAGTCGCCAAATTTTGTATGCAGGTGGACTATATCAAGTGTTACCCCTTAATGGCGTGGTTAGGGTCACGTGACCCTTTTTTAAATTTTGCCTCAATCATATCTTTGGAATTGGTAAAGCTAGGCATTTCAAATTCCGTGTGCTGATTGATGCACAGCAGAACTAGTGCATGCATAATATATTATCCCCCAATGAAGGTGTTCAGAGTCACGTGACATCTTTTAGATTTTGAGAAATAACTAATGATATCTCGTTAACGGTGCAAGACAGAGACATAGCTGCAATGACCGACCAATAGGAAATCGTATGTGGCCTATCGAATGGCACCACTGCCAGTGCCCGTGAATGACATTGAAGGTCACTTTTGCTGATTGAATCCTTTCTAACTGCCATACCTCGTGAAACATAGCATGAACTTACTTACGTAGAGCGTCGCGCGGTCCCTCTGCGATAACTGAATTTTTGTCTCACGTAAAACAAACCAAAATGCAAGATTTTGACCAAAACTTTTCCGTAGGTACTACCCCCGCCCCTTAGAGGTAGGGTGCCACCCACTCCCGCACCCTCCTCCGTCCCATTTCATGCTTTCTGACCTCCAACCTATTAATTACTTCTTACTTACTTATTTACTTAGTTACTTTTGTGAAGACATGTGCTATATGTGTTACGTACGTGGGTTTACTGAACATTCGTTGTGTCAATATTTTTCCTTAATTTAAATGCTTCAACGGTCATTCATCCTTGTCATATGCATGCATTTAATTTCAACAGTCACTTAAGTACATGACAGAATGTGTTTGCTTTGCTAATTTGCTTGAGCTATGTTTACTTATTAGTGGAGCTGAGAGTCTGCTTTTTGTGTTTAAAGTTTTGAATTCTGTTCGTTTATTTTTATGTTGTTTTGCAATAAAATACGTTATTGTCTGATTGATTGATTGATTTATTTATTGATCGATCGATCGATTGATCGATCGATCGATCAACTGACTGACTGATTGACTGACTGACTGATTGACTGATTGATTGATTGATTGATTGATTGATTGATTGATTGATTGATTGATTGATTGATTGATTGATTGATTGATTGACAGGTCGACGCCTTCAGATTCAACGGAACAGTCGTGGAGATTGTCTCGAAGCGCTTACTACAGTGACGACACGCAGCCTTCCGCGTCGTGGACGCCGCAGTCTCGCTCTTTTTTTCTGCTCGAGTCGGCCCTTCACGGTGTGACATTTCTTCTATCATTCAGTCTCGCCGTCCCCTGATTCACAGGTGGGCGAATAGAATATATATGTTGAAGTGACGTCACAATAATCTATGGTCACGATATGATCTCCATGTTGTAGGGCATGATGTCGTACTTTGGGAAGTTAACTGGTAAAGATTTGTCACGTTATTTAAATAACACTGAATCATTAGGTTTGAGGAAAGCTGACTGCTAGCGCCAGATCCGCGATCTGACTGTAAGTGCTGCAAAATGTTCACATTTCCTTGCCTTACAACATGGCGGCCAGAACAGCTAACATACACAAGAACGCATCAGGAGATGAGATAGCGAACGTGAACTTTTTTACGACGATATCGCACACCTATACTTCAAAATACCAAAAAGAGAACCTGCTTCATTTAACAAATTAGACGATAGCTAGGCAAGTAGGCCTACTGCGCATTAAGTATTGAATTTATGAATCTGCTACAGAATTTCCACCTTACAGTTATAGAATATTTATACCGTGAGCGTCGCGCGGTTCCTCTGCAGACGTTTACTACTAGACATAGTAATCGTAAATTGTCCATAGTTATGGCTTTGTCAACCACTTTTACGCAATGCACCCCGCAAACTACCAAATTTGGTAAAATAACGCAAAATAAGGGCCATTTGCCGTTCTAGGTCATTCAAAGTCACCGATTTTGATACCAATCGAAAGCTCATACGACTTCCTATTAGTGATTAATACTAACTTGCCTACAATACCATACCATCTTGCACCGTTTCCAAGATATGGCCTGAAAGCTCCAAAATCACTATATTTGGCTATCCCTCTTGCGTTTAAACCCCCAACGGAGTGGTTCCCCTGGGACGATCTCCGTAAAATTTTCCGTGGATGTCAATGGATGGTCAAGGTAACAAACGGCGAAGAAAAATTGCCGAAAATTTTAACCGGCTGAGTAGGGTGCACGAACGTTACAGACGACAGACAGACGACAGACGGACGGGCGATTGCATATAGTTCACGTTCGCTAATAAAATGTCGAAATTACTTCACTGTTAACCTATCTACACATGGGGTCGACTCAGATGACAAGTCTTTGACAGTTCCTTTTAACGGCTACTAGATGCAGACGTCAGGCTCATCAAGTGATGGCATCGTAATTGTTCTAGAACATTTATGCATTGGTTAATCGGTTTATAGACGTGTTATGTTAACATGATTATTTGATTAGCTATGTACCATGCCATCGTAATCTGCAAATAAAAGAACCCTCTCTAAAATCCCATATCCGCAAAAACTGCAACTGCATTCATCGTATATATTCATGTTATGCAAATATTCTTATTGCAGCCGTCGTAACAAGTACAAGATTTAACTGGTTGCAGATACCTTTTTCATATTTTATTGTCGTTTTCAGTGGTTGAAGTCTGAATCGATCGTTGTGCTTGTAGATGAGATAAACCAGTGAAATGTGACTTTTTTCAAACCCAAAAGAAACAGCACATTGAATCATTGATACGAGTTGTTCCACCCAGCAAATGTTTGTCTTCATGGATGCACTAAACGCGCTGAGTTTTTCTGTCTGTAACAGCTCAAGATGCACCTGCAGTTCCTGGTGGTGTATCTCCGGCAGCGCACGCTACGTAAGCTCTCCATTCGTCCATTTGTGTTCGGCGAACCTTTCAGCATCAGTTTGATCCTCCTGCCGTCTCTGCATCATTTAAACGCTACAACTATTGCTTTTGCGAGGCGATGTACTCGTATTGTACAGTTGCGTCTGTGATTGAGTTGCTGTGTCTTTTCCGAGGTGCTAAAATGTAACCATCTGCGCTAAGGAGATCCGTTTAAATCCGGTTCGTCTGACAACAAACTTCGTGGATTAGTAACAAACCATGGCTAAATTATCGTGGAATTTTTGGAAGGGATTTTTTATTGTTTTTGTTTCACTAATTTTCAATACGGTCTGCCGTTGTTCCCAATAAACGATTTTGACTTGGTTTAAGTAAGTAAGTAAGTAAGTTTATTGGAACTTTGCGATCAGTAGATCGAACAGCTCAACATACAAAGTATATAACCAACAGATAACGTCAACTCAAACAAGCTAGGCCTACATAAAATCAATGTTTCAGATCATCAAGTAGGCCTACGATGCAGAAACAAACAAACAAACAAACAAACAATGTTTACACTTGGCACCAATCGCATCAAGCAGCCACAGATAGTCTGACGTAGTGTATTATTAACGTTGAATCATTAATCATTGACACAGCAGGTTGAATCAAACAATTACATCAATCTCAATAACACAAGAGCAAACATCAGTGACAACAAACAATTGGCATCACAACTATACGAGTACATTATTACAACAAAATGTTGATTAAAGTTTGAAACTAGTGAAGCTATTAGATGAAAAATCGACAAAAAATCAATATAGAATTACAGATTATTTAGATTGGAAATAGGACAGGGCATAAGAAATAAATGACTTGTATTTATTAGTACGAGTTGGGATCCGAGGAAATTTTGGGGGCTATTCTGAGTCGTGAAATAACTGAGGCATCACGCTCTGGAGGAAGTGTATAGAACAGGCAGGATGTGGGCTTCAGTACAGACTTGAAAAAATTTCATGACAATTGTTCTCTGCGGTCAAATAAACTCGGAATATTAGCTACATATAGAGAATTTGTATAAGGCATACCAAATGTATAGTCATACACGATACGAATGGCTCTCCTTTGAATAGCCTCAATCTGATCCGTCTGAGCCTTATTGATTAAATGGTGCCAAACCGGGATGCGTATTCCAAAATGGGTTGAACTACAGCCAGATAAAAATGACGCAATTGGGCATGAGGGCCACCTGCTCGTTTAAGCTGTTTCAGGAAGTAAAGTCGCGTGGTAGCTTTAGAGAGTATGGCATCAATATGAGAAGTCCAAGAAAAGTTGTTATCTACATAGAGACCGAGTAGTTTGAATGAATTAACTTGTTCAATATAGCCGTTGTCCGTACTAAGTGGGGTTAAATGAACTGTTTTAGATGGAGGACCCAAAATCATCTCTTTAGTCTTCGTGAAATTCGCAATCATATCATTATTAGCAGCCCAGCTTAACAGCTGTTGAAAGAATGACTGCATATCAGATTGATCGCCATTATAATGGAGAAGTTCAGTGAGAGTGGTATCATCAACATATTTGTGTAAGAGGCAGTCGACGTGCAAATCATCAATTAAAACCAGGAAACTAAGCGGACCCAGCCAGGAACCCTGCGGCATGGCACCATTCAAAGACAACCACGCTGAGCGGTTATTGCCTATACGAACACGTTGAGATCTTTGATTTAGATAGGAAAAGAACCACTTGATAAGACGGTAGTGTTGTCGTAACCGTTGCAAACTCAGTCACTCATTAAGACGTTAAGCAGGCGCAGTTGTGATGGGGATGTTTTCGACGGGTGTGCAGTACAGAGGCGTGAGACGTACATGTGCCTAAGTTACGCATGGCTGTCGATGTCGCTAGGCCTACGTCACCGTCGACTCGATACGCCGTCGTTGCTTTTTGCCCGGCGTTTGTTCGTCCGCACGGCACATACGCCACGTCAGTCGCGACGTACAAACAAACGGCATTGACCAGCGATGCACGACCGCTAAAGACGCTCAAAGAGGTGGACGATGAATCGATCTGCTTGTGGATTTGGATCCGCCACAATCCCGTTCGCATCCGCAACGGTAGCTACCAGGGGCCCAATTTACAAAAAAAATCTTATGATAAATCCTAAGTTTAGCGTAAATTTTTCCTTTATCTTAAGTTTATCCTAAGTTATAAAGTTAAGATTTTCATAGATTTTCACACGTAATCTACTAAAGCAATCTTAAGACACACTTCCTATATATGCGGACAATTCTGTCAAGAAATGTTAAGTTATTTTTGAGAAATTGCATTTTTCTTATTAAGTTGATCTTAAGTTTAGCGTAAGTTCATCCTAAGTTTCTCTTAAGATTTTCCTAAGTCACACTTTATCCTAAGTTTTTTCTAAGTTTGTCCTAAGATATTTTGTAAATCGGGCCCCAGACTTATAACCAGGATTTGTGTAATGGGGCAACAAGATCACGCCTGGTTCGGTCTAGAACAGAGACATCTGATACAATGATCATTTACTGCGATGCCGTGGCATATTTCAGACCGTGACAGGGAACCTTCAGCCATGACTCCGATACGCCCTTGGTGGCCACCCACTGCCCTGTAGATAAGTCCTAAAACCGCCAACGTTGCTCTAGAATGGGAGGTGAAAGCCCGTGCCACAAAATAACAGACATCAGTATGATTATAAAAACAGTAGAAAGTATTCAGATAGTACAAACCTTCGCCGAGGTAAGACTGAACAAAGCGTGACTGACTGTTCAATGATTTTGATCAGTAGCAGCAGAAATGTAGCAGAACTTGACTGATAGACTGTATGCGACAGAAACATTGCAGACAGAGATGCAGACTGATCGCCGATACCAAATTATAGCCTCGCTGAAGAATTTACTATTCAATCGAATCTTCTCTCACAACTCAAACCTCACCAATACAAATGACGACTTAATATTTTAAGCTGGGTACACACCTGTTAATGGACCGTCAACATGGCCCGTGTTTACCGTAGTGTGGACGGGCACCCGTAAACACGGGTAGCAGGTACTGAACTGTATTTAAGTAAGTAAGTAAGAATATTTGTACACGGCGTAAAATGCAACAGTCACTATGCGCCGCAGCCCTAGACAAACAAAAGTGTCTTCAAAAGTCTATCTTAAACTGTACAAGTGAGATGTCTCTGTCACGTAATGTAACAGGCAGAGAGTTCCAGAGACACGGTCCAGCGACAGAAAAACTCCTGTCTCCGAGACGCGTTCGTGTTCTTTTTGTGGCACACGTCAAGACATCAGCCGATCGCAGTGATCGGCGGCCGATGTCGGCCAAGAGCAGACAATCTTCAGCCAGGTACTGTGGTAGCTGGCCGTTTAATGCCTTGTACACAAGAACAGCTAACTTGAAGTCAATGCGCTGTCAAACTGGTAACCAGTGCAGCTCCCTGAGACCTGGTGTGATATGCTCTCGTATTCCAGTCTTCGTGATTAGTCGGGCAGCAGCATTCTGCACCGACTGGAGTTTCTGCAGTAGGTTACCGGCAATTCCACACAGCAGGCTGTTGCAGTAATCTAGCCTACTGGATATGAAAACCTGAACCACAATCTTAGCAGCGTCTTCTGTGATGGATCTGACGACCGGTCGCAGTTGTCGAAGCTGGTAATATACGGACAGGCACAACGACGATACATCGACAACGGGCTACCGACGACGACTCCAAGGATTCGTATGGAATCACTGACTGCGTTACTTCGATAATTTCTCAGACTTCTGCTATGACTTCTGCCTGCATATACGTTCTGCGAATTTTCACGCGGCACGAAAGTGGACTGAAATGTTGAGAATCCCGGTGGCAGGCGACAGTTAAGCGGGCACGTCCTGGTCTGTTGGGCTCGCCCGATCTGTGTTCAGTAGGGCGTGGCGTGTCTGCAGGCAACACTGTCACATCGAGGGCGTAATCGCACGACGTACGACACCACCTTCGTACAGTTCTCGATAATCGTCGCTTGATAGAGTCACCAACAGCTTTGTCGTTACGAAATATTTTACTGTCGGCGCCAATAAGTCGACGCAATGGTATGTATTACACTACTGCTGGATATTGCTCGTTCAGTAAAGGAAGCTTATCATAATATAATAGTATTGTTGCCAATAATTTTGCATGAAATTGGCGTCGCCGAGAAGGATGCTAATATCAGATTTCGATTATAACGCCATGCCTGCCCATGCGCCACGAATAAATGGTCAAAAACACAAGAAAATGTATCTCAGCAACCATTTCTTTCATACAGTACCGTCATACGAACAGTACTCGGTATGTCATTGTGTCCTAGGGCACAAACTGATCGGCTAGAACCCGTACAAAAAAGCGCTATTCATATTACATTTTTCTCGGTGTATGCCGTACTTGGTTATGCATGCTGTCTGCAGCAAATCTGACTACTTTTACCAGTCATAGCGAACAAATGTTTTAAAAAATTTTCTGGACATTTCTTAGACTACTTCTTGCTTAACAACATCAATACGTGTACATGACTCCCCGTGGAAAAGAGTCAATCAAAATGACAGAGGACAGAGATAAATGGAGTAAGTAAGTCCATGGTGTGGCCAACCCTCGGATGGAGGACGGCTAGAGAACAGAACAGACTTCTAGCTTGCATCCATGCATCTAACCTTGTATCCATACTTACTTACTTACTTACTTACTTATCACCTCCTGCCAAAACCAAGAGAACACTCGATTACTTTAAGGCTTAGAGCCTACAAGAAATATCATCGAGTGTTCACTCGTACCAAACGTCATCGCTCCTTTATACAGTGCGCGCTAAACCACTATCAAAACAGTATAACAAACTGTTAGAACCAGTCTGGACTACGTACGTTGTATTTGACCTACGATTTTGCAGTTTTTTATGATTTAGTTGTTTTTTTCTTTTCTCTTTTACTACTATGCTTTATTGTATTATTCAGCAATTCAGTCCTACCAAGGATGCAAGTAGGCCTATGTTCTAGTAAAATCAGCTGTTGTCAATCAGTTGTCATTTGTTATCTCAGTCGACTCGATAATATTCCCTTCTTATTTAGGAAATAAGGGTCACCAGAATTGTGAATGGAAGATTACAAATTATAATGGTAGTTTCTGTGCATGCGCAATGAAAATGTGGCCAAAATCGCCCGAAATGTTGCCGTATCTCTGCGATTCCAATCCTTTTTACCCGCGCGACGCTGTGCTAGCGCGGTTTTAGATATGGCCCTCTGCCCGTCTCTCCGTCCGTCACAACGCCGATATTGTATCAAAACGGCTGAACCGATCATCGATATGCCGTTTGGGGGCTGACTGACGTGTGCCGGTCGGACGAATTCATTCGCCGTTGCGAGGGGTGATAGGACGGCGATGCGGCCTTTCGTCAAAATTCTGTGACCACTTGTTACATTTTATTACTGACCAATCCTGTTACATTTGTTGTTACCTGTCCTCGAAGCTTAGGTTTACGGCAGGCTAAATACTAGCGTATTAATAATAATACTAATGATAATAATGATATTTAACCCATGTTTAATCGTTGCTGTTAGGCCTATGATAGTCTGCATTTTCTTATCTAAGAATCTTTCAGGCAACTACTTACTGATTTCTCTTCCTTTGAATCATCTTCTGCCACTTTCAAGTTGTCTCATTAAAATGTTTTTCACATTAGGCCCTAAGGGTCGGTTTTTCCACCGCAAATTAATCTCCCATTAACGTTAATGGGAGATTAATTTGCGGTGGACAAAACCGTCCCTAAATCTCACCCCGTCATCTTTCATAAACATTTATGCGTTCAGAATGCTGTTCTGTCCTGCCAATTTGATTGGTTGTCGTCTGCTCGTTGTAGAACAGAAACTGTTACGCTGGAGGATACATGAATCAGCCCAGGATGCAGCCGCAACTGGTAAACATGTACGGCTGCGAGAAAGGCCCGAACAGAGGTGGCGCGTGTTGCAAAAGCTATGACCGCAGCGGACCTCCTCGCCCTGGCGGCGGATACACTGTCAAGCGGGAAACTGTTCAATTTTATGGCAGACGTCCCGGAGCGTCAGTATATTATATATTCTTTGTAGGATTTACACGTATAAGGGCGTATTTGATTATAGAATCCGGATTCGGGTTCACACTGAATCTCGTTTCAGATTCAGTGAAAAAGTGCATTCGAATAACGAATCCGAATCTGGATTCAGATTCGGCAAAAACCTGCTTGCAACTGCATTACACGCCCACTGATCTAAATTCATTCGATTTGCCGAGTGAATCTGAAACGAGATTCAGTGTGAATCCGAATTCGGATTCTATAATCGAATACGCCCTTAGATGTTGTTTCACGTAAACCGTCGTTTGGTCAGTCAGTGCATCATTACAGTGCGTTCAACAGTCTGTTGTGCAGAACTGCAGTTTACTGCTTCGTATTTTAAAGCGGATGCTACTGGTAGTTCTCTCAGTCTCGGCAGCATAAAGAACGCACTACATTTTTACGATCATTTTCCCGGTGAATCTGGATTTGCCCCTTATTTGATTCAGCTCCCCCACTTGTTCTGAAGAAAAACCTGTTGGGATAATTGGCGTAGATTTTTACGAGCCGCATGCCACTTTTTTCAACCATACGACAATGTCGAAGCACACACTAGATCTCTGTCTTCAAATTTAGCGCTAAAAGATTGTGTTCCACTGGTCAGCGTCTTTGTATGTTGGCGCAGAGTGACGAGTACAGCACTGCGCAGGTGGAGGCTGAGACATTTAAAGCATAGTTGTGAAGTTAATATAATTTATAATATAG
>Ga0209363_1000843_pt1 | contig 13352 bp, 13 predicted proteins | sample WorMetexBAHAMAS3_FD_187385 | JGI IMG/M metagenome (GOLD analysis project Ga0209363, IMG submission 187385) | Marine gutless worms symbiont microbial communities from Max Planck institute for Marine Microbiology, Germany - Inanidrilus exumae... | ecosystem: Host-associated > Annelida > Digestive... | reverse complement strand
GGTTAAGCCGGTGCGGTTGATTCAATCGCTGTGCGCCGTGTGTGGCAGCAATTTAGCCGGCGTAACCCTTCTGTATACTGTGCTGCCCTGCGTGGTGGCTGTTGTGTCCCGCCCTGTGTGGCGGATGTTGGTATTGTTAATTGCGTGGTATGTCAGCAATTTAATAAACGAACATTATTATTATTATTATTATTATTATTATTGCTGTTTTATGTAGATGCTGCAGCTGTTTGAGTCGCATGCTGGGGCTCTGGGTCCAGACCTGTTCAGCGAGTTTGCTTTGCCGTACATTCGCCAGATGTCGTCTCGTGTCAAAGACGAGTTGTCGCGACGTGGACTAGATGCTGTCCCAATGGTGCACGGAATTTTCCGTTTTTCTGTTACACGCACCTGTATGCAAATTACACGTGCACACAGGTACGCACACCATTTTAATGGCCTTTTCAGGTGTACATGATTGATTGTCCTTCTTCTCAAATGTCCATCCGTGCTTACGTGCGTGAGTGCGTCCGTACGTCCGTCCACAAAAGTTTCTTCGATTTAATGAAATTTGGTACGTACGTAGAGGTCGATGAGTGATGCACGACGGTATGCAGTATGACCCGATCCAAGGTCAAGGTTACGAGCCTTCAAAGTTGGAAATCCTTCCATTTTCAACAGCTATCTCCTACGCCATTTACAATGGGAGCTAGCAACTGACCACGGATTCTTAAACTAGAGCACAATATCTAAATTTGATCAGGCCGGATTTTTTATATTCGGCCTAATTTTTTGTGTCACGTGATTTTGAAGTTTGTACAAACGTCAGTTGCGAAGAGTCGACCGTCAGTCTCCGTACAGGGCTAATTATGTTAATCGTTATGTTACTGACAAAAATGTCTCAAGACTTTTCGACTGTGTGTATCATTGTACAATGCTGCGGTTTGTTGCATAGAGTGGTACACTACACATTCATTCTTGAATATGAACTTGATGCTTTGACTTCTTTGCCCCATATGTTCAGACGCGTGTGTTGATTTTATTTGCAGGTGATATTTGCAAAAGATGGCCATTATGCTCTGAAAGAACTTTGCACGAGTGGTTATGAAGTAGTCTCGGTTGATTGGACAGTTAGGCCAGAACTTGCCAGGTACTGAACTGTTGCATTTCTGTGTTAATTACGCTCTCTGTGTGGGCTTTGAGGCTGTAAGAATAGACCCAGTCCATTTCCAGGCCAAATGTCATACAATGAGAACTAACTTGACTGTAATTTTTATTGTCTTCGCCACCCGACATTGTCAGCGAAGGCATTATGTTGTTGGGCTCTCCCTCTGCATAGTTTGTTGCGTTCATTCATCCGTTGGTCCGGACTGATCTTGTTACCAGGATATCTCATGAATGGCTTGAGCAATCTCGATGAAGCATACACTGAATAACTACTAGACCGCGCTGATGACCTGATTACATTGTGGAGGTCAAAGGTCAAGGTCACAGCAGGCTGTCGAGGTGGTGAAGACATCCATGTCGATGCTGTGGCATCAAAGTCTATCTTCTAGTTTTGCATTTATTTAATATTGTAGTATATTTCACTTTACTGGTGCGTGTCCACTTTTTTGTGTTAGTTTTTTTGTTTCTTCATTATCGTGCTAAGAGATTGGCTGAGAAGAATGTCTCTGAAATGACTATTTTATTTCGAGTGGGTTGTAAAAAACTTTGACTCATTCGCATTACTTGCAGTCACTGGCATATATTTTCGACTGTGCTGTCACATTTACAACTACTAACATTATGTGTTCCTTGCATTCGTTTGTTGCTAAATAGCAAATGATAAGTAGGTCATAATTTTTACTATTTTACTATTTAAAGTAATGGGCATCCACGTACACTGAACAAGTGGTAAGATCTTGGAAATGATGCTAAGTAGACACATTGCTATGGCTGAAAGCTAATAGAAAGTCCAACAAGACTGTATTAACCCATTATGGTAACATGTGTTTTTTTGTGAAATTTGAATCAGTTAACCCCAAGGACGAAGGATACTTTCCTCATATATGTGTATAGGCACCATTTCTAAAAGGCTTGGTCAATTTTGCACTTGCTTAGTACTGGTAATTGTACTCAGTGGTATTAGACAGTACTGATAGTGGGCGGTTTTATTTTGCAGAAAATTCGCAGGACCCGACATCACACTGCAGGGAAATTTAGATCCGTGTGCACTGTATTCTTCAGAGGTAAGTTCATATTTTGGTAAATTGTAACAAGAATGTTTAATCTGTTTCAGCTTTATTACCCACGGCGGCGGTATAGCCGTTGGCGTTCAGTCTCATCTGTCTGTCTGTCTGTCTGTCTGTTTGTCCATGCTCTAAAAGGAAAACGGCTCAAACTATCAACACCAAACTTGGTACACATATACCCTATAGTAGTCGCTCGGCATGAATTGACTCAGAGGTCAAAAGGTCAAAGGTCAAGGTCACACGGTTATGAAAACCGTCACGGTTGCTACGGCCGTGTGCTGCTGCTGCCGGCGTGGGTCTGCATGTCGATACGACTGCCTGTGTTTGCTAGTTTGTTTGAGTTATTGTTCGTTTTTGAGTTTAATTAGCTTTATTCTCGGAATAGTTATGCTGAGTTCTGTTACTGGAGCAGGATTTTTACGGACCGGCAGGATTAGAACCCATGACCTGTGGATCATAACTCCAACGATCTACCCGTTACGCCATCGCGCCACCTAGTGTCTGATATATTTGTTGATATTGTCTTGAAAATGAAGGCAACATCGATCCTACTGATACATTGAGCCTTGGTCTCTGAGGAAGGACAGATTTTGGCTTGAGCCAGAGTCTCTGATAAGCAAGTCCAAGTCCTGACTTGAGTGCTACAAGTCTGATATGAGCTGCAAGTGATAAGCATACAAAATACTGTCACAGTATGTCTCTTTGATCCAATTTTAATTGAAATAATCTCGTACTTTTTACACGCACGTTTTTGCGTTCTTTTGAGCTGATTTCTCGGCAGCAGTACTGATAGTAATAAGTTGATGACATGTTTGTTTTTTTTTTGACAGGAAAACATTTCAAAACAGGCCAAAGAAATGCTCATGAAGTTTGGCACTCAACGCTACATAGCAAACCTTGGTCACGGCATCTATCCCGACACGGACGTGCACCATCTGATGACGTTTATTAATTCCATTCATAAGCATTCAGAACACATCAACTTGACCGCGGCACTTACGTCGTGAAAGTCATTCATTTATCAGTATTCGTGCCTTTGTTGGATGCAGCTTTAATCATATAATGGTGCTTATCTGTGTTATTTTCAACATTATAATATATAACGCAGTTGTTTTTACTTGTTTTTGTGAGATATATCTTTGTATATTTTGTGCTTTCGCCGCCCAATAGTGTCGGCGAAAAAAGCATTGTTATCGGGCTTTTTGTCCGTCCACCGTGTATGTTCGAGTTCGCACAGACAGATCTTGTTACCACGATATCTCGAGAACAGCTTGAGTGATCTCGATGAAGCTGATTGGATTCCGGAGGTCAAAGGTCAAGGTCGCAGCAGGCCGTCGAGGTCAAATCTTGTGAACACCATATTTCATGAACAAATTGAGTTTACTTGGTGTGTGTGGCCTCGTTGGTAAAAATCTGGTTAGTGGTATTTGTTAGTGATGGTATTGTATAGAAAAGTTGCAAGGTATTGATGATATGATACATTTCTTCTTGTGTGAATGGTGAACAAGACATGTTGTGCATTGACAAGCATGCTTGCGCCATTAGTCTTAATGTTGCTGGTTGTAACAAGACACGTTTCTGACAGGTGTCCAGTTGATTTCTGTTTTGAGTGAATGCTGCACATTAGTTATTCTTATTTAGGCCATATCACCTGCACGCAGATGTCGCATGTAGCGTGATCTGTGTGTGTGTTTGTCTGTCTGTAAAAGTCAAGTAATCAGTGTATAGCAGTTAGCAATAACTTATGCCTCACCGCTACGGGAAACTCCTATGCCATATGGGATCACACAGTGTTAACTGCCACCCTGCAGCGGCGAGAATCTCACCTTTACCTCCAGCCAAAGCAGGTACTCGATTTAGCGACCCCGGAGGGATGGAAGGCTGAGTTGACCCTGTGTGTATGTTGGGCACACGGATGAGCTTTGAGCTGAACTACATTGTGTTGAAAGAGCCGTTGGACTCTAACCAACCAACCTTGAGCTGAACTGATCGAGAGGATGTTTGGGAGCTGACTCATGTGGGTCCAAAGAACCATTAATAGATAGGGGTCCAGATTGCCTGCAGGAAGAGACACTGTTGAGGGGCGGACTATCCGTTCAGTTGTAATGTGCACATGGCAATATGCGTGACCAGCGGACATGAGATGTCCACCCCCATGAGGGGCAACAAGACGGCGATGTGGCTTCTTGCCAAATTTCTTTCAACACTTTAGAAACGTAGAGATTAACGTGGCATGAGCAAAAGTGCTTCTAGGACACGGTACACAATTAAGCTATAGTTCTGGGAACGACTTTGTGAAAAGAAATGTTTTTAATTGTCTCTTGAAGGAGAAGAGGGAAGTAGCTGTTGTGACACTGGTTGGAAGACTGTTCCATGCGCGAGCAGCCAACACTTGCTAGACATACAGACATGTAGCCTATTTAGCTAGTACATATGTTTTGTCTTTGTAGTTAGTACTGTATGATTCAGATCCAGCCTCCAGGTGACGCACAGATAGAACGTTTTAATGGCAATTTTCTAGTTGCATTACATTAGTCCGTTGTCCCTAGAATTCTTTATTAATCCTATTCGCCAGATGGCGCCTGTGGTCGACGGAGATGCCAAGAGCTTGGTTATTGTTTGTGAGGCTGTGCGCTGGGCGGGCTCACGCTGGGCTTTGCCATGCATATATTATTATTATTAGGCCGTATTGCAGCAGTAGCTAGATGCAGCCTGTTGCTACAGACAGCGCAATAACGGCAGGACATGCGATGCGGCCTTTTGTCAAAATCTCGGACCGCTTCGGCGCTTGTTACTGTTCTGTCGCATATGAACCCAATTCAGGAGTCTGGTCTGGTGTGCAAAGCAGTGTTATTACCAAATTTCTACACCTTTCTTCGCCGTCCTATTACTTTCGTTTTTGCAGTGATCACCTTTCGTTTTTGCAATTGAACACGAACAGCAAACATATACCGCAGTCTTCGCCCCCAGCGCGCAATTTGCTGACATAGCAGCCACCTCGAGTCTCCGCTGTGTTGTTGTCTTTGAGATCCTACCACAGATATATTACCATTGTGTTTATACATATGACCCACCGGCCAAGGTGCCGAGTGGCCGAGCACCGTAGGGGCGAGTATCGAGGCGCCGAGGGGGTGGGGTTTGGGAAGGGTATCCCCCTCCCCGGTCTGCGGAGGGGACATTGCCCCCTCCCCAGAAAATTTTTCGGTTTTGAGTCTGAAAATGGCGACTTTTAGTGCATTCTGAGCGCTATTCTTACAGTTCGTTGTTCATTCTTCCATGGACTGTTTAAAGCGTTTTAGACGCTAGAAACCGTTGCTTGTTGGAAAACTTGCTGTTGTGTGTATGCAGATAGCTCTAGACGACGAAACAAGCGTGTTGGAAACTACGTTGTGATTTAGGCTATGCAAAGAAAAACTAGCTGGGGTCTGGGGATGGCGCATTGCCCCTCCCCAGAAATTTTTTTTCGATTTTGAGTCTGAAAATGGCGACTTTTAGTGCATTCTGGGCGCTTGCCCACGCGGCGACGGGGGAGCCATAGCCCCTCCCGGCTCCCCTTGGATCCGCCAGTGGTCGCCGATCGTAGTCGTCTGCGAGAGATGTCGTCATCAGCCCACTGCAAGTCTCTCGCGAGGTATTCAGTACATGCGGTCTGGTTACGGCAGCGGAACACAAGAACGTCCAAACGGAACTGGATGCGTTCAGGAACGCGCAGCCAGTGCAAGTCGCGCAGGAGCGGCGCGATCCGATCGTACTTACGACTGTTGTACACCAGTCTCACTGCCGCATTGAGCACGGACTGCAGACGATCCATCAGACGCCTTGTGATGCCGTTGAGTGTGGCGCTGCCGTAGTCGAGTCGAGACAGAACCAACAAGGTGACGAGGGACATATAAAGAACTCAAGAACATGTTTGGCTGACGGAGCGACGGATGCTGCGTATGTGACGCAGAACTACGAAACAGCTGGACACGGTCCGTGACACATGGGTCGTCAGTGACATGTCGTTGTCGATATATATTCCAAGGCCACGAACGGATTTTAGCAGGCTTGACATCGTCGGCGCAGACCCGTATCGACGCGTCCGGGATGCTGTGTTGTTGCCTTGGCGCCGCGCACCAGAGAACTTCCGTCTTGGATGAACTGAGCTGTAGACGGTTTGACTTCATCCAGGTGGCAATGTTGCGGATACACGCGCTTGTGCGATCTGTCAGAGACTGAGTGTCATCAGCACGACAGAACCCGTATATCTGCGTCTCATAGGCGTAGAGGTGCGGACGCAGGCCACTAACTTCAATTCAATCAGTCACCGGTGTAGATGAGGAAGAGGATCGGTCCGAGGAAAAATTCTTGGGGAACGCCGCATGACAACTCTGTGAAAAGCAGAACGGCAGCCTCCGAACCGCACCTGCTGCACTCGCAAGCCTGTTAAATGTGATGTTTCGTACAGCTGTGCAGCAATTGACAAGAAATTTCAGGAACCGGAAGTAGAAATGTTATAACATAAATTGGAAAGTTTTTTGTGCACATTATTGTTAATAGGATGTGGGCATAGAGGCTAGCGCATGTGCCCATAATCGTCATTGCATTGCATTGCAAGATTTCAGCTGACAACGTGCGTCGCGCGGTCCCTCTGCGATAGCTGAGTTTCGGTCCGATATGGCTATTAGCGTAACCACGGTTATAGCGCCATATTGAAAAGTTTAGTGTCTGTTTATTAGCTTGTTAATTCGCAGAAGAAGAATTTATTGGGAAATTGTGACTGGTGAGGTTTTGTTATTGTAATATAAATATTAATGTGCAGTGGAAACGTAGTCTCGCACGAGATAGCAATAATCGCTTCACGTTAAGACAGGAGGTGTGCGATCCATCGTGCTGACAAGTTGGTACAAGTCTTAAGATTCGCCCGTCCCTATCTCCGGTCCGTTCAATTACCCAAAAGACGGCGAAAGACGGCGGCAGATGGACTTCAGATGCACACTGGCGCCTGATTTCGAATCGTTCACCTTGCCGCATACTGTCTGGCAGTCGAGGACGGAAGGGGAGAAGGACAGAGCGTTCAGCGAGTTCGTGGCGTACACAGTGAAGACAAAGCGGAAAACGACAGTGACGTGGACCAATGGCCGAACATCGCCGCAAAGCCAGGACAACGAAAGCGGGCACGTGCTGAACGGGCCAGACTGTAGGCCTAACTCTTGCCGATTGTGTGATAAAGACAACATATATCCAGTGTTGCATAAGAATAATATTCCATTCCATCTTTAGCTGTGTTTCGCCGTCTTTCGTCCATCTGCCGCCGTCTTTAGCCGTCTTTCGTCATCTTTTCTCCATCTGCCGCCGTTTTTTCGCCGTCTTTCGCCATCTTTTGGGTAATTGAACAGACCCCCTATCTCCAACTGTCTAGTCTCATACAGTGTACTGTTAGAACCATATCGTGAACAGATCTCCATCCTTCTAGATGGTGAACAACACGAATGTGGTACTGCTGCTAACACTAACTCTAACACTAACCCTTACTCTAAACTTACTAAGTCTACATACTCGCCTCGCCACATTTTCAGCCCCGCTGTGGGCCTGCATGTCGATACGACTGCCTGTTTTATAGTTTCTTAGTTGTAGATTGTTATTACGTTTCTGGCAAATTTCAAATTATGTAATGTATGATTTCTTTCAGCTGAAAAGAAGTTAGAACTTGAGATGCAATGGAGTCCGTAGCTATTCGCCAACGAGGTGGATACGACTTTGCTACGCATTACGACCACCTTTGTGCACTGAATAATACGTGTCCATTGCCTGCTGTGAAAGCTCATCTTGCTCAAAAGCAACTCGACATTAATGCCGATCGCATAAGGTATGTGTGTTGTAATTCTAAGCTGTGCCGATATTGCACGTTTTCGCTGAGCAGTTTTCATAATTTGATGCAGTTCTGATCTGTAATTGCCAGATAATGCAGGCTTAATTGCCATAAAGTGATTCGTTCTTGTAATGCATATGATCTGGCATTTATTGGTTTTTGTATCTTTTTATAAGCTATTACTGTATTTGCTCATGTTTTTGTGTATGAGCTTATGTTTCTGTGTATGTAGTACAGTTATTAGCACCTCTTATACTGCCCCGCCTAATGGGCCTGTATTGTTTTGCTCGCCGGCATCTGTCATCATCTGTCGTTGTCTGTAACACTGCTGGCGGACTGGTGGTTGGGCGGCCGACACTCATGGTGGGCCAGTAGTGTTACGTCCCGTTAGGGCGACACCTTGTTTAACTATATGGTGGTCACAGACTTACAGTATTTGATTATTGTTTTTTTAAAACTAAACGTACCTGATGAATGAAATATGGGTGATTAGAATGAATGAGTAAGTTTAGTCTTTTCTGCTGTAGAACAAGTGATTGGTTGCCAATCGTGAACACACTGAAGATAAATAAAACACTGGAGTTTGTCACCGTGCGAAGTTTCTTTCAGCAGCGTTTAGATGATGCAGGTTAGAGAGTGTGATATGTGCAGTTTAATTTTAGAAATTGTCTGAGTGCAGTATATTAAGTGACTTTTTACTGCTCTTGCACTTTGTGTGCTGTCGTAATTCTGTCTGTCTGTCACAGCGGTGATCAAAACTGGTGTTAAAATGGCTTAACTTATCATTAAGCTTTATGCTCTATTTCTGGTTGCGGTAACTGTACCATTCTAGTTTTTTCACATCAATATAAATAATCAGAACTGTTTTGTGCTGTGTTGTGTACGACAGTTGTGCACAATGATATGCACACACGTGAGCAGTTCTTAGATTTTCATGTTGGTTTAGGTTTAGATTTTGTTTTTGTATGTTTGTTTACGTTGAGCATCGTGAGTTATGTTAGCTTCGGTCATTACCAACGCCGACTATATAGTTGCCGGCATGGGTAGGGCGTTCAGTTGCGTCTGTCTGCCTATCAACAAAAAATTTCTCCAGTTTCTATGAAATTTGGCGTGTAGGTAGAGGCGGATTAGTGATGCACGACGGTATGCAGTATGACCTGATTTAAGGTCAAGGTCAATGTCACATGCCCCATCAAAGGAAGTCGTTCCATTTTCAAATGCTGTCTCCCTCGCCATTTACAATGGGAGTTGGCAACTGACCACTGATTCTTAAACTAGAGCACAATATGTAAATTTGATCGGACCGGATTTTTGATATTTGTCCTAGTTTTTGTGTCACGTGACTTTGAACTTGGCAGAAACGTCAGTTGTGAAGAGTCGACCGTCAGTCCTGTACGAGGCTAATTTATTATTTTGTTAATGTATGTTTGTGTTTGTAGTGTTAATCAGTTAGTCGTGTGCTGTTTAGGTGAGCGTGGTTTTACTGTAAAGCGAAAGATTCCGTCAATCCGTTCTAAGGAAGTTACCTATCGGCTTTGTCGGTCACTAAAGGATTGCTTGTGTGTCAGTCCGACGTTGACAACTATTGAACTTCAAGGCATCCCTCTCCGAGACCGCGATGTTGCCGTATTGGCAAAGGTGTGTACAGTGTTGCACAGATGTGTTGGAAAAATGTTAACACTGGGCCACATGAATGTGAACTTCATGCCACATTGGCCGCAGCAATACGGTCACTGATGAGTATTTGTAGGCCGCACGGCAGCAGTAGCTCGATGCTGTCTGTAGCTACACATGGAGCAGTGATGTCTTTCTGTCTGAGCCTGTTGGTCACGTTCGTGAGCTCGGCAATAACTGAATTGTTTGAGATGCAGGCTGACTTTAGTGGGCCCACCAGGAACCATGTATTATATTACGGTCCAGTTTCCCCAAGGGGAAGGGGGAGGGGAAGGGGAAATTTTTGGGAGTCGTTCAGCCCGTTGAAAAGCATTTTGAGTCAGTGCTGTGGTGCAGCAAAAAACAGTAATGTGCTTAACAACTTATAGTAGCAGCCGTAAATTTTTAGCGGCCAAGAATTGACAAAATCACGACCGGTTCGCGGCAGAACGTGCAAAATTTCAGTGAATTGATGCCAGAAACTGCATCTGACTTTAACACCTGAAATCTGGCACGAAAGTAGAGTGCTGTTTTTGTTTTCAGTAAGAAACAACATTAACTGGACGGAAGTGATGCGAGTAGTGAGTCAATCACTAGTCATTTACGTCAAATCAGTCGAGTGATTCCACACTAAGTTTGTGTGTGTACTGTGCTGGGTCAATAATGCTATAAAAGACAATTGCACGTTTTATGTGATTAACAGAGAACCTTGGGCAAATTGTTCACACCTATGTCACCAAGCAGCATAACTTGGTACCAGCCAAGGGATAGCTGGGAGGTAACCGCAGGCCTGGCAGAAAGTAATGGCAGCCTACGGCTGGGTGGATGAGTTATAGTCACCTGTATGCTGACTGCCTGTACACTGGGATCAGCTCTGGGTCTGGGCCCAATGCTCGGTAACGAGCCTAGGAAGGCTTTACATATTAACACCTTTTAACAGACAAAATGAGTCAAATTCACGGTGTTTCACAGCAAAACGCAAGACGACATGGCAGTGACTCAAATTTGCGAATTTTTGCCAATCCAGTGACAGCTGCTAAAGATTACTAATCATAGTGCTGTATGTCAGTTTTGATTGTTTGATTGATTCATTGATGGATCTGCTACAGATTTGTGTGATTATTGACAGGGCGTTGCAAAGTCCTGCTCTCTTAAGCATCTCTCCATAGAACACAGTGTTATCGGTGATGAATCGGTGGAAGGTATACTTAATTTTGTTAGCTTACTTGTTCTGCCTTTACCATAAATTAATTTCTGCATATGTTATGTCAATAAAATATTCATTATTTATTTAGTAACAAAACTCGTTTCAGAATAGGAGTTGTTGGTTATCAATACGGATATTGAAGTTCATAAAATAGTAGTGAATTTATGATGAATTAATTCTTTTTGTTCACAGGGAGTTTTTGAATGGTCGTAGTGTTGTTTTTGATGCTGTAGTGCTTTGTCCTGTAATAAAGAACTCAATGAGTGTTACGTCAGTGAATTTCACTGGATGTGGCCTGTCAGCAAAAGCTGCAGAAGTCCTGGCAGAAACCATCAAGGTGGTGCCGTAGTGGTATTGTTGAAATTTGGCTGCATTTACCGTGTTGTGTGTTTTTTGATGATTTGTGAATTACAGAACCGCTGTTCAGTTCATGTATAATCAGCTCGTTGTAAGGTCTGGTAACGTTAGGCTTAATTATTATTATTGGTCCACCTACACATCAGTGTTTTTTTAGTCGGCCATTTCATTTTAGTCATAGTTTTTATATAGTCGACTAATATTTGCTATCATTTTTATTTTATTTTAGTCGAGAATGTTAATTTTAGTCATAGTTTTAGTTTTAGTCGTTCATATTTTAGTCGTTGTCTTGTTTCAGATATCACAACTATTCATGGACACACTTCCTAATGTATTACGTCGGGTGCAACCGAGCTGCGAGTAACAACTACTATATATATGCAGTATGAAATGTCAGTTAAATCACTAATCAATAACGACAACCAAAACAGAAATAAATGCGGATTTGTGTGCATAGATGCACTCATTATTCACCATAAGGATGCTAGTGTGAAGTGCCAAACGTTGCTTTAGATATTCTCGTCAATGTCGTCAAGACTAAAATGCTGTTGATTTTTATATCGTTGTCGTCTCTTGTCTTCATTTTCGTTTTAGTTTTAGTCTCGTCGACGATAATTCAAAGTGTTTTCGTCATTTTCGTCATCGTTTTCGTCGTTGTTGACGAAAAAAACACTGCTGCACATAGTGTAGGGTGGGTGGGCAGACTACTGAGACAAGTAACGGTCGCTGGCATCTGTCGTCGTCTGTAACACTCCACAACGGGCCTACAGGCGGCTTCACCCACACAGGCCTGGCGATGACGTCAAGCTGCCTCCAGTCTAATCATAGTTCGACGATAACACTGGATGGTGGGCCAGTAGTGTTACGTCCTGTTAGGGTGACACCTTGTTAGGTTAGCCATGTATACTGTAATGCATCCGGATTTATTTGTTTATTCTGGCACTATATAAATCATTTACTTATTTACGTCTTTACTTCCTTATTTATTTACCACCTTAAGAATTGGCCCATTCTGTTTCCAGGCCGGGGTAGATGGGCAGGTCTGGTACTGTGGGTGGGAGGTCCCCCCGATGCTTCTTTTGGGTTTTACCTAAGAGAAGCATTCCAAAGCCAGACCAACACGGAAAAAGATATTATACAACAAGAGTTGCTAGGTACTGATATGTTATAGGAACTGATGAACAACAATTATGCAAGATATCACATTGAACTGATAAATAGGTCTTGTGGTGATTGGTTAGTTTTCACCTTGTAGGTGCTAGCCTAATAACTTAAATGATCTTTCCCTATCCTTTCCCATTTTGGATTGTCACTAAACAAAAAGGCAACGAGGTTGGGAGATTACTGTATCGTTGGCCATCCTTAACCTGGCAGAACTAAATCTCCACCCAAGACCTTGCCCCAATATAGCCTATTGACAGCATTTAAACGCATGCGAACGTGTGCAAAGGTGTCAGTGAGAATGCTACATTAATCTTGGACTGCTGATCGTTAAATACGGCAGAGCATTTTGGGACCGTATCGTATCGCAATATTTTGCGCAGTATCGTATTGTATCCATCGTTTTTCCCCACGGCCATATCGTGCCATCTCTAGTCGTGAATACTGGTTGCTGCTGCAGAGAATGGTATATAAGATTGTAAATGTGTCACGGTGTGTTGCCATGAAACCCGTACTCTCAGAAAGTACAGCTTAACAGTCGTTTAAGAAATAAGTACAATTTTCACCCTAATGTCACTGAACCCGTTAAATACTCACGACTTGCAAAAGTAGTATAGACTTCATCAAATGTGTTGCTGTATATCACAGACACAGACCACGCTACGTGTGACATCTGTAGCAATGGGCCACATCTTGATGTTGCAGTTTAATAATGTTTGGTTGGCGGCGTGGCGTAGTGGTAACGGAGTTGGTCGTATCAACGAAGTTACTCTACGTCGAGCCCGGTTAGTACTGGGATGGGTGACGTGTCCGGGTTTGACTCCCGGAGGCGGCACTTTATTTCGGTATGTAACCAGCCACCCAAGGCCAACTCAGCCTTTCATCCTTTCGGGGTCGATAAATTGAGTAG
>Ga0209363_1000842_pt1 | contig 13357 bp, 11 predicted proteins | sample WorMetexBAHAMAS3_FD_187385 | JGI IMG/M metagenome (GOLD analysis project Ga0209363, IMG submission 187385) | Marine gutless worms symbiont microbial communities from Max Planck institute for Marine Microbiology, Germany - Inanidrilus exumae... | ecosystem: Host-associated > Annelida > Digestive... | reverse complement strand
GTCATATACAACTCAACTCAACTTCATTATAACACATTTGCAGCTGAACAGCTGAATTGCTAAATATATACCCAAGCTATAGGCCTAAACATGCGCGATAGACAAAATTAATACAAATAAAGATACATATAAAAGTAAAAATACAATGAATAATGCTAATAGAATAAAAAATACAATAAATATACCAAATAATATAGCTTCTTGGATTTACGCAAAATTAATTACTAACTGTAGCCCAGTTTGAATGAAAATAAGAGTCAAGCAGCTAGGAAAGAGACGAAAGGAAAGGAAAAAAAGGAAGAGTATTTATATAGTGCCATTTATACTATGCATAGTCTCAAAACGCTCAAACATGGATCACACAGTTATACCTGCAAATTACACCATGCCTGCCTTTCCTTCATAAGCATTCACCAGACGGTGTTACCCCTAACTGAGGTAGCAGACATCCAATTGCAGCTTACTACTCATTTATCAACCCCAAAGGATAAAAAGCTGAGATGGCCTGGTTGGTTGACCTATAGCGGACGGTTTACCCACATAAATGGTCACCTGTCAGCTACAGGTTGAGTGCAAAAAGGGAAAGTTCACCGGCCAGACCGACGTTCGACTGCTGTGCGACGCAACCAACCAATACCGAGATCAGTATTGACGGCTGACACGTACCCATGTCTGACGATCATCATTTCGTACATCTGTATCACTTTCTCGTTGAAGAAGTCGACGTTCTGTAGGTTGGTCTGCTTGCAGATGTCGGCCACAGCGTCCAGAAACAACGTGTAGTCGGCCTTTGGCAGATTGACGCCCGGAAACAGATCGGAAATGATGCCGAGAAACAGCGGAATATCGTGCGACAAAAACTTTGGCACATTCACGTCCATTATCGACCTCAGCATCTGTATGTCAGTATAACAGCCGATTTTTGATGCACAATAAACGCACAATAAAAGGCGAACTATGGGCCATACAGTTATTAGAGTAGTGAAATTTAACTTATGAGTGGCAGCATCATCGACATAAAATGTTTAGCACAAACCAATGAGAAAAACAGCCCTTCTTATCAATGTCTTTTTCTCAATTTCCTGTTCCAGCTGCTACTAGTCTTACCGCTGATTTTTTGTTCTTTGTTATGCGATGAATCAGTAATATTAAGGCGGCTGCAATTGATTAAAGCACTTCATAAACATAAAAGTCTGTGATAGTTACAGACCACTTGAATGGTCTAGGAAGAGCACTCACTCACTTGGGTGCACACGTGTCTGTGTGTGCGTGCATGCAGACAACTTTTAAAAAAATGACTTGTGACGTAGACACTTGGAACGGCGGTTCATTTTGACCCTACCTATGTCGTTCGTTCAATCGTCCGTTCGTTATTGGGGGCACAGGCCCAGCCTACTCTGGACCTCAGTGCTGAGACTATGTTGCGGTCCAGTGCGCTTGTCCAGAAACAGGAGAGGAATTGGTAGGTGTGTGCAATGTGTGTGTGCGACGCGCGGGGAAGGCGGGTAAAGCAGGAGTGAGCAGCTTGTTGGGTATTTTTATAGTGCGACCCTTCTAGACGTGGCTTACTGTCTGGCTTAGCCCTGACTGGCGCTGCGTGTTACGCCAGCCAGCAGCCAGCCAAGTCTATTTACTTCGACTCACGCTGGCGCGGCAGACAGCCTTGACGCTGCTAGATCGAGGTGCCTGCAACGGTGATAGTTTATAGAGGACACTGTTGAACCCTCTTTTTTCCTGCCGGGGATTATCTCCCTGTTCATCATGTGTGTAGGAATTACTAGAAATAATTCTTTGGTAGGCGGACGTGCCCGGGCTGAGGTTTGCACCCGGCCACTGAGCGTGCCACGCTCTACTGCACATGGCGCCCGATTGCTTAGACCACTGGGCCACATGGGCAGGTCCCCTAGTTAGGTCAAGGTCATAGGTTGAAGTTCACAGTTCAAGCACATGTTACTTACTATACAACATATAACAGTAAACTTACATAGCACATTTTGTACATAACCCAAAATGCACTGCATGAGATGATAGGAAGAGGAGTTTCCGGTCGCATATAAAAATAATAATGACAATTTGGTAATAAAAATGGCAGTAAACTGTTACTTACCAGTATGTTTTCATCTTCGTCGGGATACTTCAGCTTAATATTTCCGGCAGCTGAGAGAACACTTTTCACAGCTCTCATGCCATAGTCGTAGTGAAACTGCGAACTCAGCTGTTCTGAACATAGTCGGTATGTTGTGACTATTTTAACAGCGAGGTTGCGAGCATCCGTGAAACCGAATGAGTACAAACTGATCTCGGCGATCATGGCATAATCGGGCACCATCATCGCTACCGTTCGAAACAACACCTACACAAACAGCCACCGCTGCAGGCAACAAAGTAAGTAAGTAAGTAAGTAAATGAGTAAACTTATATAGCACATTTAACATGGAACGTCTCTAATGCACTGAGCGCGCTATCTGCCCGAATAAAAACGTTTTTTAGAGAGCGCTTGAAAAGTTCGATTGATGTGGTTTGTCGCAAATGTTCTAGCAGTGAGTTTCAGGCATGAGGGCCGGCGTACGAAAATGCTCGTCGGCCGTAGCTTGTCATGTTGTACCGAGGGAAATTTAGTAGACCTCGAGTGGCGGAGTGCAGATTGTGGCGCTCCATGACGTCGGCGACCGGTACGCATAGCTCGGCAAGATACCGCGGTGCAAGGCCGTGTAAACACTTGAACACCAGCAGACACAGCTTGAACGTGATGCACTATAAAGCAATCAACCTCTCTGCCAAGGCTGAAAATTAATTATGAATAAACAACAATGCAAAGATTGAATGCCCACAAGTAAACTGGAGAACGGTATAGATATGAATGAAGAAATTATGTCAAAGTCACCCTGTGTTTTAAGGATATCATTAAATATCATACCACAACTTAAACTTGACGCCCTACTACGTGTAAAATATCTCGCATCTTTTTGACTCATTGTAACAAATTGTCTGTTGTTTGTCACCACCTTGTACACACCGAGGAATCAAACCTTCAAGTTGTCAGGCAGCTCAGATCGTCCGGCGTAGCCAGGATTCATTGTGATACACACGTAACACATAGGATTCAAAACCAGCTCAGTGCCTTCAAATTCAAATATCTCCAAATTGGCTTGCACAGCACGAATTATGCAAAGAATCTGCAAACGTAGACAAAAACACGTTTCAAACATGTTTCATGCTTCACCTCAGAAAAGAGGATAAGAAAATTAATCAGGCATAAAACTGTAAAACACAAATGCCACCGAGACGCTTCATTTCGGAAAATTCATCAGCGTTAGCTATCAAATTACAAATCATCACTTAATGGGCATGCCATATCAAAATAGAAACTCAGCAACTGCTGGGATCTACTGCATCGTATCGTATCGCATCGTATGGGATGGTCAACTGTTGCAAAACAGCAGACCTGAATTTACAAGTCTTCGCTGAAGCTGACAGACCAGCGCAACGCAGTGCCTCACGCCCACCAAGCTATACACAAATGTCAGTGGTCATTGTGGTAAACTGGTGACCGATGATGGTCACCAGTTTACCACACTAATCGTCCACCTAAGTAACTAAGTTGACAGCACCTGAGATGATCGGCCGTTCCAGCGATATGGCTGGTTCCCACCAAAATTTAAATGCTTCACGTCACCTAACCACGCCCCTTTAAGGAACGGTTTGCCATCCGTGGGCTAGTACTTGCTACCAACAGCCTGTCTACCGAATTTGAAGTCTCTATCTCCACTCGCCATGAAGATATGAAAAGCAATACAAGATGTCGAATTGGGTGGTTTGGGGTAATTAGGGTCACTCAAGGTAACTGGAAATAACACCATTCAATAGAGCACATACGAGTTCCTATTAGTGTTCCATAGTCACTGTGTCCCTATCTTGCATTGTTTTTGAGATATAGCGAGATATTGGTCGAATATAGCCAATTTGAACCTACCCCACCTGTATTTGGCACCCCCACTGAAAGTTCGCCGAGATCTTTGGCACCAGAAAGCCAGAGTTCCTGGGCTATCGTATGGCGCTGTTTACGTGATCCTGCAATGCATTTAGCTGTTTTGGTACAGTGCTGGCTTGTGACAGACAGACAGATACAGACAGACGAACAGACGGACGGACACATGACGGCAATAAGAACTGCACTTGCATAGCGTCGCACACTCGCACGAGTAAAAACTGTAAATATCTAACTGTGACAAAAAAGATCAGCCAGCTGAAAATTTTCTAAGTCCAACACCCCCCACCTCTGGTGACGCCTCCTTTTCTGTGTACAGATCCGAACCCATATCTAATATGTAGCATTTGTCCTGTGTGGTACCGGTAACTTTCACACCAAAAACCAGCTAAATCCATTTAGGCATTTAGTACAATACCCCCAACGACACACGCAGCACGAATTATGAAAAGAATCTGCACAGTAACAAGCAAACCTACGGGACAAGCAATCGTAACCATGAAGTCAGACGAGACCAATCGTGTGAAAATCAGACTTCAAACCTGCTGTGCAACGACTGACAGTACTTCCAGCTCGATACGATTGAATTCGTCAAAACATGCCCACGCTCCAGCTGACGCCAGGCCTTTGAAAAACTGTACAGTAAGACAACGCAAACATTTACTGTGAACAGTAAAAAGTAAAGGCTTCCTATACCCGTTACCGAGCGTTGGGCATGGAGCTGATCCCGGTGTACAGGCAGTCGGCCCGCAGGTGACTTTAAGCCATCCACCTGGCGGTAGGCTGCCATTACTTTCCGCCAAGCCTGCGGTTACCTTCCCAGCCGCAGAGCATCAGCGCCCCTTGGCCGGTACCAAGTTATACTGTTTGGTGCCAGAGGCACACAGGTGTGAACAACTTGCCCAATGTTGTTACGCAGCTTTGGCCCCTAGTAGGATTTGAACCCACGACCTGTTGATTGCAAGTCCAACGCTCTACCCATTGCAAACAGTAAGTCACACATACTACTTAAGACACCAGCTCAGCTCAAGTAAACCACATTTGATACGTTCTAATTTCACTTTATTTTAAAACTACAGAAAACATGGAAGCTAATGGATCTGTCAGCTGTGCTATAAGTCTGCAACACGCTATCCTGCTCTGGCTATCACTGGGAATACATGGTCAACAACATTTGGACAGCAAGCATTACCAACAGTCCTCTAATAAGGGCTGAAATATGAGCTATTTACATACATGCAAACGTTGATTCAGAAGATTACCAGAAAGACGATTCATTGATCTAACACGAAAATACAAACTAATACAAAGAAGTTAAACAATTTATTTCATGATAGTGTACCACAACCAGTTTCATGAGATGTGATTCTAAATGCTTCTTCTTTAGCAATTTCTCCATGGCCTATCATGCTTTGCTCATCAATTCTGTCTGACAATGCTGTTCACATTTGCATAAAGAGTATCCACTTTGCTGGAAATGACTTGAGAAAATTAACGAGAATGCAAAACTCATAGAAGGTAACATGCTGAGTTACAGATAGAGTTACTAGAAGACGAACTGATCAAACTGCGCACTTTGCCCATAGCAATGTAGTCGAGGCCGTCCGAACAATTAAACACGACACACTGCACGGCGAGAGCTTTTGCAAGATCCTTTGTTGTTTCAGTCTTTCCCGTTCCGGCGGGACCTTCTGGAGCGCCGTTCAAGTGCAGATGAAACGCACCCATCAGCGTGCGATAGCAGCGATCAGTCAGTGGCGTTATCACCAAGCTGCACAGACACACTATATCCTATTTATGACGGTCTCGCTCAATGAATTTACTCTTTGTTGAGCCCAGTTATTAGTGGGATAGGCAAGAAAATCTCTCTGCTATGTAAGTTAAAGTGGAAATTGACACCAATGGTCAATACTCACGGCCAGTTCTTTGTAACAAGTGACATTACTGGTACTAGGACTGTTGGACTGCTGCTAGTTGAAAGACACTGACTGTTACCTGAGCCAGTCGTCCAGCCAAACGTAAGTCAAACGCCAGCTAGTTGCTGGCGTCAAAAAGGAACGACAGCTTTTCGTCTTCTTGTGTCTGAATCTACAGCTGGGTAATGCCTTTAAAAGCATGCAACTAACTTTCTATTAATAACAATGCTTAAAGTGACACTACGATGTGATTACCACAGCAACGACGAACACTTGAAGAAATTTCTACAACATTTAAGTTGTGAGTGTCTAACTGTTCATGGCTTTGTACCACTAAAAAAGGTAAAGTTCTCCCATAATCGTTACCGAGCGTTGGGCCCGGAGCTGATCCCATTGTACAGGCAGTCAGCTGCAGGTGACTTGGAGCCATCCAACCGGCGATAGGCTGCCATTACATGTACTTTCCGCCAGGCGGTTACCTTCTCAGCCGAAGAGCGTCACCGCCCATTGGCCGGTACCAAATTATACTGCTTGGAGACAGAGGCACATGCATGTGAGCAGCTTGCCCAAGGCTGTTACCTGGAAGCAGACCGGCCGAGATTCGAACCCGCGACCTTTTGGATCGTGAGCAAACGCTCTACCGTTAAGCCACACAGGCCGTGCTTTGTACTACTGTACTTAACAAAACAACAACTAGAAAACGTAGCAAAGGTAAGCATCACCGAGCCGCTAAAAACTGGCAGCATGACAAGCCACACCCCACCCTTAAATTGGCGTGAGTGATCTACACTTCCTGGCCAAATTTCAGCTTGATCAGTATATGCTGTCGCCTGTGCGGGGCAAACAACTGCCAAAAACCACCAAAACAGCAAAATTTGCCAAATGTTCAAAACCTGTAGTATAACAGCGCAGTGTTTATTAAATTACAGACGTACTGACACCAAAAACCTGCCAAATAGGTTAGAAAGTACGGCCACAAATTAACCTGTTCACAACAACAATAACAGCAGCAACAATGTCCTCCTCTTCGATTTTAACCAGCAATTTTCCAGTTGAACCTGGGCTTGCCAGTTTTGTTCTCAAACTGTTCCATATATACACCGTGTCCAGAAAAAAGGTGCCATTACATTTTTGCCGTAACTTTGCCAAATGCTGACCGATTTTCAGAATTTTTTCACCAACAGATTTGCAAGTGAATTTGTAGTAAAGCGATAATAAATATCCCACCATCCCTCAAAAGTGTCTCTACCTTACCGTGTGAAATGTTTGTGCTCAAAAATGGCCATGCTCCAGAGATGAGCGGAGCAAACTGCCAAGCAAAACTCAGCCATTTGAAACAGATGGTGAAAAATATTCATCCTGTGATGTTAGCCCTATTTTGTTAACTGCAGATATTTACAGTGGTCACATCAAAAAACCCAAAGAATCACCTACTGTACGCATCTGCAGCAACCAAGAAAAAAGACGTTGCGACGAAACGCCTCAGCGTTCAGACAGTCACTGATGGCATCAGTCGGCGAGTCACAAGTGGTCAAGAAACACCAGTTTGATACTTGGTGATCATGGAGTCAAGGTTATTAAGGGCTGCTATCGTAAAGTATGCTGTTATAACATATACTGCCCGCCATACCTTAGATCTCAAGCAAGTTATTCATCTTTCGGCAAGACAGTGCCTGGCGCACATGGCGCTTAAGGCAATCAACTTTCTTGCCAATAAATTCGTCAAATAATGACTCATTTTAAAAATTATTTCAAAGGCAGACTCAGCTGTAAATTTTGTTACAAATTATTAGTAAAAGATCCCACCATTCCTAAATCACCGCACACGTTTCGGGTTGTTGTTGTTTTTCTGACATTTATATTTCACAAGGTATTGTAGCGACGCACTTGAGGGGTAGTGGGATATTTTATTATCGCTTTACTACAAATTTACTGCGAAGTCTGTCGGTGAAAGAATCGGGGATTAGCGGCACTGTAACCCAATCGTCAGTGTCAAATCACGGAAGGGAACTTAGCAGCAGTGTCGTCTATTCACACAACTGTTGGGTGGCACTGATACTTGACTCATACCGCGGCGTGTTTCCGAGATATTCGTACGCATAGCGAACACGCGCATTGACGATGCGGACGAAGATGTCGTCGGCCTCCCAGTAGTAGCGCAGCTGTGCCAGCCAGTTGAAGTCGATGTCCGACTCTACTCCCTTCTCCACCATGTCCTGGACCACGTCCCTCGCATGCACGTCGATGACGACCAGCGCTCCGAGAGTGATCCGCTGCTGCTTCGTCAACTGCCCGCGGACGAGCGCAACGACATTCAACAGCTGGCTCTTCAGAACGTCGCAGTACAGCAACAGACCCTTCTGCTTGTCATCGATCGACATCTGTGCTTCAAGAGTCCAATACACCTGTGAGATGCATAGTACTACCTGGCCCGGCCAATCCTTCACCCAGTCTTCTCTAGCCTCGAGTGCATATGCCTGTTAAACCACATGGCACGAAACTGACGTCACAACTGCTTATAAACACCTAATGACAAAAACCGCATCCGATATGTGACATACTGTCGTTAAGGCACTCACTAATATTTGAGCAGTCACTAATAATTGAGTAGAAATAGACGGGTACTGGGAATACTTAGACAGACATGCAAATTAACATCTAAGATGCAATTGCAACCATTTCAATGCTATATGATAATCAGTCACATACATATACGTGACTTTCTTATTCACAAGGTTGTACAAGATATTATCTTCAAGATAGTATCTTGTATCAAGAAGATAGCATTTTGTATCTTGAAGACACAAGACAGTATTCTATCTTGTTTGTATCTTTAGAATACTGCTTGAAAGTAACTTGACAAAAGTGAAGATGAAGATACTTTTAGCAGATACTTTTATCAAGATACTTTACCAAAATAACTTAATCAATAAAAAGTATCTTACACAACCAAAAAAAGAAGTTACTTGCAGTTATCTGCTCTTCTGCTGTAATATTAACCATCAAACACACTGCAATTAGTACATAAAAATAACTAATTTAATAACAATTACAATAACATTATGTAAACTACACAAACGTGAAAATGAGCAAGTACATGCAAAAGTATCTTCCAAAAAGTATATTCAAAAAGTAAGTTCAAATAGTATCTTGAAGCTACTATCTTGTATCTTGTATCTTGACAATATTGCACAACACTGCTTATTCAGAAACTGTCGTTGACACCAGCTACAGTACCCATTTTTATCTTATATTTTCTTGTGTGTCACTATTTAAGTTGCTCTTGACAACTTTTAATAAACAAACATAACGATAATGATGATAATGATGATGAAATGATGATGATGATGATGACGATGATGGCATACTGTAGCATAAGTAAAAGTTGCAGTATGGTTAAAAACTGAAAATAAATTACGGTACACATCCAAAGTAGACCACTCAATGGCAATCAAAATGCAGAATACTTCAAATATACTATCAGCTTCAGCCCAACATTCATCAAAGTGTCTTCAGAGATTCTTTAGACTTTTTTTATTTTTCACAGTCACTAGTTAAAAAAAAAGTTATTTTCCATTAATTTTATGTTCAAATCACACGGTAGATTCAACTGACTACAAGTGCATGCTATCTTTTGATAATATCATGTCACAATATTCCTCTATAGGTACCAGCAAAGGATAGAAGGTAAGCAGGCACATCATGATACACATTCGGCCTACACCTGTGGTCATGCAGCACAAACAAAGTCTAAAGCTTTAGAGATGACGATAAGTGCCTCCTCAGGCCAGCCACTGCTGCCCTGAGGAGGCACTTATTGCCTTATTATCTTTCCCTGTAACCTATGGCTGATTAATCGAGTTAAGGTTTTTCGTCCCTCTTGACACAGAGTACGTCATTTCAGAGATGTTCTTCCCAACCAATCTGCTGGCTTAATACTGAAGAAATTAAACCCAACACAACAAAAGCAAGCAACACGAGAATAAAATAGTTTATGCTAACAACAAATACACGAAATAGTAAATCTAAACAAACATACAAAACAAAACCTAAACCTGAACCAACATGCAAATTTAAGAACTGTTCACACGTGTGTATATAATTGTGCACAACTGTCATACACAACACAGCACAAAATAGTTCGGATTATTTTCCCTCCTAGTTTCCAGACAATCATCATCGCTCAGACGTTGTCTATTGGAAGTGAAATGGTTTACGTATGAATGGCGTACCTCTCGTGCAGAAATGATGACATCACGCATGGACATAAGCATGATGTCCTGCACCTGCACCAGCCACTTCTCTACCGCACCTCGTGCCGCGCTCGTTGATATCGTCTCACTAAATACCACCTTCTCACCTTCGCTGCTGAACATTGCGTGAATATCGAGATCCTTGTCAAACTCCAGCTTGCTGATGCCCTCAAAGCATTTCTTCAGATGTGGCTGCACGCGCGTCGGGTCCTTGGTTTCCGACAATATCTCCAACATTTCGTCATTGGACAAGAAGAAAAATCTAAACAAAACATGCAAGTCCAAACAAAAAATCAAATCCCAACAATTAGTTGTTGCACACTGCAATGCTGACGCTAGACTAAAATATCTTGTCTTTGCTGATGAATGCCGTCTGTATATTAATTCAACGCAAACATTTCTGCATTCAAAACAAATTAAATTTAGTTTCATATAGCATGGCAGCCTCAAGGAAATGTCATAGGCGGTACAATAATAATCATCATCATAAAAATAAGGCTAATGATGCTTATATCCAATTACTAGCATAACAATAATAACAATATTAGAGGTATATTATATATGATACACTGTGTATAACATACCGTGGAAAGAATAATCGCTTCTTCTCTAAATAAGCATTCAGCCCTTTGTTAATTTTCTCCAACAGACCATTGCTGTCTTTCACTTTTTCAAGGAGACCAGCTACACTGGCCGCCACAATCACCTACATACCCAATACCATAAAAACCAACGTAACAAATTTCACTTAGAACGGAAGATTAGCTTCTTTGCTACAAATCAAATGTTAGTGAAACAGTACTGTTTTGAGCACAAATAACACGGTTCGTTGTGCACTTATATCATTATTGTTACTGACAGCATTATTAGTCTCATCACCATAGTCATTATCCTAACAACTTGTATCTGGATCTACAGGAAATTGATTAAGACTGGTTTACTGATCTCCGGTATATTGATCTTTGCGCATGAATTCACTCCATTTGTTCTAAGCACGAGTATAATCTGGACACTACGAGCTAGTAAGTAAACAAGGTGTCGCCCTAAAGGCCCACGGGACGTAACCGTACTGTCCCGCCGTGCAGTGTTGCCGTGGAGCTATAATTAGATAGCAGGCATGACGTCATCGCCTGGCCTGCACGGCTGAAGCCACCTGCAGGCCGGCCGTGGGGCGTTACAGCCGAAGACGACAGACGCCGACGCTGACAGACGACGACAAACACCAGCAACCATTACTAGTCTTGTCCCCTTACACTATGTGTAGGCGGGCCAGTAACAATGTTTATCACGTCCTACTTGAGAAACAGTATGTCGTTTCATACACATGTCTTTCCAGGAAATCGACTGAACTGATACTGACACACAGACACATACAAAAACTAACCCTAACACAGGCAAACTGGCAACGGTTATGAAAAAGATGCAGAAAACGAAAAACAACAGTCATCTTTAAGAGACGCTAACATTATTGTAATATTACTGTAATACTATTGCATGTGCACAATTGTGGTACAAAACAGTGAACGAAATATCTCTGATAACAATCTTCCTTCTTACCTGCATTAGAATTTGTGAGTGAGTAAGTACGTAATTTCTTAATGGCATATAACCGTATTATAGGCAATTCAGTGCCACAAAAAGTTTGATAACAATACAATCAGGTAACAAGAAACAATCGGTAAAAATGAAATACAAAATCAAGCCTATAGAGCCACTAAAATTGAAATACCGGTAATAAACACTACAGCTGGTTATAAAAATGGATTTCTTAGATAAAAATGAAAACTGTATGACGTTTCCCGAAAACTTTTTACAAGGACGGTGAAATATTTTTTACAGATATCCTCAAAATTGGTACATTACACTAGAATTTGCTTCACTGTTAGTGGAAGTCTGCAAGACTCACACTTTGACAGGTCACAATCACTGACATTAAGTACTAGTTTGTTAGGTAACAATGACAATGGAGGATTTTTACTGACCATAATGCCGTTGTTGATAGCAATTAGTGCATGTTGATTAGAGAGAAGATGCTAGAAAATGCTAGCATCTTCACTGATTGCATCAGCATTAGACATAAGATGCTAGCATTCTCCTTAATGGCGCTACCTACACCATCTCTATACCATATTTCTTTACACTACTATATACTACAAAAATTAACACACGTGTGGATCTTTGGCAGTGGTTTTCATGATGTCCCTGAAGTTTCGGTCAACTATCTGAAACATTCGACCTTCCTCGGGCATCTGCTGCATTATATCTTCTGAGGAGAAGATCGGGTCGAGATACAACCACTGAGCTTGCATCTTCAACCACTCATCAATAGTCTCCTGTACATGAACGATCCTCTCTTCCCAAGCTCTGATTTCCTTCTCAAAAGGCTTGATAAACGAAGATCCCTTCATTGTAATTGTTTTGACAATATGATCGTCCAGAATCGTTTGAATGTCATCACACGCCGAGAGAATGCTGATGCCTGAATCACGATACTCGACCAGGTTAAACACCACATCTTCCCATTCGTCCTGCATCTTTTTCATACCTTTCTCCAAACTGTGTTCCTACACAACACGTACACACTCAACTGCATAGTCTACAAGTATACAGTGTACTCAACAAATCTTCAAAAATCATCCTTCATTAGTAAAACTAAAAAAATCTGCACATGCTGTCGTGTCCATTTGGAAGAAGCAGAGTAACCATGGGAAAAAGGCTGGATAAACAAACTAGTAGGTAGTAATAGTACCGACTGTAAAAATACTGGCCATGTTTCACTGCCACATAACATACAACTCCTTGTATAACTGTCGTTTTGCATATTCATCCTTACAGAAAACCTTCTGATGAGCCAAGAGATAATTTTCACTGACCAAAGCAAAGGCAAATAAAACAAAATACCCAAAGACTGATGAAAATCCACTCCTCCAGCGGGTACAAACAGTAAAAATTCTTGGTGTCACCTTTACTAGTAGCCTGTCAGTGGCACTACATGTTCACAGTGTGATCACATCTTGTGCTCAAACGTTATGTGCACTGCAAGTTCTGCATAAGCGTGGATCATGCAACAGCTCATTGCACACTATTTTTTGTGCAGTTGCGGCCGCCAAACATCAAGTGCGTGGTGCGGCTTTACTAGGTTGACTCAGCCTTCCACCCTCCGCGGGACGGTAAAATGAGTATCAGCTCTCGGGCTGAGT
>Ga0209363_1000841_pt1 | contig 13360 bp, 13 predicted proteins | sample WorMetexBAHAMAS3_FD_187385 | JGI IMG/M metagenome (GOLD analysis project Ga0209363, IMG submission 187385) | Marine gutless worms symbiont microbial communities from Max Planck institute for Marine Microbiology, Germany - Inanidrilus exumae... | ecosystem: Host-associated > Annelida > Digestive... | reverse complement strand
ATTTGTATCTATAAATTCTTGTTGTTATTATTAACATGCTACCATGTCATGATGGTGAAAATAAAGTTGTATATTTCATCTCAGAACGCATCCGTGATCGGCCAGTCTTGTAGACTTAGTGATGCTGTGTTGAACAGCCGATGCAAATCAGTACCGGGTATGTCTTGTAATCAGCAAAAAAAGACGTTCGAGTACAACCGTTATAAATCTTCGTGACTAACTACTGTGCTGTCTTGTCGACTGACACAGCGTAGACCGGACCGTCTGTTGTCGGCTCTAGTCATATGTTTCCCACATTTCCCTCCTCGTCCCATTGACTACGTGACAATTTGGGTTAGTAGACATAGCCGGCAAATTTCAGTGCATTTATTTTGTACTATAGCCTAGACTTCAGTACACTGCGAAGCGGTAGAAATTCATTCTAAGTTCGCGGTGTGACGGCCGTATGTGCCGTTAACGTTTGTTCACCATGTACCAATAGCTCAAAATTCGCGGAACGAACAAGTCGCCTTTTTTGTCACAACATTACAACGTTCGTCCTCAAAGTCCATGTATTTCCTTATACTAATATACGACTTGCGACTATGCCGGAGTCAGGGCAGGACTAAGATCTTTGGTCTCATATGCAATGTAGTTTTTGGAGCTATCTCAAAGTCATCATAAATTTTCGGTAGCAGACAGACCTCACAAAGTTGTTACGCGCTATCGAAATAGCTTCATAAATGCGTTAGCTTTTAAATGATAGCATTATGTCGTATGTCGCATATCTGAAGTTTATAGTTCATTAAACAGCAACTTTTTAACGCTAAGTACGGGCCACACTTGGCTCATTGGAGACCGTCTGACCCTGCTGGGCTCTAGGAATATCAAATTATCACTACTTTGTGTACTGTATAATCCGGCATGGTCGGATTTAGAATTTGCTGAGCATCACCTCACCCTGTTAATCACTATAGTGTCAGACATCTTCGCTCAAGACGGACATTTTTCGTTCTCGTAATTAACAATCAAATTTCAAAATGAGATTTTTTCGACATAAAACATATCCGTCATTCACGCGTCTGCTAACCCGCGTTATTTTTTCACTGGGAGATCGAAAATAGGATGTTTCTGGTAATCTCACCAGTGTGCGAGATGCGAGATGAGCCAAGTCGAAAGAATAATGATTGGAAGGAGCTGATGAAACGAATCACGGAGTTAATTCCAGAGTCACGCGGTGACACACATATCGAAAGGAACGATGTGTCATTTGTAACGAGAAAGAAAGATGCAGTGGTCGAGAAAGGGTAAAAGCGAGCGCTGCGAGGGGATTGAAGTTGAACAAAGATCAACTTGATGCAGACATATAGACCTATGGTATTTGTGAGGCAAATCAGTGGGAAAATGTGATTTTTAGCACTCCTATTTGCGTAATACTTCACCTTTCTTTACCTTTCCATCCTTTTCACCCATTTCTACCCTATCTTCTCGTCGTTTCTCTATATATCCCTTTCCCTTCTTTCCCTCTTCCTTTTCAATACATTTTCCTGTACTTCCACAGCGGGGTGTGGAGTTCGGAGTGAAAATTGTTGCAACGTGGGTTCTAGCCCATTTTTGTAAGGGCAGTTTACAAAGATTGGCATAGCAAATAGGAATGTTTCGAGAATCCGGATGAAAACATGAAAGTTTTAACATGTAATTGAATGTGCTGATGGAAAATAAACAAGAACTCATCAGGAGATTAGATAGCGAACGTGAACTTTTTACGACGATATCGCACGTACTTCAAAATACTAAAAAAAGAGAACCTACATTGTGTAACAAATTATGCAAGTACTGCGCATTAAGTCTTGAATTTATGAATCTGTTACAAAATTTCCACCTTGCAGTTATACAATATTTATACCGTGGGCGTCGCGCGGTCCCTCTGCAGACGTCTACTACTAGACATAGTAATCGTAAATTGTCCATAGTTATGGCTTTGTCAATCAGTTTTATGCAATGCGCTCCGGAAACTACCAAATTCTGTAAAATAACGCAAAATAAGGGCATTTCGCCGTTCAAGGTCATTCAAGGTCACCGATTTTGGTAGCAATCGAAAGCTCATATACGACTTCCTATCAGTGATTAATACTAACTTACCTCTTATCTTGCACCGTTTAGTGACGATTTTATTAAAATTTTCAGTGAATGTCAATGGATGGCAGGTACCAAACGGCGAAAAAAATTGCCTAAAATTTCAACCAGCTAAGTAGGATACACGAACGTTACAGACGACAAACAGACAGACAGACAGACGGACGGTCGATAGCATATAGCGAACGTGAACTCACCACGCGCTAAAAATGTGAAGAAATTACGTCACTGTCAATCTCTGTATTCCGCGAGACCGCGACTTGTCCTGTCCGCCAATTGACAATCCGCGAGTTGTCCAGTAACCGTCACAAGTCACGTGCTCTACCAAAACGGTTGAACGCCGGATCACGCAAACCACGCCGCACGGCGCACAATCAATAGCCCAGGGAGTGTACTTTTTGTGCCCAAAATTTTGATGAAACTCCTACGGGATCACCCCAAACGAGGTCTCCGGCTTGGACGCCTTTATACCGCCGAGAATTTGTGTCCATCCGCCACGGTGGTCCGCGTCAACGACGATGCGCCGGCGGAGGGATACGCGCGCGGTTCATCAACAACGTTGGTCGTCGTCGAAGCTTGTGGACAACACTTCATCCCGTATGATAATAATTATCGCCACGAAACCCGCGCGCGATTCGTAGTATTTTTCCCATCGTATCGTATCGTATATAACCACCACCACCACCATCAAACTGAAACATAACGTTATGCACTAACACCACGGCACGGCTAAAACCTTTATGTACTTAATAGGAAGTAGTGTTGATTTAGCCCGCGCAGCGTGCATGCCCCGCGGGCTGTATGTTCTGCTTGCGTTAATTATTTTTATAAGAAAATTAGTGCAAAGAGACTCAGTATGGACCGATTTTCACCAAATTTTTACCCTATGGTAGGTATTTGATCGTAGATTGCCGATTTTACTTCCTTTTCCCGATGGCTCAAGGGAAGGGAAGTTGCTATGGCAACAAATGTTAGGGTCAAAATTGGCAAAATCGGATTATTCACCTTTATTCGTAGCCCTGGCATTCCAAAAGGGATTGCAATATCGCCATTCTGATTTTTAAAAGTGGATTTGTGATGATCTGTCTACGTGAATTGTACATTTGGTAAATTTTGTCCCAGTAGGCCTAACTCAGAAGTTTACGACGGTGAAAAATGTACCCCCGTCGCTTCTTTCTTTAAAATAAACCTTTCAGACAAATTATCTCAGCATCTGCGTCCGATTTTCACAATTTTTACCATATGGTCGATATTTGATAGCAGATTCTCAATCGGACTATCTTGTTTGATCGCTCGGGACGTTATCATGGCAACAATTGTAGAGTTAAAATGGGCGAAATCAGCCTACTCACCTTCATCTGTCGCCATGGCATTCCTAATACGTAGTAGAATATATCGCAATTCCGATTTCAAAAGGTTTATCTGCGATGATCTGGCTACATCGTGTAAGAATTTGGTAAACTTCGGTCCAGTAATTCCATCATCATCATCATCTTCTTCGTTTATTATCGAAGTTGTCATACGCAACTTTCACATACTTATCACAATGGTACATTGCTGTCTGTACTATAAACATTAATTTAACAGTATCATTCCGGAGTTTAAGATGGTGAAAGGCGTACATCCCATCGTCGATCAGCAGTTTGGCTACGCGGCGCCACTGCTAGACCTTGCGGGTATCAGAACCACTGACATTTATTCTATGTCAGTGATCAGAACTGAGTTATCTGGGGCGATCACTACTCAGTTTTGTTTTAGTTATTCGCTAGGGGGCGTCACTGCTATGCCGCGCATAAAATATCGATGAATAGAGAACAAGAACAACGAGGAGTAGTCTTGTTTTATTGTAATTTTAAAAATGAAAACTGACGTTTGACTCAGCCCTAACGTTTTATTCTGTACTGAGCTCTAGGCTTAGTTGTTTTTAGTCTTCGCCACGCACTTCCGTTTTCGTTGTGATTAAATCGTTTCGATGTTTTTAGTTGGTACGCAATAAACTGCTTTCATTTGGTTAAAATACGGTACGCAAGAAAACTTTGTTGTACAAATGACAGTTTTTGACGATTTACTTCTTAAAGTGGTGAAGGTGTAGATGTTTGACTTCGGTAAATGTGGATGAAAGTTGAGAGGCTTATATGCAGATGTGACGTCGAAAATGCAGATGTTTATTCAGTGGATTTTATGTGGAACTTACTAACGTAACAGGGTTTTCTGCCACGTGGAATTCTGTCACATTAGGGTATTGCTCAAAAGAAGAGTGGCCTCAACCAGCCAGGGCGAAACCAGCCAGGGTGAATTACAGGCCGTTTTCTTGGAGGTTTCTGGACAATGCAAATTTTTATTATAGAGAATTTTCTACTTGTTTTAATGACTGTTTCCTAACTTTTCTTACACAAAATGTTTCAGAACCTAGCAGAGGTAATGCAATTTTGGATCTGATTTTTTTTCTCGGGGTCCAGAATTGGTGAGTAATGTGAAAGTTGAAAATATTGGTATTAGTGATCATAATGTAGCAGCTCTTTTCTAGTCGTCACTTGGTCCACTCCTATTTTATGTTGGCACACCATCTGTATTTCTGGAATAGGTGAAGACAAACACTTCTGATTTGATACTCAGGTTGACCATGGCAAGTGCTGGTACTTACCAGTTACTGATAAGTTTACCACCAATGGGTCAGACTCAGATCATACTGTTGCCCAACCGATGCTGAGGTTGGTGGTGCCTTTGCTATATGCTAGTGTTGCAAAGATTAACTGTCATTGATATGTCGATGTGCACGCAGATATGAAGTGGCTGCTGAGCATCATCATTGGCACGTTAATTTGCATTTCAGTTGCCGACAATGAGAATGCTCGATTGCTGGCATCCAAGAATATCCTTAATTTGTACATGGTTGAAAATAAAGATCTGACTGTGGAATACCAGATATACAATGTTGGTGGAAGGTAACATGAACACATGCTTTCATTAGCCGTATCAGGTTTATCAGCTTAGTGTTATTGGCTAAATTAGTCATTACTTACAGGTCATGACGTATGCAGCTTATGAAACCAGTAAAAAGTGGCAGTGAAAATTAATTTTGGAAAAGACTGAAATAATGGCTGTCAATAAAGTTGATGTAAGTATGAATATAAAGAGTAAGAAATGAGAAAAATTTAAAATTGAACATGAGGAATTCACACACTTTGGGAAGATCTATGTCCTTGTTGTTCAAGAAGCTCAGTAAAATCTGGAAAGAGATGCGTATGACAAGCCAGGCAAAGATGACTCGATACAAAGTGTTGTTTTGTCACTGTTCCTGTGTGGAGCACAATGTTGGATGCTCAGGAACGTTGATGAACATGGTATATTTTCTGCAGAAATGGGATGGCTGACAAAATTATCAGGCCTATGTAGACGTCATCTATATTATTAAATGTCATCTTTTGTCGGCAGTTGTCTGCTGTTGTCTAGTCTAGCAACTATGAGTTGCCTATGTTAATACAAAATGTCTATGGCAAGCTTTCAGCGGTCACATTTTACTGATGTAGTTTGTTGTGAGATCGATTTGTATTTACAAGAAGTCAGAATTATACAGTGGCACAGCCTCTAGCAGCAATCATATCAAGGCACTCTGTAGCCTACTGCAGTAAACTGGACTTTGAACTTGCCTCACACTATAAACATGTAGGTAGACCTTGCGGCCTTATTCACCAGCAGGCTGGATTAGCTGCTGCTAGCTGACCGACTGTCAAAGAATACATTGCATGACCTCCACTCCCTTGCAGATAGTGAAAAGGGAAAGGAGCAACATAGAATCCTGTAAAAAAGAGCAAATGTGGCATTTTGAAGTGTACAAACAACTTAGCTCTTGAGATTGATATTGTGTAGATAACAGGTAGTGTACAGAATTGCAGCAAACATTCATGAGGAAATTTTCATTAAGAACAATTGCAGTGTTTTATCAGAGTTATCATAGTACCTGTGACCATATGAATATTCACGATGCAGACTATGTTTGCTAATGAATCCTGACTGTGGGTTTTGTGATACATTATGAAATTTTTGCGACTTGTATGTACAGTTCAGCTTTAAATACTCAGCTGGTGGATAACACTTTTCCAGAGGAGGATTTTGAAGTTGTTCTCGGCAGTCTGGAGGTGAAATGGCAGCGAATTGGACCGTATCTTTTGTGACTTGATTTTTATACAAGTACAGTAGCATGAAGCACTAACCATAGTGAACGAACATTATTCTGTCTCATGTTGTCTGTATTAGCATTAGAGCTGACGTAATGGGAGCAACACCCCTTTTATCAGGAGTCTAGTCGTGGCTGAAGAAAGGATAAGGCCAAGCCATTGGTGTGGTCAGTGCTCTGTGTTTTCTTCAGTGCTTTGACACTGTTGGTCGGGTGAATGGAAGCCTGGAAGTACATGTGGCCCATAGAAACAACCATCTATCCTCAACGGCTCTTTTCCGGAACAAATGGTGCAAAAAACTGAGGGAGAGCCAGCTGACCCAGGTTCACTTGAAAATGGTCATTAAAAATGAGGTATTTAGGTAGTGCTGGCTTTAGTGTGCGGAGTTCATTATTGATTAAAATTTATGGAATGCGTGATATCTGTTCCAAAGTCAGTCACAGTATTACTGTTCTTTGATCCAGTCACTGAAATTTAGAACTAGTAATAATGTATTACTAATGAAAATTTTTTACAGTGCTGTAAGGTATGCAAGAGTTCACACATTTCATGCGATGAACATGGAACAGACAGGTTGTCGCCAAGCTTCAAACCGATGCAACCAAATTGAGCTATGAGTCCATCTGTGGGTCACTATTGTGTACAAATTCTCACCATTTAGTATTGTTTAGTCCAAAAGTTGATCAACCACCGGGTATGAGTTGTACGTTATTACAACATTACCTAGGCTGACTCGGCCTTTTGCTATTCACGAGCAATAAAGAGTATTAATACTCTTTATTGCTCGTGAAGAATATTAATACTCTTTATTGCTCGTGAATAGCAAAAGGCCGAGTCAGCCTAGGTAATGCTGTAATAACGTACAACTAATATCCAGTGGTGCAGCGGGTAGAGCATTGGACTTGCAATCAACAGGTCGTGGGTTCAAATCCTACTTGGGGCAAAAGCTGCATAACAACATTGGGCAAGTTGTTCACACCTGTGTGCCTCTGTCACCAAGCAGTATAACTTTTACCGGCCAAGGGGCGGTGATGCTGTGTAGCTGGAAAGGTAACCGCGGGCCTGGTGGAAAGTAATGGCAGCCTACTGCTGGGTGGATGACTTATAGTCACCTGCGGGCTGACTGCCTGTACACTGGGATCAGCTCCAGGCCCAATGCTTGGTAACGAGTATGGGAAGCCTTTACCTTTTACTATACCCAAGGCTGTATATTGCAGCGGCTTTTGCAACAAAGCAGTTGAGGATAGCAGACTTTGCCCCGCTAGAAAGTCGGAAATTCGTGGCGCGTGGCGCACCATTAAGTACATAAAAGTACATAACATATTGCATTGTTGTCAGTGGAGGAAAAGCCACAGCAACAGGCAGCATGTGCAGAAAATTTTGTGAAGTTTGGTTATGTGGTTTTTGAGATGTGTGAGCAGACAGGCAGGCATGCTGATTGCAGTAGTACACGCCCCTCCTGAGAGCAAAGTAATGAACGTACAGGTGCCCGTGGTTGGATTCAATTTGGGGACTTTAGACATTGTAGTCAATCCATTGTGACTTGCAGTTTAACAATGCTGTCAACATTAACTATTAATTGTTCAGTTATGATTGTTAAGCTTTGAATGACAAATTAATACAGCTGTTTTCATTGCTAAACTATGACCTTTATTGCATATAATGTGAATTCTAAAGTATGCTTGTCTGCTTGAAAATATCAAATAGCATAAGAGCCTTGACAGTTGGTGTTAGAGGTAACAATGTCTCGCATGTTGTCATTATGAGGCCGCTGAAGGCTGGTTATTTCAATTTTTCATCTGCTGAACTGAGCTATTTGCCATCAGAATCTGCTACTGAACCTCAGGTGAGAACTGAGGAGTACCGTGGTACATGTAATGTGGCATAACAAGTGTACAGTATGCATTCCATGTGCTGCAGTTACGTTGTTATATGTTTATATATTTACAGTAATTTGCATTTTGTGTATTATGGCATTTTGTAATGCATTTACAGCCAGTTACATAATGATAAAAATACAGCACTTGTATTCTGCCTTTGACATGAACATGTGTAAATTATGTTTTACAGAGAGCATACACAAGTGCCCCAGGAGAAGGTGGTGTAGTCAGTTTCAAAGATTATGATAGGAAGTTCTCATCTCACACAGTAAGTCGTTGTTATTGTATAATGGACTGCAACGTTTGCCTGAATGTAGTGTTGCTTGCTTGTAACAAATTGTTGTACATCTTCTTATGACTAACCACGTTAACGGTCTAGATAGAGCAAATTGGTCCGTTGTATGTCTGTCTGACTGTCTGTATGTTCAGGCATTAATTATTGAATAAAATGACCTTTCACCTTTCTCCTCAACTTATGCTCGAATGTCTAAGCCTGAACTGTTGCAAAGAAATAGCGATTTTTAAATTTTAACAGCCATCTGCCATCCTGATTTTTAACTAAATAAAATTTTCAAGTGTTGTTGGGGTTCAGAATGGGCATAGGCATCATTCTGTCTAATTTCATTGTGATACCTTGAACCATTGTGGAGAAATAGTGAGTTGTAAATTTTTAAAATAATGACCGTCATCGTTGTAAAAATTCTAACTTTCAAGTGCCATTATTATAGTTGTGGTCCTGAGTGTCATCCTGCTAAATTTTGTTTGGGTAACTCTAACCATTTTGGAGAAATGGTGATCTGTAACTCTTAAATTTTGAAGTAACTGTCATCTGCCATCTTGGGTTTAAAAACATTCAAATTTTCATTTTCCAATGGGGATAAAGTATGCCTTAGCATCATCCTGTCAAATTTCCTTGCGGTAGATTTAACCATTGTGCAGAAATGGCGATTTTTAAGTTTGTAAAATAACAGCTGTCCACCGTCTTTGATTTCAAAGAATTCAAATTTTCAAGTGCTGATGGGGTTCAGACTTCAGAGTGGGCCCGAGCATCATCTCGCAAAATATCTTGTTCTATGTGAACCCATGTTAGCCAGTTCTTTTTTTGATTTCTTCATCACCTGTTCTAAAAGAGAATCCTTGCACAATGTTTTGATGAGCTGTATTTCTTTTCCGTCACCAACTAGTGTTTAAGCACTGAATGATCTGTCCACCTTACGTGTCTCATCTTCTTATTCCTTACCATCCTTCCCATGTTCTTAGGTCATCTTCTTCTAACATCTTACAAGTTCCTGGCACTAGTTTTATTTTTGTTTCTTGCTCTTTCCGTGCAGCGGTCCCAACTATTTGGAACTGCCTCCCTTACTTAATCGGTTCTTCCGACACATCCAACTTTTTTTAGCACCACTTTAAAACACGCCTATTCAAAGCGGTTTTTAATATCCTCGAGTGGCACACACCAGCGCCTACAGTTCATTTATGTGACTAATGCTGCTTTGTATTTTACTTACTTACTTACTTATCAAAAAAATTGCGGACTGTCCTTACTTTTGTCATCCACCTCCAGACTCCTGAAGGAAAGGGCGGTTGCTTCCTGTATGTCATCTCACTGACGACAGCAGCCTATGCTTTTCACTTGTCGCATATGCTGACAATAATTAGCATTACTGAATGTGTGTGCATGCAGCTGGACTGGGCAGCATTTGCCGTGATGACGTTGCCTTCGCTTGGCATACCGTTCCTTCTCTGGCGCCGTAGCAAGTCGAAGTATGAGAATATGAAACCAGCAAAGAAGTCATCGTAGCATCTGTTCTTTACTTCGTCTTCATGCGTTGTGCAGTCTTAAAGATTGTTCTGACATTTGCTCACCTCATTCTGTTGTCCGTTCATGTCTTTTGTTCTTTTTAGAATGAAATTACATGTATTTTATTGAATGATTGTCATTAACACAGAGCTCTGTTCTCTAGGCTGCCTAAAATGTGGTACCTAAACCAAGAAACATTTGTTGTCATAGCTCAAAATAGATTATGAAACTAAATGATGACATCTTCATATTTAAGGCGCATTTTTGAATAAGGGTGTGCAAAACAGCTGTTTTTGCATTTATGTTGCATTAATAACATTACATCATGTGCTGTGTGGTAGTGCCAGCTCTGTGTTAACAGCAACTGGCCTTGTTTCAATTAAATGGCTTCCTATGTACTAGGACTAATATATTATATAATGAAAATTTTTGTTGAGATTCACAATGGAACAAATATATTACAAAATATCAAAAATAACTACCAATACATAATTTTCTATACCATACAAAAAATCTTTAATGTAGATGTTTGGGGCATCAAATATGAAACATCATTTTTGTCTAGATAACTCGTGTGATGTGGTAAAAGTAAAAAAAGTTATAAGTTCATTTGTATTGTTTTATGACTGTAACAGAAAGAAGAACGGTAGTAGTGTAGCGACATATAAGGTACATTGGGATCCTTAGTGATGATTTTATTACAAATTACCGCCAAGTCTCATAGTGAAAGTATATTGACAGTCGATCAGCTTTGGCAAAGTTATGGGCAAAAGGTTGACAGCGATGTAATTTCTTTATTTCTATCTATGCCAGCTGTTCTGACTGCCATGTTGTAGGGCAAGGAATGTAAACACTTTGCTGCACTTACAGTTGGATCGATGATCTGGTGCTAGCAATGAGCTTTTCTTGAACTGATCGATTTAAATAAGTTAACGTGACAAATCTTCACTAGTTATCTTTGCAAAATACGACATCATGCCCTACAATGTGGAGATCGTATTGTGACCATAAATTAGTGTAACGTCACTTCACCCTATCTATAGTGACACCTTTTGTCTCACACTCTCCCGTGGTCGGTTGTTGTTCACCCTGTACTGAACAAGATTCACACTGTGACTGTAAGATAAGAAATGCTGAAACAGGTCTTCAGAACTGTTTTAATTTATGGCACACATTGAATTTCGGCATGACAAAAGACACGAAACACTATGATCTTTAAATTTTAGTGTGAAAATTCCGTATTTGTGCTATATAATTAACAGTGTGAAATGTCAGACTTCTACTGAACTGTTTTGTTGTGTTCTCTGTTGTCAAATCTGTTTATATGTAAGTTGATAGAGATAATTGTTCCACCCCATATGGGCTCTGGGGCAGTAATTTGCCGTGATTCATGTGTTGATTTCGGCACTATATAAATTGTTTGTCTGTGTGCTTACTCAACTTCCTTCCTGCCTTTTTCCTTCTTTACTTTCTTCTTTCCTTATGCTTTCTTTCTTACTTATTTACTTTGTGACTTATCTACCTACTCCTTCCAGAATAGACCTGTTTCATTTCCAGGCCAGAGATGTAGGAGGCGACCAAACCTGGCTTTAGTTTTTTTGTGTTAATTTAATGTTGTAGTATATTTTGTGATGGATGCATGTTTGCTTTTGTTGTGTTTGTTTCAGTTTCTCAGTACTAAGCCAAGAGATTGGCTGGGAAGAACGTCTCCAAAATGACCTATTTGTGTTGGGTGGGGCGTAAAACCTTAACTCAATCAATATTAATTTTTAGTAGGGATTTACTATGTGGCTTGAATTATTGGACACATACAAGGCAGTGAACTTGATGCTGATTTTCTTGTAAAATCTATCTGCTTTACTTCCTTTGTTGAATTTTAGTAGATAAGTAAGAATATATCTTAGGTGCAAACAAGCAGTTACAGTGTGCCATAGTCAACTATTTCAAAACGAAATCTTTTCAGAAGCTGCCTAAATTGTTCATAGCTGATGTCTTGCCACAAGTATACAGGTATGGTTGCAAAACGTTCCGTTATTGTTTTGGAAAAGCTGATTGTGCATACGTTACAGCAGTTTTATTAAAGAAACAAAGTTGTTATGCTGCATAACAACTTTGTTTCTTTAATAAAACTGCTGTATGTCATTTTAAACACAATCATTGTACGTAATCCAATATATCTAGTGGCAAAGTGTTATCTCAGCGCTGCTTATTACGCCCCGACCATGTCATCTGGGATGAAGTATTTTTTCTGTTGTAAACATTTTAAACTTTTTTGTTTACCGCCTTTATTATTTTCGGTTGCTAGTGCTTTGACTCTTGTAATTGTGTAACGCAGTTTTGGCCTTTGGATGAAGAGTGTAATAACAGCTTTTATTAACAGCCTGCGAATGAGCTACCAAGAATGGACAGTTGAAAAAGAAATACCAAAATGTCCTACAACTACTACCGCCACAACAAATAACACTAGTCTAATCAAGTTAAACAGTCGGCGTGTTATATATGACGTTGAGACTTTGAGTGAATACAAAGTTACAATAGTTTAATTGTCGTATTTTGAAGAGCATTACACGTAGCAGGGCTGTACCGATCGTAACATTGTTAAAAGTTTTCCGTCTGTCCATCACAACTGAAACTATCAAGCAGTCAGTGCTGGATGGTGGCTAGCAACTTGTTTATGATCTTTATGAACCACTGAGGATATCCCAACGGGACAGACACACTATGACAGCATACCGCGCTGGCATAGCGTCGCGCGGTAAAACACTTGTCAAGTATAGATCAATTTGCTTGCCATCATATTGACGACACAGTGGCACTCACTACTCGTAATTTCTACATCCGTTAGCTATCACTAAGATGTGTACACAATACGACTTTTACGTTTCAAAAGTGGAGGTTATCAGCGAAAATACTTAGCTCGTGGTCGTCAGTTACGCTTGTGAAGCTGCCGACCACTGACTAGCAAAGAATTTCGACTGTTCTACTCGCATGCCACATAGCTAAGCTGATGTACGTCCACGGGTCTGTGACGTACTGGTGCCGACAACGTCGACTGCTGGTGAGTCGTGGTTATTATCCCGGATGCACGTGATGTCGTCAGGACCTCGCCGAACTCAGCTGTTGTTGCCGAGCTGCAAGGCGACAGCGAGCGGGCACGTGCCGATGACGTCACGAGAGTGGCGGAAGTGACGTCACGCGGCGGCGGGTCGTCGACCGCACGCAGCTGCTCGCCGAAGAACCGCTCGAGTTTCCACGGCGACGAGCGCGCACTGCTGGCCGGCGACAGGTGGTGGTGCAGCGGGGTCGGACAGAGGCCAGAGTCGGTCGGCGACGCGACGACGGTCGCCGGCGACAGCTGCATGCACTCCGAGGCTGGCGGCGACCGT
>Ga0209363_1000839_pt1 | contig 13382 bp, 10 predicted proteins | sample WorMetexBAHAMAS3_FD_187385 | JGI IMG/M metagenome (GOLD analysis project Ga0209363, IMG submission 187385) | Marine gutless worms symbiont microbial communities from Max Planck institute for Marine Microbiology, Germany - Inanidrilus exumae... | ecosystem: Host-associated > Annelida > Digestive... | reverse complement strand
CATCAGCGTCGTCATCGGCGTCATCAGTGGAACGTGACTTCGAACAGTTGCTCACAACACCTACCGCTACATCCAAGTCGACATCTAACCCGCCTGAAGCACTCCTGGGTGCGAATGAAGATAAACAAAGACCTCTGCACAGTACGCTTTTGTTACTCTTATTTAGTCACTAACCACTTTAGGTAGAAAAAACGCTCCGCTGGATGTGTTCGGACAAAGACTTTAAACTAACTGACCGCTGATCGAGACATTTGGCAGAATGGTTTAGCTTGACACTGTCTAGGTGAAGTTCAAAGGTCAGTGCCATCGGTAAAAGTTCAAGGTCACGAGTTGGAAAAATGACCGGAGGAATCCACTTTACTGTGCAACGCTGTGCCACGCTATTCCATCTACAGCAACAGCCCGCATCATTGTGCTCTGGTATATTTGAGCCACGCTACCAACCATGTCTCAAGCCTTCAACTCAAATCCATAAGCCTACTAAGCCACGTCACTGGGGTCGGTGTATCTATAGGTCCTCGACCTTACCGTTGAACCCGTGCTTCTCCAAACACCGCCACATCACTAACGCGACAGCTTACATGTATATACAACGACAGGTTTTTTTACCGCATTAGTTCACTTTACGCGGCATCGAATGCATTGCATACATGCGGGCTATTGCGACAGACGGAGTAGCGTGATCTGTGTGTCTGTGTGTCTGTTGGTCACGTCCTTGAGCGCTGCAAAAACGGTTGAATCGATAGAAACGCCATTGGGGTGGGGGCAGATTCGGGTGGCCCCAAGGATCCATGTATTAGATGCGGGTCCACATCTCCCACGGGAATGGGCAATTTTGGGGTTGTCCTCTCCACTGTCGAGCATTGGCAGTCTTTGCTGCGATGTACGCCAAAAACGGCCGAACCGATCGAGATGCCGTTTGGCGGCTGACTCATGTGGGCCCAAGAAAACATGTGTTAGACGGGGTCAAGGTCGGATGAAGTCATTCGCCGTCGCGTGGGATGACAAAATGGCGATGCGGCTTTTTGTCAGAAGTCTTTGACCTCTTGTTTTATTCGGCGCGAAGACGCTGTTGTAAGTAAGTAAGTAAGTAAGTAAGTAAGTAGGAATATTTATATAGCGCAGAAAATCATGCGTCACACTGCGCTGTGATTTCTTAAACCCCAAATAAGTGATTTTTAAGCTATCGCCTAAACTGTCCGAAGCTAGAGATCTGTCGCAGACTTATCGGCAAACTGTTCCACAAACGAGGCCCTGCAACAGCAAAGCTTCTATCGCCAAATCTGTTGCGGGTTCGTGGAACTGTTAGTGTCCTATGAGTAGATGAGCGCAGAGGGCGACGACCATACTCGGAGACGAGGTAGGTAGATCCATGCAAGTGAAGCTAGCGACTGGTGTACTGTCTGTCAGACGTGGCGGTGATGCACAAGTCGTGGCCGACGGAGTACGTCTGCGGCGTCGCGCTGCTCAACGGCGAGCTGTTCGTTCTGTGTCACGGTCGAATCGACCGCCAGGTCGACGTTCACTCGACGGCCGTCGACGACTTCGCGCTGCTGCGTCGCCTCTCGATCCCCGGCCTCGGCAGATACGACGCCGACGACATGGTCTCCTGCTTGCTCAAGAACTGTCTCTACATATCCGACACCGGCAACGCGTGCATACACCGAGTGTGTATAAACGGCTCAGTAAGTAAGTGGAAGGTGCCGGGCGAACCTTGCGGCCTGTCGGTAACGCCGGGCGGCCAACTGCTGGTCGTCTGTCGCGGTGAACCCGGCAGAATAGTAGAGCTGACCGCTGACGGAAGCATTCTGAGAATGCGTCAGATCAAACTACCGGCCGATACGTCGGGCGCGTGCCAAGCTGCCCAGCTGACCGCCGGTCAGTTCGTGGTCTGCCAGCGCGGTCAATCTGGGCTGTCTGTAGTGGACGCGGACGGCCGAGTAACGCAGAGTTACCGCAGCACGACAAGCGGCAGCGAACTGAACGCGACTGCCGTCACACGCACGCGAGCTGACCGCTGGGACGACGAAACGGAACTGGGGTGCCCGTGTCACGTGACCGTAGACGGGCAGTCTATGCTGGTGGTTGACCACGACAATCACCGGGTTGTGTCGTTAAGTCGGTCGCTCCAGTTCATACGCGAGGTCATCGCAGTAGCGTTGCCGAATAGGCTGTGTCTAGATCGTGTGACACGGCGTCTCTATGTAGGCCATGCTTGTGGCGTCACTGTCGTTCATCTGTAGCCGTAATTAAAGTAAAGTAAAGTACCCGGTACCTGCTTCGGCTAGGGGTAAAGGCGAAATTTTCACCCCCTGCCGGGTGCTGTCTGATCCCATATGGCATGTGAGTTTCCCGTAGCGGTGAAGCTAAGTTGTTGCTATGCTAACTGCTATACAGTGGGTCAGTCTATCATTCGCTAAAACCAAAGTCTACAACCTTAGTCTAAGAACGAAAGTCCGGTTTAAGACCTAATTAATGCAAAACGTGAAGTGACGCTAAACTTTGGTGGTCTGAGACCTAAGTTTAAAACTAAACTTACCACTTAAACCAAAGTTTAAGACCAAAGTTTGGTCTTAAACCAAACTTAATCCGAGCAATCCGGTCTTACACCAAACCGTCCTAATGTATTTAGATATACAATAATTACCACTAATCTGTTAGAGTTAAGACCTTAGTCTAAAACCAAATCACTTTATCTTTCGCTTAAGCAGGACACGGCCTAAAACCAGGTTTTAGCCGTTCAGATTAAGCTTTGGTTTTAGACTAGGACCTAAGGTAAGACTTTGGTTTTAGCGAAAGATAAAGTGACCCACTGTTTACTTTATTTTACTTTACTTAACGTAAACGTTGATTTGTATAGCGCATCGTCGTAAACCACCTCTATAATGTGCTCAAGAATGGCACGTGTCAGAGGGATCACACAGTTTTACCTGCCACCCACACGTTTATCTACTAGTGGAATGAACCATACTGCCTTTACTTCGTAAGCATTCACCAGATGGCGCCATCCAAGCGAGGCAGTGCACATCCGATTACAGCTCACTACTCACTTATCGACCACGAAAGGATGAAAGGCCGAGTTGGCCTAGTTGACTGACCTTGTAGCGGACGGTTTACCCATATAAGTGGTCACCCATCAGCCGCAGATCGAGCATAGGACAGGGAAAGTTCACCGGTCACAGACCGACGTTCTACCACTGTGCCACGTAACCACTTTACATTTTAGTAGTCCACTTACAGCATGGGTCTGGCGTGTCTGTGTCGCCGGATTGACTTTTGGGGTCAATGAACCTTGACCCAGATATTTTGCACGGTGGTTCGTTCAGCTTGAACTTCTTCCCGGTCACGTTGTAAAATCAAGATCATACGTCGAAGTTCACGGTCACTGGATGAATATAATGTTAATGTTTCGGCTGTGGATGCACGTTACGACGCGATGCATATTAGTTGTTTGTCGAGTTTGTCGATTATTTGTGCTAAAGTGGTCGGTTCGACCTCGTGCGAGGGATTTCTTTTAAAACAGCCTGCTTTTCGTTACAGTTATCCAGTTTAATGAAGAAACTAGAATAAACTCACAGCGAAATGTATAAGACACTCATGCTTATCGAAGTAATCGTTAACTTATTAGCCTATAATGATGTCCTGTAAATGACACGCGTCCGTTATGTGGCGATAGGACTATGGAAAAATGCACTGCGAGGGCATTATTTTGTTATTATTAGTGCTAATATATTACAGATCTATCTATACGCGTCAAGTATCGTAACAGAGTTACGACGGCTGCGTTATGAGTGTTGTCTTCAGTCGTCTCCGGAAGTGTTTACTGTTCAGGTTGCAAAGATGATGATTTTAGGGATCAACACGTAGGTCCAGAAACTGCAAAAGCACGAGAATCAAATGCAGCAGTTCGTAGAAATAGCAAGATGCAGCCTATTGACGGAGTAGCGTGGTCTGTCTGTGTGTTTGTCTGTTGGTCACGTTCGTGTGCCCTGAAAAAACGGCTGAGCCGATCGACATGCGGTTTGGGGGCTGACTCCAATGGGCCCAAGGAACCATATATTAGATGGGGTCGAGATCCCCATATGTGAATGGCACTTTTTGGGGTTATCCGGCCTACTGAAAAGCGTTGTAAGTCAGTGGTGCGGTGTACGCAGCAAAATGCAATAACGGCATGACAGCTCGACTGCCGCAGCCGACTGCGTTGCTCCGGACTGGCCGGTATCACATTAACTTTTCCCCGTGAAAAATCTATCACCCTGCAATGCGGCATTTCGTCAAAGTGTTTTGTACTGGCTGTGAGGTCCCCGCCGCCTCCCCACTATCAGGTAATTTTCGCCCCATTCACATTCCGTTTATTTCATATTCCCATTTACAACCCGGTTTCAAAAAAACCTCTTCCCATTTTCTTAACAATTCCCAGTCTTTTCCATCCCAGTTTGAAGTAAAATAAAAATCAACAAACACGATGGAAATATTAAGTGATGATTATATAAACGGTACATATTGTAAATAGCTCAATGACCACGCATTTGTTTGGCTGAGGACCCTGGCGCCTAGTGACCTATTTTAGATGCAGTGCGTATTATAAATGTACTTAATTACTTACTTATATGACTGAGTGAAGATGTAAGTTGTAAGATGAGATTAAAATGTGGCTAATGTTTGAAGAGATCTAACGCCTAAGGGTAGATCGCTTCATACTGATGGTGCTGAGTACGATACGATACGATATGATACGATACGGTAGATTAACGCGCGTTCAAAAGCTGACGAGATGGCCAGCTTAATCTAGCGCACGGCACAGTAACGAAAAAGTAAGGGGAAAAATAAAAACAAAAACCAAGTAACTCAGAAGAAACGGTCCGGGCAATAGTCCTTGAAAGCAGTCCGGGAGGAAGAAGTGAAACCACGCGGGTAGGATTTGTGAAAAGGTAGGTTTTAAGCCGGGACTGAAAGAGAGAGGGAGTTATGGCCCACCAGAGTGGTGAATGAAAAGTAGAAGAAGTGATGGGTGAAGGAATAGGTAAATAGGTTAGCAACTTGAAAAGTCCTCAGATGCGCTCATGGCTCACGGGTAGCTAAAGGCACGTCTGCCAAACTCGGAATTTAGGGTGGTAGGGCCAGAAAGTTCTGATCAGCTGAACGAAGTAAACGAGCCGGTTCGTACTGTTGGAGAAGCAATGACGACGGTTACCTGGATCAAAGCGTTGAACCCAGACCCATGGACGCCGGTGCAGTCCGATCCACAGCGACTGACCTTCCAGTCCGAATGAACTCAGGTACTCAGCTAGACGAGATATTGACACCGTCGAATTGACGTCGATCGACGCGAGACTTGAGCCAAGCGACACGCAGTAAGAAAGCGCCTTAAACCACGACACCCCGGTCTGCTGTTGCTGAACGACAGATGATGCAGTCAGCACATAGCAACTGTTGTCAAGCAGCAGTCCGCCATTTTTGCTCATGCTGCAGGATTCCTCGCTTCGAACGTTCACTAAAACGCACACACGCGCGCACATATAGCATACAAGTTGTAGTATTTGCTGCATATCCTCGAGATATAAATAACCGAAATATTTTGATCGCGGGGCATTATACCAGAAGGAAGACAGATTTTTGAGAACGCAGAGGAAGTCAGAGAAACGAGCTTTCTGTTTCAAAGATGCTCGGTGCTCGTGCAACGTTTCAATGCCATACTACTTCGCGACAGTTTACCTGTTTATGACTGTACCGACTGATTGTTCGCACCTATTGTCGTATTTCCAGTACTTTTGCAAACTCCCTCGGATCATATGACTGACTGATATATTGCAGACGTAACTGGAACTTTTGAGTCATTGATTTGACTGTCTGGAAGAGGTGCCTGGAATTTTCATACAGCCCTACAACCCACTAATAGGAAGTCACGTATCGCCGATAGAAAAATTCCGCCATTTTCGATAACCTTGAGTGACATTCGTAGTCATTCACCTACTGCAAGCTTTCGCAAATGCAGTTTTCATAGCTTAGCAACAGTTAACAAGATTTAAACTGACAATGCACGTCGCGCGGTCTCTCTGTAGTAATTAAGTTTCGTCGCGCGTACAAATTCTCGTAAGTTACTTCGATTAGCACAACACAACCAACAACAGGTCAATTTTGATGATATAATACATCCAGCACATGAGATGGTGAAAAACAAGACCTAACTCGACCAAAACAAACCCAGCCCAAGCCACGGTTTGACGCAATCCATGTCCGACTATGCATTCCAAAGGCACACTATGAGGGTTTCAGTCAAAGCGATAACTTGCCTCTTTGACAGAGCAGATATGACATCGCGCTTCGACAATCGTGACTAGTGAAGGTCAGATTCGATTCCTGTCGACTGCCGATGGTAACTGCGACACAATCTTGGTAGAGAGTCGCCTCACTTAGCTGTACGTTCACGCCGGTGACCTCGGCCTGAGTAGCTAAATAATTGTCACAGACGAATAACATCAGCTTATCTTCAGCGGCACGCACTAAGGCCGATTTTTCCGTCGCAAATTAATCTCCCAACGTTAATGGGAGACTAATTTGCATTTTGCGGTGAAAACCGGCTCTAAGATGTTTAACAAAGTTCAAATAAGCTAATAAGAATGATGACGATGAGTGATAAAGTGATAATAATATTATTCGGATACGATACGATACGATACGAATCATACGATACGGTAGATTAACGTGCGATCAAAAGCTGACGAGATGGCTAGCTTAATTTAACGCACGGCCCAGAAACGAAAAATAAGGAAAAAATAAAAAAGGAAAAAATAAAAAACTTTATGCTTACATACATACATACATACAGAGTTTTTGTATAGCTAATATAAATTCGATAAGCGACATAAAACAATCAATGAGTGCTGCAAAAAACAACACCCGTCTGCGCTTATTATTTTACAATCGTGCTTAATTATATTGTATTTATTGCCATTTTTAGTCATTTCATTAAATACGTCGTAATATTTGAAATCCAGCTTTAAAATTTTGCAACCAGCCTAGAGAATTCTTGGAAAAAGTTCGAAATGCCGCCCCCACTACAAAAAGTGCCGCCCCGGGGCGAATGCTGCTTTGTCTCAATTGCGTCGCGAGTGTTTAGAGAGTGAAGTTCAAAGAGCAGACCGTCGAGAGTATGTCCGTCGATCCAGCTCCACTCCAGCTGTTGATCCAGTTGTCGTCCGGCGGTCCACGCCATGTAGTTGCTGGAGCGTCTGCCCTGCTGTTCTAGCGCTGCGTTCAGTCTCTGCTCGACGTCTGCGTGGTCAATGATGGCCAGGCTATTTCCGGTCACTCCGCCGCACCCACCAGCCGCCTCCGTCCACGTCGAGTCTGCCTTGTACAGCGTGAAACAGCGACGATTCCGCGGCGTATCGACACAACCCATGTCCAGCTGGTCAGCGGCCGCCGCAGACTCAACGACACGCATCGTCACCGCACAGATGACCACAACTGACCACGCAACATGTCCGGTGTTTAGCAGCGAAATAAACGTAACCGTGGCGTCAATGCGTCAACAAAATTCGGGCGAAATTTTTGTAAACTCTCAGAGACGGTCCGGGGAAGCCTAGCCGCCAACCGTTTTGATGCGCTGAATTAAACCTATAAGTAAGTAAGTAAGTAAATAAGTAATAAAATTTAATTAAGCGCCATAATCATTCAGTAGTGCATCAGAGGCGCTGAACCAGTCGCTAGGGTCTAGTAAAAGCAGACTGGAAAAGATGGGTTTTGAGATGTCTTCCAAAAGTATTTAAGGTTTGAGACGAACGAAAAGCGGAAGGGAAAGATTCTAGACTGGTGGAGCTGCAATATTATGAAACGAGCGTGAAACGAAATGGAGATTAGTGCGAGGGACGTACAAGCTAGCAGAGGAAGATGATCGCAAGGTGCGAGAAGAAACGTAGGGATGGAGGCGTTCAGACAGATATGACAGAGTACCAGATCGGTGTGTAAGACTTTGTAGGGAAGGGAAGCCAACTAAAACTGTATCCGCCATTTCACAGGAAGACAATGAAGTTGCTGAAGTGTATCCCGTGAGGACAGTGACGCTGCTGTAATACAATTCATGAGACTGAATTTTGAATGCGCTGCAAACATGACTAAACCTACAAGTCTCAGCTGATGCAGACAGACCCGCGCGACGCTGTATCTCACACCCATAGTGTCTTACACAAAGATGAATGCTCAGTGTGATAAACTGGTGACCGACGACAGTCGCCAGATTAGCGTCCATTTAAGTTGACAACATTTGTGACGATCGATGCGCAGTTGCGAAATGTTTGGGAAACTTTCCACAGGGAAGTACCCTTATTTTTGAAGATACTCGAATTCCTGTCTAACACAGCGTAGGATAAGCCTCTGTGCCAAAATCCAGATCCATCTGTTTAGCCGTTTAGATAGAACACCGGCTCATGACGGACAAACGGACAGACAGACGCAGGACCATATGGCTAATACGGCTTGTGACAGACGGACAGACAGACAAATAGACAGACAAACACAGGGACATAGCTTGAGTTCAGGTTTTATATCCCATTCGGCACGGAATAGGTCCTTTCGGAGATGTTCTTTCCAGCTAATCTCTTGGCTTGGTACTGAAGAACCAAACCATAGCTATTAGCTAATACCGCGCTAGCACATCGTCGAGCGGGTGAAAAACTATAATTTCTGTGTATTTTAAGTTCTTGACCATACAAAAAACAAAGGTTAAATATTGTGGATTACCGCTGTGTATACGTCCGTCATTTGGTTGACGCCATATGAAATATGACAACTATGAATAGCTACATAAACACGTTCCCTAAAGGAAGAATATCTGATCCTACTCATTCAAGCCGCTGTCTAGTCATGACCTTGGTCTCGGTCTGACTATTTACCCACGCCGGAATAGCCAACGGCATCGGTAGGGCGTTCAGTCTCGTCTGTCTGTTTGTTTGTCTGTTTGTCCGCGCTCTAAAAGGAAAACGGCTCGAGCTATCAACACAAAACTTGGTACACGTATACTCTATGGCAGTTGCTTGGCATGCATTGACCCAGATATTAAAAAGTCAAAGGTTAAGGTCACACGGTTACGAAAACCGTCACGGTCGCTCGGTTGCTAGTGACCATGGCCCGTATTCCGCATACAAGTACGCTGTGCTATATGTGGCCGTTGTCGGCGTTGGTCTGCATGTCGATACGACTGCCTATGTTTCTAGTTTTATCTTACGTTTGTTGTCACAATATCACATGTTCCACTGAGTAACGTAGCTTTCAAAGCTATCAGAGGTCAATGATTTATGATAGAAAGTAAATAACAAATTCGTAACAAGCCTGCAATTATGGACAGCAACTTTGGCCCCGGTGCTGCCACCTGGCAAACTCGACGAAATATACGCATCGTCTTTGATTCTGTCCCACTGGCTTTATCACGTGAAAACATGACGCTATCCACAAAACCGGAAGCACATAACATATTGCCAAAGGAGGACCGAGCCATGGCCACGGGTAACATGTACAGAGAATTTCGTAAAATTTAGACGTGCGGCTTTTGAGATACGCGATCCGACAGATAAACAGACCGACAGACAGACAAACAGACAGATATACAGACACGCTGATCGCAATACTTTGCATCCTTACCGGGGACTGAGTAATACTAACAAGTCAAACTTACTAGCGTAGACTGTCATCATCAAACAACGTTAAGTCGCCGTGGACTTCGATGTAAACTCGGATGAATCGTTCGATTTGTCACGATTCCGTTCTTAAATGCTGTAAAAACAATTTTAACCTTTTAATACAAGCAGCAAGCGATCAGTAGGCCCTTTATAATGATTGATAAATGGTTGGACAAAAATGCACTTCAATTTTGATCATAACTTGGGCAAATGTAGACCGATTTACAAAATTATTTCACTGTCAGATTCCTGACGAAATCTTATACATAAAGGATCCGTGGTGTCAGCGAACTGAAACAGTAGATAATTGACGTGTATAACATAAGCTGCAGCAGACAGTCATTGATGAAGCTTGCACAAGTAATTAATGGCGTAAATGTCTGCGAGATTGTGTTTGTATCTAAGATGGACGTTTTCAGCACTTGTTTTAACTTTCGGACTATTTATTAGGTACGTGGACTGCAGTAGATATTAGTTACAAACATAACTGTCACCTTCTGACAATGTTGAAGTCGTTTGTTGCATAAACTTCACGGTGTTTGTCGTCAAATCACATTCCCAACATTCTTGCTTTGTCTGCATTCTGTGCTTCGTATATTGCATAAAGATTAAGTAAACCATCAGTGTGATATTTTTGTAGCATTCATCATCTATACATTGTTAAGTTTTGTTAAGTTTCAAGTAAAACGGATTAATTTTGATGGTATGAGTAAAGTTCAGCCGCTATTTTAGATTTCTTTAATTTTGCAAGGTAGTGTAGCAACACAAAAAGGTGAGGTGGAAGACCCTGTAATAATTACAGTTACATTCCTTGGGAATCTATCGGTAAACGAATGTTGAAAATCGGTCTAAATTTGCCGAAGTTATGATCAAAAGTCAAGTGTATTGTTTTTTTTGACTCACGGTGCAGGTGGACCTATTGCTACAGATGTCGCAATCTGGCGTGGTCTGTGTGTCTGAATGGCACACGGGTGATCTGTGCTAAAACGGCTGAACCGATCGAGATGCCGTTTGGGGGCTGACTCAGGTAGGTCCAAAGAACCATGTATTTGACGGGATTTATGTCCCCACGGGAAAAAGCAATTTAGAGGGGGGCAAGTGCCGGCCACTGTAATGTACCTACGCATGACTGCAGTGGGCACTGGTCATCGAAAGGTGACAAGTCGGCGATGCGGCCTGTTGCTACTTTGGACACTTATTTGGCATGGCCCTCATTGCAGGTGTATTGAATTAGCACGCCACGTATAGGCCTATTTCGTTGCGTTTACTATTTTGAAAATGTTTCCTCGTTGCACAACTTTATTAACTATGTTTATGTTAATTTCGTCACCGTGCTGCGAACACCGAGTGTGGACTGAAGGACACAACAGTGTGTAAATCACTTTGAGAATCGGATATTTCAGAAACAGCATATTTCACAAAGCATATATACGCTTACTCACCGTCGATGTGAATACCAACGCAGGTTGAATGGGTTTGGCACGCGCTGTACGCTTGTCGGCAACTAGGCCATTGCTGCTGCTGTTGCTGCTGAAGATGACGAGTAACGTAGACGATGTTGTTACAACAGTGCTTTCTGACAGACTTGCAGTACTCGAGTCAGGACTCCAATCCATTTTGCCCGACTCAGATTCAGCCATCATAAAATAAATGTAAAAAATGCAGTTTATACACACTGTTAACGGCGACGGATCGAAAACCGAAAAATCATAAAAAGGCAATGTTAACCACACTAACATAGCCTGAAATTCGATGTTAGTGTGGTTAACATTGCTGTTTATAATTTTTGCGGTTTTCGATCCGTCGTCATTAACAGTGTGTGTAAACTGCAGTTTTTTACATTTATATTTACTCTTTTATTACCAGTTTTGAGTAGGCTAATAATAATGTCTATTAATACTACCTTTTTAATTTTTTTAAGATAGCGGCCGTCCGCTATCTTGGATTTTTAAAAGTTTGAAATTTCATCTGCTGGTCCCATTCGTAGGGCCAATATGCGTCATTACGCCAAATACTGTGTCGACCGGTCAAACCATTGCCAAGATATCGTGATTTTTTTGGATTTATAAGCATGTCGGCCGCCGCCATCTTGTATTTTTAAATTACAAATTTATTTGTAACGGTCCAAACGGTCAAGAAGGTAGAACTGCGTCACCGTGCCAAATTTAGTTGAAATCGCTGAAACCGCTGCAGAAATATGGCAATTTTTTGATTTTTTTTTAAAATGGCGGTCGCCGCCATATTGGATTTTTTTAAAATTACAAATTTCTAACAGTGGCATCATAAGTGTCGAACTGTGTCACCATGCCAAATTTTGTGACGATCGGTCAAGAAAACCTGGCGCCTTGTTACTGTATATCTCAATTTTGGATTTTTCTAGATGGCGGCTGCCGCCACCTTGAAACCTTGAATCTTTAAAATTTTAACTTTTTAACAATCGGAACGGTCTAGAGGGTCGAACTGCGTCATCAAGTCAAATTTTGTCGAAATTGTTCGAATCGCAGCCGAGATATGGCGATTTTTCGATTTTTAAGATTGCGGCCGCTGCCATCTTGTATTTTGAAATTTAAATTTTTAATGGTCGGAACGGTCAAGAGGGTCGAACTGCGTCATCGTGTCAAATTTCGTCCAAATCGCTCTAACCGCAACTGAGATATCGCTTTTTCCATTTTCCGCCACCATCTTGGATTTTTGAAATGTCTAATTTTAACGGTCGAAACAGTCAAGAGGGTCAAACTGCATTCGAGTTTTGCTTTTAAAACGCCTATTCATGCCCCAAAATTGGTTTTTTAAAGGTTGACCCCTAAATGTGGAGTCATGTGAAAAAATCCCAAAATGTACATCATTGCGCGAGTCCGCGTCATTTGAGCCATCATACATGAAAATGCGTCGATGGGTTTGACCTGTAGGTAAGTTCCAAAAAAGGTATAAATAAAAATAATTTCGGTTGTATTTCACCCATGTGCCAAGAAGCCCCCCGTGGAGGTGTGTGCACCTAATTTGGCACAGCCGTAGCAGTTGCCGACGTAATTACCTGTGACCATTTTTGGTGATCAGTTGAGGGGTGTCGATTCTGTAAAGGGTCGAAAATTGCCTTTCCCATTGACAAAGCCAGTCGCTAGTTAACACAGGGTTTTGAGATACGCGAGAGGACAGACGGATATACAGACGTACAGACACGCTGCTGGCAATACTTTGCACCCCTACCAACGTGTTGTGGTCGAGATGTTGTTACATCAATACAATCGATTTCCGTGTCTTCCGATAGGTCACGACACGTCGTAATGACAAGAAAACCTGGCGCCTTGTTACTGTATATAGACTCTATACAGGTATGGGTAGTATTGCATCGCAGCATCTTGTACAGGTTAACAGATATTGGCGTTTTGGCGGGAATGTCAAATCTGTTTGTCCGTTTACTACACGAAACCCGTGTCACACAGTCTCCATTCCAATCTACCGTATGGATGATACCAACACAGGACCAACAGTCTACGGTCTTCAGTCAGATCAGCAAAATATGGTACGGTTTTCGAAGTCGTTTCCCGTCAAACGAGGCACTCCCAGATCACGACAACTGCATTGCGATGGTCTTCATTAGAAGCAGGGCGAGTGACGTGACCGCAAAATCCCAAGCGTTGGAGAAAAGCTGCCCGGACATTCAACTTTTCGCCAGGATCTTACCGATGTATATATATATATATA
>Ga0209363_1000838_pt1 | contig 13383 bp, 8 predicted proteins | sample WorMetexBAHAMAS3_FD_187385 | JGI IMG/M metagenome (GOLD analysis project Ga0209363, IMG submission 187385) | Marine gutless worms symbiont microbial communities from Max Planck institute for Marine Microbiology, Germany - Inanidrilus exumae... | ecosystem: Host-associated > Annelida > Digestive... | reverse complement strand
TGAACAACTGCAATGGTCCTGAATCTAAACGAAATGTTACAGCGCATTGAAACTAGCTAAAGTTTGATTGAACTGTTGCAAGTAACAGAAAAACGTGAAACAGGGTCAATGTAGAAGTTGCCGAAACAATTCTTAAACTCTGAAAGTCGTCGTGGTCGTGGTCCGTTGATATTATTTCTTCCATAATTTCGGCATCGAGTGCGTTAGGCCTAGAAAATATACAGCATAACACTAACACGAATTCTATTTTGTGATGTATGCATCAATATGATTTTCTATGTGTCATTCCTCTTATTTTTCTAGCCCTGACATCAGCTGCTTTATTTTCCAATGATACATTTTCAGTTAACTTGCCTTCAGCAGTATCAGTCTCTAAAATGACGATATCTGGGTATCCGGAGCTTTTTCAGAAAACAGAAAAAGCGCCACAAAATTGTGCAGAATAGTAGAATGGCAGACTTATGCTTAGGATGATGCGACAGTAGAAGATCCAAATGATAGTTGATCTTCAAGGATAATGTGAAATGAATATCGTGAAAAATGACTTAAATTACAGTCACAGATCACAGCCAGCAAAATGATTTAAATTGAACTCTTAATTCGTAACAGGTGATTTATATCGTAAGATATATAACTCACTAAAATCGTAAGAAATGCTTAAACATAATTATATACATACATAACTTACTGAAATTGTTAACACAGCTCACAGCAAGCCAGATCGTACAATAGTTTGTAAAAACTGATTAAATCAAATTAAATCAAATCGTACATAGCGCCTCTTTAAACTTAATTCTGAAAGGAAATGACGCCAAACAGAATGCAGAGCCTAACTTGTGTCAAACTGAAAAGTCTGAAAGTAAAATAATGGCGAAAATAATAGCAGGCTTGAAGCTATTGCTGATTTGAGGCAAGTTGTGTACCGCATAGAAGGGCACAGTCAAGATCGTATCGGTTTAATCAGGTCAGCCACAGCAGGTGCTGGTCTGCCAACTCACCCCGGCGGCTCCAGACCGCCCTCACGACACAGCCTACGCCCGTTGTTTTAATTACGCTTCAGTCAGCGACGTCACGTGCAAGTCTCATCGTCGAGACGAGATCTCGCGCAGCTGGCGAGATCACGCCGGCGACCTCTGTCGGCCGAGAACCGACCCGCGTCCACTGGTCCAAACTAATCGAAGACCGGCAGACCGCTGACTGTAGTGAGTGCCGCATGGCATGCAATCATCTCTCTCCGACGACGTCAATATAATAGCAGCCAATCGACCTTGAAGTCCGTTTATGTTGGCCAGACTGTATGTGGCCATGTTGGCCAGAGGTCTGTCGTTACAGACACATTTCATTTAGACTAACCAGGGTAAAAGCGGCACTTTATTCACCGCAGTCATTCGACATACGACAAACAACACAGCTGTCTTACCTTCTGCAATCTAAGAAACGAAAATGTGTATGCAAATTCGAACATCCACATTCTGAAAGTAGCATTAAACATCTCTTAAGAACATCAATGACGACATTTTCGGTCTTTTTTAGTAAACCTATATATTATGGTCGTTCGCTTTATCTTTAGCGACAGCTGGAGAATTTTGTTATGTTTTATGTATGTTTCTTTTTCTTTTATTTTTCCAAATCATACTCCGAAGTCCGTCAACCAACATTCTCGAAACTTATCCACATGACGTGGCCTTAGTCCCAATAGAAATGCTGCTTTTCCGATTTCGTTAAAGTGCAGTTGAAAATGGACAAAACCGAAAACGTAACCAATTTTTCGCACCAAACAGCAACACGTTGGTGAGGAGGCGCAAGGGGGCTGAGCCCCCATCTTGGTTTTTAACACGCGCCTCAGTGTTAGCCCCTCCACATCACAGCCAGTTGACCGTAAAATGGTATCAGAGTGTACAAGAATCTACCGGGACCCCTCCCACCTTCCTTGGAGCCGAAGTCAGTCACTCGTCACTGACTCCGCTCGCCACGTCTGGCTCAGCACTTTAAGCATTGCAGCAACATATTAAGCCACGCCATTCTACAACGAATACAGTCAATTAAAAATAACGGTGCCAGTTACTGATTATTCCTGTATCGTCAACAAATTCGGTGGAGTCGAACATTAAACGACGGAGAAAGGATGGTTGCATCCAGTCACAGCTTACAATGCAGTCATAGCTTCCCAGAGGTTATATGGCAGTCAAGCTTGTACCAATCTTAAGGATTCCTGGCCACCTGCAACACGACTGTTGCTTTGTTTCTTTGGAATCTTGTCTCGAAAGATGTCTCACACGCTGCGGTTCCTTGGAAAATGTTTGTTTTTATTGGGGACCCGCTGTGGTTCCATAATGTTTGTCGCCCGCCTTGGTTCCTTAAGGAGACGGTCTGTGACTCAGAAATATTTGGAACTCTCCTTGGTTCCGCTAGGCAATGCTATTGTTTGTTCCTTGAGGAGGCGTTTTGGTGGCACACACTGTTTCAGTGACGCAGATATTCTGGTTCCATGACCATAACAATTAGCCTAGCCTATACGGACTACGCAGTGAATACGTGTGATACATTATTGGTGAATAAACGTAAACATTATTACATGATTTTTCGGTATTTGCATGCTAGTGCAAGTTGATGGTTGCGTTTGACAACCTGTATTAAACGAATATGTTATGTTATGTAAGTATGATTTGTGTTGGTAACGACGTAGCGACGGCTGTACACGACAAGTGCAACGGCGGCCGACGAGGTGGTGGCCAGTCAACCAACACATCACCACATCTCAAGCAGTCTGATGGGTCGTCATCAGCAGCTACGGCGGAGACGACGAAGCAGCGTCGAGGTCCGGTCATTCTCTATGACCACGGCTACATCGCAAGTCCCAACTACCCCGGAAAGTACTTCCTCGACACGGACTGCCGCTGGCGCTTGGCCGTTCAACGCCGGCAGTCCATCAGGATCATCTTGTATGACTTCGAACTCGACGTGAAGCGAGCCGGACTCTGTCACGAGTACCTGCAGATCTCGGCGCTAGATGACGGCGCGGAGGCACGCGGCGGACTGACGGCGGTCGGCGGCAATGCGGTCGGCGGTCGGATCTACTTTCGTGATTGCGGATCGCTCGGTAAACAGACTCTTTCGATCGATGCCAGTGAAGTGATGGTGCGGTTCGAAACCGGTCAAGCCAGCCTCGCACAGAGAGGATTTCTTCTCTATTTTGAAGGTGCGAAGACATAGTTAAACACAGAATAAACCGCGAGACCCTCACTCGAGGTCGCACCGGTCACTTTAATAACATTTTAGCCGACCAAGAAATCACACAGTTGCTGTTACAACATTCCCCAAATGAGGCTGACGTAAGTGTACCACCTTAAGCTTCAGGTCAGAGCATAACAAAATTAATGCACGTTATTATAACGACTTAATAATGTCTATTTACAACTTTTCAGACCGATACTGTATCATGCGTTAATAATAGATGAGTTAGTAAGATTAAGATTAAGACAGAACATTACATTTTGTATAACGCCGTTTTCGTAAGTATACTCACCCACCTAAAGCGCTCCGAATGGCAAGTGTTAACAAGAGATCACACAGTTTTACCTACCGCCAACACGCTTATTTACGAATGGAATGAGCCATGCCTTTTGATCCCCAGCCGCAGCGCATCATCGTAGTTTGGCCAGACTCATTTCCTGTCCCACAGAGGGTTGGATGCTGAGTTGGCCTTGGTGGCTTGTTACATACCGAGGTGATATTCCCGCCCGAAGATGGCCAGCCATCCCAGTACCAACTGACCGATAGTGCGGCGGCCTGGGACTGAGCTCACAAACATTGAGTCGCATGTCCGACGCCCTAACCACCCTGCAGACTATCGAGCCACCTATTACGTGGACATTAATGCGAAATCAAGTGACGGTCCCTCTCTCTTTACTCCTTCTTTTCTCCCTTTTCCCAAAATCAAGCTAGGGGATATGGAAGCGCTGTACATTCCCAGCGTTTATGAACACCTCTCCATGACATAAATTTGAAGAAGTTTATATAAAGTAATGCAAAAGACATGTATGTCAAATATAATTTCATCACACACTCGCCATGTTGTTATAAAATTCTCATGATGTTAGACGCCATATAAAAACCATCCGAGTAATGCTTTGTGTCAAATGTACGGACCCCAAACACAAGACTGCCGTGCATAGTACAGACAAAGTCAACTTTTGAAATACGGCTATGTTGAACGTTAAAACTCATAATTAGGAACAAGCGATAAAAAAGTTATTTTTCATTCCGAGCATTTTGGCCCATCTGACCATCCTTAACGAAAAGTATCTAAATTCTCCCGACGGAGGTCAAAGCTCCTCGATGGGGTGGGGCTGAAGCCCTATGCCCCCGTAATGAAAATAGCGATAGACTAATTAATGGTGAGTATCTGACGGTGTAGAGCGCGGATCACAATTACACTATAAGCTGCAGAAAATATGAGATTTTACATGGATGAAAATGAGGACAGGGTCCATAATAAAAGTCTACCGTAGAGAGATTTGAATTCGCCACTGTGTGGCGCCAGCGTCAAAGTTAGCCATGCGATGTCACAGTCTAAGAGATTCAAGTCGCCTACAGTGATCATAATCGACGCATTGCGTTTATTATCCGACGACGATGTGTTGTCGACAGCTGTCGGGCCAGGCTGTGCCGACCTGGTGGCGCCGCGCAACGGCCACATCCAGTACTACATGTCGGCCGACTCGTCGCTGCATGCGAACATCACGTGTGATGACGGCTATCATCTCGACGCCGGCGGCTCCTTCCAGCACATTCTCCACTGCACCGGCGTCAGCTGGAGCTCCAGTCTACCTGTCTGCACACCTGGTATGATCACTGTCCAAGTGGCACTACTTTTACAGTGTAAACTTGCAGCATTTACTACTAACCAGAAGAAGCCAGCACTCACAAAAGTGCCAAAAAGCCCAAAACCCACGCCGCACTGTTTTTGTGTCTCATGGCCTTGACCTTTGACATTTTGACCCGAAAATAAATGGGTTTTCAGCTTTCCAGGACTTATGGTGGAAGGAACATTTCTATGCCAAGTTTGATGATTTTAGCTGCATCGGTTTTTTGAGATATCGTCCGGACAAAAACAGACAGACAAACAGACGCCGGTGAAAACCCTCCCCCCCCCGCGACAGCCGTTGGCATGGATAACCAGTGTTGGAACAGTAGGGTCCAACGTATTAGTAGCAATAAACTAGTTATCGACCACTTTAGTGGTCCAGGTAATGCACTCGATCAGTCAGGTGTGTGTCTGTCTGTCTGTCCGGACAATAGCTTTCGAAGGTAATGACCTTTGACATACATGTAGCCATTTAACCTCTTGGTTGAACTTGACCCTAACATTATCAGAGTTTACGGTCATAGGACGGAATAAAATATACATGAAGAAAATATTTTCTGCTACGCATGCACGTTAACAGGCGAGACTCTATGGACGTTGGGTAAGTATTTCGACAGCGAATGTCGTCGTCTATGTCAGGGATTAGGTGTGGACTTGTCATGAATATTCAGTAAATGAGATGACTCGCTGCGTGATCTCCAGTAAACATTTAATATTACCTCGGATAGGTATGCAGAATCGATGAGCGCGTATGTCGAACGCCGAACGGAAAAGACAAGTCTCCGCTACCGCTGACAGACCCGCGCGACGCAGTGTCTCGTGTCCACTGCGTTATACACAGATGTCAACGGTCAGTGTGATAAACTGGTGACTGAGACCGTAACCAGTTTACCACGCTGATCGTCTACCTAAGTTGACAGCACCTGAGACGATCAGCCGTTCCTGAGATATGGTTGGTGCCCACCAAAATTTAAATGGTTCACATGACCTGGCCACGGCCCTTTCAAGGACGGTTTGTCATCCATGGGCTAGCACTTGCTACTGTTAACCTACATACCAATTACCAAATTTGAAGTCTCCACTCACTATACAAGGATATGAAAGGCGATACAAAATGTCGAAAATGGGGTGGTTCGGGGTAGTTACGATCACTGAAGGTCACTGGAAATAGCACCATTTGATAGACCACATACGAGTTCTTATTAGCGTTTCATAGTAACTATGTCTCTATCTTGCACCGTTTCTGAGATATAGCGAGATATTGGTCTAAAATCGCCGTTTTAACCTACTGGAGTCCCTGGGCTATCGTATGGCGTTATTTTTGTGATCCTAGGTTTAGCCGTCTTTGTAGAACACCGACTTGTGACGGAAGGACAGACGGACGGACACACGATGACAGCATATATGGCGCTAGCATAGCGTCGCGCGGTAATAAAAACTATTTCGCAGTTGGGCGGCTCTCTAGCGTTTAGCAGAGACAGAAGAAGAGGGAAATGATGCCTACTGGTGGTCATCTGATCATGTGATGAATAGGGACTATCGCAACTCCCTGTGACGACATAGATTTGATGTTGAAACAAAACGGATGAATCCAGGGCCGGTTTTTGCTATAGCCTGAGGCCGCCAATTTTAGCAGGCCACCATATTTTTGTTTGTTGAATTGTAGGAATAAACCTATGGTAGCAGTTTGAAGTCGACATTTAATGAATTTTGCAGTTTTTACTTATGACTATTTGATCTGCTGTAATAAACATTATTAGAAAATCACAACCGTATGGAATAATCTTCCCCAATATTGTAGATTTCTCTTTCTTAGGCCTACCCAAATTAAGACTACATTGTTCCAGGTTGACCTGGGACCATGTACCACTTATTAGTAAATCCTTAGGTATTATTATGCTAGGCGTATACTTGTATGTTTTAGTGTTTATATATTTCAGTGCTATATTTTGTATTCTGTATTTGTTTTATCTGTCTGTCGGTCTGTAAGTATTGTTCATTTGTACGTGTTTTTACCGTTAGTGACCTTTGCATTCTTTGTCTTCGCTCATTAAATAAATAAATAAAGTATTTAATATTTATAACACCAAAGCCGTGATTCCTTCGTTCTGCGCAAGGCTGAAGATAGCGACCGTTAACAGTTTTGGAAGAAAGGCAAGTCCATATCTCAAGAATGCAGCACTTCCAATGACGACGTCATAAGACTGCAACTTCCTACGTCATTTCCAGAAGAACATTGACCAGAATTGGTGACAAGTGATATTATAAACGCAGTGCCAAAATCTGGAACAGGTGCTGTTCTCGCGAAGTAACACTAACCACTCTGTTAATGACAGTGACATTGATAGCTTAAATGTATGTGCAAGTTGCAACATCATTACGCTGTCCACGTTCAGCGGTAAGCATAATGGATTGGTCTGGCATCCGTCTGTCTCTCTGTCTAATCTTTTTCTAACCTTGATAGGGCGCGCGGCGCATAGGCCTACTCAGCGTAACTTATTAGGAGCAGCACGCGACACGGCCAGCGTACATTTCCTTCCGAGTAATACGAGGACGGACATACTTTGTTTTCGACAGTGTTAGCACACCATTTGTCTTAACTTATCTTCACGAACATCATTAACATAAAATATTTACCAATGTTTTTTGTTACATTCTACTTACTATTTCCTTAACTGATGTATGAGCAAATCAGTCTTTCTCCAAAATGAAATGTAACAATTGTCCAAAGTAATTAGGCAAAAGACCGCATCGCCGTCTTGTCACCCCTCGCAGCAGCGAATGCATTCGTCCGCTGTGTGCGCCGAGCAGGCACATTCACCCGCGGCAGCCGGCAAACAATGTACAATGCACTCACGTGGAGGTACGTTACAATAGCCGGCACATGTTCCCTCTGAAAAGTATCCCTCCCTTGGGGGATCTGGACCCCATCTAATACATGGTTCACTGTACCCACGTAAGTCTGCCACCCAAGCGGCATCTCGATCGGTTTAGCCGTTTTTCCACAGCTCACCCGTGTGCTAACACACAGACCACGCTACGTGCGGTTCTGTAGCAACAGGCCGCACGTGCGTGTGCGGGCGATGCGGCCTAAACACATGACGCGTATTTCCACTGTGTGCCACGAGCAGTGACCTACAGAGCTCATTTCAATCCAGTCTTTCCGCATTTCGCATCACTCCGGACGTCGAGGCAATCCCTGGTTGTTGGCTGTTCAAGTCGCCGGTAAGTCCAATAGTCCATTCGACTGTCCAGCGATCATTGTCGCTAATAAGCAGAAGTGACGAATGCTGTCGACACGCGACGATGCCGGCGGCAGCGACTGCCCGATCATCGTCGTCTCGATCATTATACAGTATTCAGTAGCTACCGCTGATATGAGCCCATAAAACCACTATGAAGCACCTCCGTGAATCAGTTGGATAGAGATATTATATCGACAAGTTAGCGCAGAAATTCTTCGCAATGAGACGACCTATATACTAGAAGGCAGGATGGTTCGTTCCATTCGTGGATAAACGTGTGGATGGCAGGTGATCCCTATGTGATCCCTCGTTAACATGTGCCATTCTGAGCGCTAGGGGTGAGTGCGCACGAAAATGCGCTAGGCCTACACAAATTTTTAATGTCTTGTCTTCAACTTCAACTTCTAAACGTTTGTTTAGTCGCTGGATATTCCATATTTATATCGTGTCAACCAACCTCAGACCGTCCGTTTGTGCCGGATGCATTTTAGTAACGGTTCAGCGTGTGATACAGATTGTATGTGTGTGTGTGTGTGTGTTCTGTCTGTCTGTCTGTCTGTCTGTCTGTTTGTCTGTCTGTAACATTGGTATTAGTGTATGGTGGCTGAACGGATCTAGATGGTTTTTGGCATGAGGATTACCACAGAGGAGTATACTTGGACCCGGAACCGCCCATGGAAAGGGAGAAGCCGGTGCCGCGGGGTGTAGGACTCAGCAGCCGCTGAACCCTTGTATAATTCGGTCGAGGTTCGACTAAGTCTACCACCTTCGTCGGGCTCTGCCACCTTCCCTTTCATCGAAAATGAATCGACACCACGTAGCTGTGACAGTGACGTTTGACCTTTGATCTCCAGCATCTAATCAGGTCATCAGTAGGGACTGATGAATATTCCCTGTAAGTTTCGTTGAGATTGCTCAAGCCGTTCATGAGATGTCGTGGTAACAACATCTGTCCGGACGAACGAACGAACGAACACGGCGGCCCGAAAACACAATGCCCCCGCATACAGTGCCTGGTGGCAAAGGCATAATAACGGATGGTTTAATTATTGACAGTCGCTAACTTTTCGGCGAATCTCTTCACCGTAAACAGTCAATAATACGGTTATTTTGTTTATGTGTGTTTCTCGCTGCTGCTGTTGCTGTTGGTGGTAACAACGAAGACGTGACGTCAGGATACCCGGATCGTCCCGGCATCATCAGCACCAAGTCACGCCCGTCATCACCGATAAATCACCTCAACCGAACCGCCTCTCTCATCGGTCTGCATTCCTAGTGGCCGCTCTAAGGCTCGACGCAACGGCCTCACTCTGTCACTCTTGAAATTCACCGCTAGGATCCGTGCCACTGGATTCGATCCCAGCGGAGAAAATTATATCTAAATCGTTTTGTAACAGTTGTTGCCGTAGTAATTATCTAGTAAAACTTTTTTTATAGGTTTCAATGATTTTTCACTATTCGTTTCCTGCTGTAAACTATTCATCCGCTTTTGAACACGCGCTACAAGTATTCCTCATCGCGTAGTAGTTGGGTCATATCAACGCATTAAATGTCTCCAGATCTGCATATCTTTTGTCCTCCAAACTGCATGAAATTTCGCCTTCTCTGCCACTCTGTGTAATCTCAGCAATAGGAGTCTGGACCCGCCACCGTGTTGCAAATGGTTGTCTCTGTTTGCCTGTCGACGCGTTGTTCTACGAGACAAACAATCACATGCATTCATTGCGTCTTTGACAAGACATTAATAGCACCGACAGAGTCGGAGATTGTTCCAGGCAGCCAAGCACGAGACGAAGAAATAAAAAAATAAGTCTCATACGTGTATATAGGCATTCATTCACAAACTCATGTTTTGTAGATACGAAAATGCTCGTAGGTGATAGCGGAATTCTTCGTTGTTAGCTTTTGCTACAATGAAATTCTTTCTCAATGATTCGGTACAGCTGACAGCTTTCATGACGCTATACATTAACATGTCCGTGTAGTAGTCCAGCTAGTGTACATTTTTAGCGCCTTGCGGTATCATAAACATCGGCTGATGAGAATGCAATTTATTTAAGTCTAACCCTAACATGCAACTGTGGATAATTAGTCAGCGCAGAGCACGAATGCCGGCAATAATCGCACTGTACAGGGTGGCATAAAACCAGACTATTGTAAAATTATCTTATAACGTATTCGCTGCTGTCCCATGGTGAAAGACTTCGAAAATTAGCATTTTGTGAAGTTCTGACAAGAGAAGTGCCACGGCGGTATATGCTATGACCTTAAGTCTGTGTGTCTGTCTGTCCGAGTTACTGGCGTTCCGCCTGTCACAAGCCGTAGCTCTGTCAGTTAGTTAGTTAGTTAGTTGGAGTTTAACGCCCCCTTTCAGCACAAATATGGCTATATCAGAGACAACCGTAGCTCTGTCAAACATTATCATCGCGCAAACAACGCCGCACGATAGCCCAGGGACTCTGGTTTTTCTGAAAACAAAGATATTGATGAAATTCCAATGAGATCACCCCAACTATGCGCCAAATACACTTATGGTAGGAAAAAATTGCGACTTTCGATAAATAACTACGCTGTATCTCGGAAACAGTACAGTAAAGGTACTCGCATATAGTTTCTATGAAAGGTAAATAGGAAGTCGTATGCGCTGCATCGAATGGTGACATTGCCGATGACCTTGAGTAATCCAAATCACCCAAAATCAATAACCAATAAATGAACTCTGGACAAACATAGAACTACAAAAAACTACAGCGTTACTATTACAGCACAAAGTGTTAAAATGTGGACAAACTGGACGAGACCAAGACCTCCCCACAATTTCTCGAGATAGAGACGACGAGGCCGAGACTACTTTCCTGCCTCGAAGGTCACTGTAGTTCTTCGAAAGCTTTTTAATTCCCATACCTCGACAAATATAGAAAGTGTTAACTACGACATGTTTACACGCGAATCGGGATGTGTACGTGGCGTATAATTTAAACTGCTGTATGAAACTGGAGGAGTTCTCACGGTCGTAGACAGACACGTACATTGTAACAGTGGTAATCTCGGAAAAGGTGCGAGATAGCGACGTTGTTACTACCTAACTACTAACAGGAAGTGACACATAGCCATTTGATTAGCGCCATTTTCGATGACCTTGAGTCACCTTCAAGGTCAATCAACTAGTGCAAGCCTCTTCAAATATAATTTTTCGTACAGTTGTGCAGCAGTTGACCGGATTTCAACTCACAGCGCGTCGCGCGGTTCCTCTGCGATATTTGAGCTGGTGATTCACAATGACCGACGACGCGGTTTCTGTGTCACCTCACCCCGTACTGCTACTGTGTTACACTCTACCATTTAGCGTGTGACAGTCAAGCAGCGAATTTATAACAGCAATAGGCTAACAAGAAATATAGCAACTCGCCCAGACTACGGCCGGCACGTATGTGTTACATACCTTTCCTACAGAATAGGCGTAGGAAAAGTTTTCTGTGGTGTATTTGCAGGCATGGCGCTGACCGTAGCATCCGCAATTTTGTTCGTTGCCCTGCTGTTGACGCTGACGCTCTACTTCCACAGAAGGTCGGCAAGGCGTAAAATTATTTACGTAACTATGTTAGTAAGTAAATATAATTTATAAACGCGCACAATGGTCAGCGGAAGCTGAATCTGAGGCATAAAAAGGAAGGAGCTCTAGAAGAGGATAGGAAGGCTAACTACAAAAGATGAGCTTTAAGATGCCGGCGGAAAGCAGTTAGCCAGGTGCACGTTCGGAAAGCCGGAGGAAGAGAGTTCCAATTTTTAGGGTCTGCGACACTGAAGCTGCGGGCTCCGAGTAAAGTGCACAGAAGACATGGTTCTAGCAGCTTTCTTATTCGAAAAAATTATTGAGTGATCGCTTCGTATGTTGCATTGTTCCGTTGGTTATGCAATTTCCGTGTTGATGTAAGTAATAACAGTAGCAGTTGCAGTGAAAATGCACGTGAACTTAATAAAGACAAGTCTGACAGCCAGAGGTCGTTCCGCTACCTCCACTGGCATGACAGATATTTAGGGCTACCAGACTGAGGCTCTTTGGACTATAATAGTTATTATCCTTTAGCGAATCATCACTGGTGACTGTAATGTAGTTCTTATATTAATATGTACGCTATCATTGTAATGTCCAACGAATGATGAGCGGATACTAATACTGTTGCAGTTCGTTGAAAGACGAGATACAATGACTCGTGACTCGTAGAAGACTTTCGATAACCAAGGACGCAGCGCCGCCTGGCGCCGACCGCCAATGTTCCACATGCCACAATGCAGCAGAAGTCGGCCTCGTTATTCGATTTCCGGCGCCCGGATTAAAGCGGTCGAACGACGCAAATTGGACCAATTTTGCCCTGTTCGGCGCCTTCGTTCGCCGTTTGTCAGATGTAATTGCGCCTTAACACGGCCGTGGTGCCAGCACGTGATGTCATCGCTGGCGGGGAACGCTGGAACGTGACAGGCGACTTTCCGCCTTGATGCAAGCATTATCTGTGCAGACAGGCTTCCAGTCGCACGTGTAGACGCACCCAACCGGTCGTTTGGGCAGAAATACGTGCTCACTGCTCAGTCAACCAGTAGGCTTATAGTAATAATAATATTGGTTGCTTCGGCGTTCTGACGGATCTGTGCTACAAATTTTCATCATTATCTTTATTTATTTGCTTGAAAGAACAAAAACACATTCAAACAATCAGGAGCACCAAGGCAAAATATGCACTTACAGGTGTCCTTATAAAAGATCATAGTTCAATTTACGCAAACTTCTAAGCCTAACATTACACATAATGATAATAGAAACGATACAAATATAAACACAAAAATGAGGAACACATAACATAAAATACATGAAATCGACTTAAGTTGTTAAGTTGTTAATTTGTTAAATTGTGCCCGATATATTCGGTGAATTTATTTTGTTTGGACAGACGACGTATTTTCTCAGATATTGTGGTATATGACGGCATAATTTTTGGACGTATATCGATCCCTGTTTTTATCAGGCCGTCATAACGAGCAAAGACAGTACATTACAGTTTCCGCCTATACCGATCACATACATAATCGTCGCACTACGATCTTCCTATATGAAATTTTGAGAATCTCCCTTGATGAATAGACTGTTATGGGTCATCAAAATAAGACGAGTGTTATACAGTAGCATAGTGCGACAAGCATCCGCAACAATTGCGCTAATCGTCGTTGGCTCTTTTCTGCGATTAGTGTTTTAATTTAAAAAAGTTGGCACATAAT
>Ga0209363_1000836_pt1 | contig 13388 bp, 12 predicted proteins | sample WorMetexBAHAMAS3_FD_187385 | JGI IMG/M metagenome (GOLD analysis project Ga0209363, IMG submission 187385) | Marine gutless worms symbiont microbial communities from Max Planck institute for Marine Microbiology, Germany - Inanidrilus exumae... | ecosystem: Host-associated > Annelida > Digestive... | reverse complement strand
GACTGTAGAAGAAGAACGTGTGCCGTGACAAGGTTGAACAGAGATCAGGTTGTGGAGATATTGAGGTTGATTAGTTGTGAGAACCTTGTATGTGACAGAAAGGAGTTTATATTTGATACGTTCATTCATACGTTCACGGTACTGTATTAGGGCAGCTGCTAGAGAATGGTGCAACGTTCAGTGCTTTGTTGTCCTACTCCACTTTGGTACTAATCTGTTTCATGGACTTGCTTTCCTCGCAGAAATAAAATTACGACAACAAGTAAGAACAGAAATTATTTTCAGAACCGAAATATAAGCATGAAAATGGTGCAGTCATTGGGGCCTGGGCCAATACAGCTTGTCTGGGTCTGCCAGTGGTTAATGAAAACAGTGAACGTATCAGAAAAGCCAACCTTGTGGATAGCCAATGCTGAGGTAATGTTGCAATGCAACATCCTCAACTCTGGTCATCACCGTTACATCTTCACTGCTATGTGAGGAAGATTCTCGACTGACGTACAGTGGTGAAGATCCTGGCACTGCATGGTGCAGCAGACGTCCTTCAACTGTCACCTTACACCATAAACACATTGACCACGCAATAACTAAACAACTTTTCAGTTCTTCCTTTAACAGCCTTGTTTCTCAGCATTACACCTGGGGCGCGTTCAGTTGCACAGGCGTCTGCGGCGGCTGGCAGACGAAACGTTTACTCTTATCTGCCGGCCGACGGCAGCCTGCTAGGCGCCTGCAGGCGGCGCAAGGCAGTAACACTAGCAGACTTCCTTGCTGTACAAGAGGCAGGAGTTGTTTTATGGTAGCGACTGTGTAGTTGTAAACAGCCATGGCGGAACATATGGATTTAGATGGTGAGAAAAATGATTATAGAGTGCTTGATTGTTATATAAGTTATTAAATAGCACTCACTTTTAGACCGTGTGTTAAATATTATCGACAGTAAAGAGCAATACATGCCGATTTTTTTGGCGACTTCCAGGTGATGCGTTCGGTGGTATCGTCTGCCGCGGGCTGCCTGCCCCGCGGGCGCCGGCACAGGCGGTGTGCAGGCAGCCTGCGCAACTCAACGTGCCTATGGACGGGCTGAGTGTCCTAGAGAAGAACCTTTGGGAATAATTTAAGCCGAATTTTCACTGGTCGAATTCCCTTCCTGTTGCCCAAACAAACGCAACACGTACCCGTCAGTAAAAGGATAGCATATTACCACCTATAAAATTACACTTTCCTGCAGTGAAATGTTAACTGTTTTCACACAAAGACACCATTACTGACGTATGAAAGGCATGTGTGGCAGCTATCCCACAGGCTGAGACAAAATAATGAAATAGACAATAACGACAGATTAAATAATGACGTAAAAATAATTCACCAAAACACAATGTGGCAAAATAACACAGTAACATGGATGCAGTTTTGTACTGTTGGTCAGCACAACTGCAAAGAAAGGTTCAATAAAACGAATCACAACACTGATATATGAAAATGCACATAACTGTATATATAAAGTTCAAAATTAACAGGCAGTTAAAATGAATACATAAAATAACTACATTGTGTACAAATATACAAAATGAATAAGCAGTAGTTACAGAATGTGGTTCAGAAACGTCATTCATGTAGTCTGCAGCGAAGTCCTGCCATAAGTTGCATTTCTGTGCCGACTTTTTGACATGAGTAGATTGGCATATCTTCTTAGCACGCAGCAGTAAGCTGTATCGCCGGCCCATACGTACCCAGCTATCAGTCAGTGCCGACCTGATTACCTCAATTACCTTCACAATCCACAGTCACTATGCACCTGGTTAGGACACATGTCAACAATGTAGTCCGGTCATGTAATTTCCACCTATGCACTCTGCGGCGTCAACGCCAGTGTGATTTAAGTTAACGGTAACAAAAACAGATTCATTCCGTTAACGGATAGAATATAATTCCATTAACAATAACGATAACGGAAAAAATTGAGAAACTGAAACTGAAGATTTCGACTGAGACTTAACTGAAACTGAAATACATTAGCCCCACGCAGGAATGACGGTCGACTCTTCAAAACTGACGTTTCTGCCAAGTTCAATGTCATGTGACACAATAACTACGACAAATATCAAAAATCTGGCCGGATCAAATTCAGATACTGAGCCCTAGTTTAAAAACTGGTCAGTTGCCAGCTCCCACTGTAAATGGCAGAGGAGATAGCTTTTGAAAATGGAAAGATTTCCAACTTTCAAGGGTTCGTGACCTTGACCTTAGATCGTGTCATACTGCATACCATCGTGCATCACTCATCGACCTCTACCTACATGCCAAATTTCATTATAATCAAAAAAAAATTTCAATGGATGGACATACGGACATACGTATGGACAAACAAATGGAGAGGCATTTGAGACCAAGACTCGACATAAAAATATCCAGTTTAAATCACACTGCTCTCCACCATATCCATAGTTCATTGCAATATTGCCAATACAATTGCATGTTGTATTGTTGGCTCAAAACTGGACTTCTGCAGCTCACTGCTATTCACATTCCAACTTCTACACTACAAAAGTCCAGCGAGTTCAGAATAACCTTGCCTGTGTTGTTTGTGGTGACAGCAAGTTTCAACGACCATCTGAAGACTTACTGCATAAGTTATACTGGCTACCAATCAGACAACGAATCCATTATAAAACAGCTACCATCACCTACCGGGCACTGCATCTGCAACAACCAAGTTACATCTCATCATTACTGGTAAACTACGTTCCACCTCGGACCCTTCGTTCCACCAGTCAAGGACTGCTCAACACACCTGGTTCACGAACTGTTATTGGCGCTAGACATTTTTCATCTGCTGCTCCAGTTATTCGGAACAAACTAACTTACAAGGTTCGATCTGCTAAAACTATTGGAACCTTTCGCACCAGACTGAAGACTCACCTATTTCCCGTCATTGCATCATAGACATATGCCATCCCGCTACTGCTTCACTTTTTGTGAAACTAGCTATCAACATCAACATTAACACTGATGTAGAGGCAGACTGGTTCAAAACGATCGTGTGGTCAAACGTCTTTCTGATGGAAATCACAGGCTCGATATCATACTTTCTTATCCACTAACCAACTCTTGATGGAAGAGATATTACATCAACTCTGTGACACAAGTTAAGCCCGTAATATAGGGGCTAACATTGACAGGTGAAATTGTTAGCTGACTCTATTGGCTGTTGTTTTTAACAGCCGACATTCTGACAGTGTGTGCCATAAGTGATAGCCCGTGTGTAGCTGGCATAACCAAAGTCACACAGTGCAATAGCATAAACCACAATTAATTGAGTTAAGGTTTTACGTCCCACCCGACAATAAATAAATCATTTTGGAGACGTTCTTCCCAGCCAATCTCTTGGCTTAGTACTGAAAAACTGAAACAAACGCAACAAAAGCAAACATGCATCAATTACAAAATATACTATTACATAAAATGAACCAAAAAAACAAACCCAGGTTTGTCGCCTCCTACGACCTCCGGCCTGGAAATGAAACAGATCTATTCTGGAAGGAGTAGACAGACACGTCAGTGAGGAAGTAAACAAGTAAGAAAATAAATAAGTAAGAAAAAAATCTCAGGAAAAAAAAAGTAAAGAATGAAAATTAGTCCCGTATGGAGACTGACAGTCGACTTCCGCTAGGGCAGACTAGGGCCGTCAGACGTGATTAGGACCAAAGTTCAGAGGTCACGTGACGGAAAACGAGGACGAATTTCAAAAATCTGACAGGTTAAATTTTAGATATTGCCCCCTAATTTAAGAATCCGTGGTCATTTTTCAGCCCCCATTATAAATGGGGGAGGAGATAGAGTTTGAAAATGGTCCAAAATGGTCGAATTTCCGACTTTCATGGGCTCCTGACCTTGACCTTGACCTTGGATCCGGGCATGGTCATTGCCTTTTTTCATCTCTCATCGAGTACTACCTGTATACCAAATTTCATCGAAATCAAAGAAACTTTTTGTGGACGGACGGACGGACATTTGCCACCCATAGTATTAGGTCGACTACCAAAGTTTGGAAGTCGACCTAATAAAGGGAGGGAGGAAGTTAAGTAAACACACAAACAGACAATTTATATAGCGCCAAAATCAACACATAAATCACGGCGCATTACTGCCGCAGAGCCCGTACTGGGTGCATAAACCACAGACAACAAGTGACAGTGGTGAATGTATATTATGGAACTTTCATTATGCTGTTTATGCCACAATCTGCTATGAAAACAACTATTACAACTGCAATAAGTGACTGAGTTACTAGCAAACTAGAAGATGGACTTCGATATCGTCAACATGGATGACGTGGATGCCTCCGCCACCTAGACGGCCTGCTGTGACCTTGACCTTTGACCTCCAGAATCTAAACAGGTCATCAGTAGGGGCTAGTGAATATTAACTGCAAGCTTCATATCGAGCTTGCTCAAGCCCTATATTAGATATCATGGACAAACGAATAAAGAGACGAACACGGTGGACGGACAGCTTGAAAACATAATGTCTTTGCGGACACTGTCGAATGACGAAGGCATGAAAAGAGGAAAAAACGACGGCATTACCTGCATCGGTTGCTTGAGATGATAATCAAGATTCAATGCGAGCCTGTCGTACCATCTGCCACGATAATCAAGCTGATAGATATGCTGTCCAATCAGCTGCTTAAGCTGGTTCACTGCTTCGCTGTAACGCTTCACAAACTGTAGTACCTCGACACCATATGTGAGCACTCGGATGTACACGGCACCAGCTGTGAATGGCCTCAGATGCTGTGGCAAACTTTCATCATGTCTGAAAACGACACGCAAACAGGAAGTAAATTCATGTCAAACAGAAATTGCCACCGGTTTTACACTGTCACTCTCTGAACTGTATTGGAGCTACAAAATTATAAGAGGAAACGAAAAACAATGCCAAACTCTTGAATATGATGCAGTTACAATATACGCATGCAGATCATGAACTGCTTTTACTACACCTTTAGTGTCAGCTCAAATAGCAGTCATAAGTGAATATGTGTCCAAGTTTGGTTGAGATCCGTTCAGTGACTTCAAAGATTAGGTATAGAAAAAAAGAAAGCAAAAAGAAAGAAGAAAAAGCCACAGTGGTAAAATATAAGCCCTTTGGCATCACGATGCCATGCGGGCTAAAAAACCAACATCGACAAACAAGAGAAGCACACATTCAGAATTTTCAGCTGGTTCTTTTGACGGCAAATAACCTGCTAATGACGATTAATTCTAATACTCACTGCAAAAAAGCTGGATTTGATAATACAATATCAGCTTTCTCTTTAGCAGTCATGTACAGCTGCAAGGCTGACTCGTATTCTTTGCATTCAATTTTCAGCTGCATATCAGACTCAATTTCAAGAGCATCTACAAATCTAAACACAGTATTTCTCCATATATTACTTCAATAATTACTATCTAATATAATGACAAATGTCGTCACACATTGCATGCCAGCCGCGGGCTAACGACAACTTTTCCTATAAAAAGTAAGTAAAGTAAACAGCGTATAGCAGTTAGCAATAACTTATGCCTCACCGCTACGGAAAACTCACATGCCACATGGGATCACACAGTGTTACCCACCACCCGGCAAAGGTGAGAATCCTGCGTTCACCTCCAGCTGAAGCAGGTACTCGATTTAGCGACCTCAGAGGGATGTAAGGCTGCGTTGACCTATGTTACGTGAAAGCAGACCGGCTGGGAATGGAACCCGCGACCTGTCAGCCCTACCGCAGCACCAACACGTAACAATAATCAGCACTTACAGCCACCCAGAAAACAGAAAATGTACATATAAACCAATTTATGGTAATTTTCCAAGTAAATCTGGATTATATGGTTGTCCCTTTGATACTAAGAGGTGTGATTTCTGTAAATAATTCCTGTGATGTCAGACACAAGAATCACTCACACGACCTCAACATCCACCAAATCCTGTTGGAAGAGATGTTGGTGTAAATCCCAGTGCTCAATAATAATAATAATAGTAACAGCACAACATTTGTAGGGCAACGTATAGTCGGAAGATGCAGAGGCGCATCCAATGTTTTAAACTGTCAATCCATAAATATGCATCACAATATGCAAATATAATCCATAATTTCCCAAACTTTTAAAATGTCGTAATTACTACAAAAAATAAAACAAATAACAGTAACTGATAAATACTTAATACAACAGCAGGCATCACAATTACTATCTAATTCATTACTAGGAGAAACAACATTAGTTACATTCAGGACAAATGTGGTATTACTCACCTAAATAAAGCAGCTCGGTCGGGAAAAATTTTAGTCTGACGAGAGATGGTGTATTGTGGATACTTAACTCTACCAATGTCGCTCATCAGCATCTGAAATCTATCAAAGTCGCATCAACAATAGCATCATTTCGCATCTGCTAAGTCGAACCTTCAATTACTTCACACAATAATCACACAGTTACTTAATATACACACCAGCAAGTGAGTGGATTTGATGCTATGGGCCGGCTGACGTGCTGCAGTCAGACTATCAACTGAGAATGCAGCGGCCAATACGAAGACAAATGCACTATTCAGCCTACTATTAGGTCGGAATAGAAATTCGGTACAGCCTAGTTTCTAGTTTCCACACAGCAGCTATCTGCACATACTTCAGAAAGATGACCCATGAATACATACTAGATGTAATGTACTCTGAGAGAGTAATCTCCACGCGAAAGTGAAATTTGAGGGTTTTTGTCGCTAACACTTAGCAACACTTGCCACACCTACTATTAGAAGTATAAAATGTAAACAATCGCCGGTTTACAGAGTTTTTTGGCCGTTACTTCCACATCCCTCTACCGATCGTAACGAAACACGAGCTTGGTCTTCCCTTTCCTCCTAGGAACCTTCCCATAAAATTTGGTACAAATCCGTCCACAATCTTTTTAGTTATTGTGATCACAGACAGACACACACACAGACAAACCAATGCCATTGAATACATATTCCCTCACTTTGACGCGGATAATAAATATTCGATGACCTCATCAGTACAAGTTTCGTAAACAAATACTTTAACTACCCGCAAGCGTACGTTTACTGTTTTTATACAACATACGCGGCATGAAAACAACACAGAAATCAAGTGGACCCAGGATGATAGACTACTATAATGAGCAGGCTGAGACCACTATATTGATGTACGGGGCCTACGCATAAATGTGCTCGAACGACGAGTAGTTGACCGTCTGTATGCTCGACATACCCGATGAGCGTGACAGGAGAAAGCAAATGTGCCATAAAATACTGCATCCTTGTGAAAAACAACATAGTCGCTGAAAACTGAGCCAAGAATTGAAGTGGAAAATAATAAGCTTTCTTGCAGAATACACGCATGCAAAAAATGGCCAGTCGTAAATGAGAAGCGGATCAAACAGAGCCAAGAATGTACTGTTCATCTTTGAACTGTAGTGGATGATGGACGTAAAATCGTTAAAAAACTATTAGTGATTTTTAAAATATGGTCTTGGCTGCCACTTGGTTGGATAAACGGAACGGTCGCAGCCAAGAACATATTTCTGTCAGTAAATGCAATACCAGCAGTGCTACTGGTAACAAGCAACAACTAGTTGCACATGTAACGAACACACACACAATATAACATGAAACAGTCAGTTACATCTGTTGCTGTCCAGCACTTTCATCGTCAGCAGCCGTGTTATGAAGACCAAACAACATCATAGCTCGAGCGAAAACTCCACACTGTGTTGTCTCGAGATGATAACATCGGCCAAGTAGCTTCTTAGCACTGACAAATCATCACACATCAATCACAGCAAAAAACTGCAGTTCAGTGTGGTGGCATGGTGTAGTGGTAGCATCGTTGGTCTAGATCAACGAGGTTAATCCACGCTGAGCCCGGTTAGTACTGGGATGGGTGACCATGTCCGAATTCGACTCCCGGAGGCGGCACTATTTCAGTATGTAACCAACCACCCAGGTCGACTCAGCCTTCTACCCTCCGTGAGGTGGTAAAATGAGTACCAGCCAAAGAGCGGTGATGCTCTGCGGCTGGGGAGTAAAGGCAGGCATGGTGTAATTTGCAGGTAAAACTGTGTGATCCATGTCTGAGCGCATTAGAGGTAGTTAGGACGATGCGCTATACAAATCGACGTATACTTTACTTTACTTTACTTTACTTTACAGTGGGTAACAGATAAAAGTGTTGATCTATACGTTAAATTCAGTGAACTGTTCACAGAACTACGTTCACACAGACACAATAACGGTCACAGTTATGTATTTTATGCTAATTTAGATTATCGGATCCGTATGTAGATAAATTTGAATTATCTGTATATATTTTTCACACTGTTCTATATGTCTGCAGTACTCTGCACTTAATTGCCATTTAAACTCATATATTATGCTTCCAACCACAGACGCAGCCTGTGTACAAGTTCTAGTAAATGCACAACATGCATGGTATTATGAGAGTAAACCAATGTTTTAGAAAAATCAGTTCAGAAACTGTCAACAGAGAAATGGACACATTGACAGATACATGCTTTAAGAATCAAGGATGCTGCATATAAACTGCTCATCATTTAATAAAACTTCAGATTTAACATTCTATAGCAGAACAGGAGATGACAAACCGCTCCAAAACCATCTTTTCAGTGGCATCCGAACCAGATGTAAAGAAGCTGGCGACATTCCGTCGTTGGGAGTGTTTAACAACTGCATCAGCAATGTCAAGTTTCTTCAACGATGCACAGTTTATCTGCAGTGACTTGGCTAATGTCTTCAGCTCAGCCATCGGTAAACAGAGAACGACTTCTTGGACATTGACAAACCTAGAGTCTTTTAAGCAAACAAAAAATGATAATATTACTTTAAAGCAACATTCCCAAACTCACTATTTAGCGTGACTGTTGTCTCTAATGTTATTCAACATTACACAATTACACAAAGTCAAACACACAACCTGCTACCTCAAATGAAAGCCTGTCCAGATGCCTAGGTGACATGGTAAATTTTTGCATACCATGTGCGCTAATTCCAAGTAAATGACGGACACAGAGCTGTATGGAATGGTATCCAGTCCAGGTGGTTTGGTGTACTCAATGGCATTAAGCAAGGTGGGGTTCTCGGCCCCATAATATTTTGTGTGTATTTTGATGATCTGCTGAATGCATTAATAGAAGCTAAAGTGTGTTGTTTTATTGGAAACATCTTTGTTGGTGTGTTTGCATATGCTGACGATGTTGTAACATTGGAGCCAAAATATATGACTGGTATAATTAGTAAAATTGCTTGCTGCACAAAAAAGGAAGATACAATACTGAATTCCTGTTCACAAAATAAATGACAAAAGTGACACTACATGTTCTACAAAGGAAATCTGTCATTCTCAGTTCATCATACCATCATCATGTGGCAAAACTCATTTATGACCAGAAAACATAAGCATTACCGAGCCGCTGTAACATATCCCCACTCGCCTAGACTAAACACATTGCATACTCTTCCACGCAAAATTTCAGCTTAATCTGTATATTCTGTCACCCATGTGAGGCAAAAAACTGCTAAAAAACGCTAAAACCACTCAAAACCACAATATTTACCCAATTTTCAAGTTTCAGGTGCTACTGTACCAATCGCCTTCCCTGATGAGGGTCAAATTTGACATGAAAGAGTAGACTCATGGTGTACTATACCATTCCAAATTTCATCACAATCAGTAAATTCCGTGGCCCATGAGGGGCCAAAACTGCAAATATGACCAATTTTCAAATATTGAGGAGCTCCTATACCCACCACCTTAACCTGTCTAGGCCACATAGATACATCATGAGGAGAAAACCTCAAAATTACCCCACGAGTAACCATAATACCAGCACTATGCACTGTGCGCAATGCTGCTGGTAAAAAATATTAGTCGCAGTTAAAAAGCGTACGAGGTTTACTCGGTATGTTCCATAACCGACAACTTGTGTGAGCTGTAACGAGTTGACAATAGATTTTCTCACATAATACACTTTTGCCACTCTAAATTAGTAAATTTTCCATCATTCATTAATTTAAATTACTATGGTAATGTACAGCATCAATACAACTGTTTATTTACTTTGAAAAGTGATATCATAACATAATAATGATAACATGAAAAATGAACCACATACAAATGATGTAAAGCACATTTGTTAAAGAACCACTTCATAATATCTTCAACATTTTACATTAACTTCCGCTCCCTAAAAGTGACAGTCCTTCAACTGATTGAATGATCCTTGAACACATACAACGACACTCATTGAACGGTTTTTCCAGGACAACCTGGAAAAGCTGGCACGAGAAAAGCAAAGCATTATGGAATTTGCTGAAGCAAGAGATGATGGGGTGGCTGTGGCATCAGCTATATCATATGCAAATCATAAATCATTTGCACCTCACTCCAAATACATAGCCTTGCCAGCACTCAATTTTTACAGACCGGATGCTCTTTCTGAGGCCCAACCAAGTGTCAAAACAGTAACTGAACATATGTAAAATATAAATGACCATGAATACAACAGTAACACAAACCATCTTCTATGAGGCCATAGCTGGTAACATGATCAAGAATGGATGACAGATCACTTGCAATATCATTATAAATGATCTTTGACTTTGGGATCCACCGATGTTTTCTGAGAAAGAGTCGAACATACAGTTTTTGACCATCTTCTGCAGATTACAATGCACATAATGCTAACAGGATGAGTGATCTTCATTTAGCTGATAACATATACAGTGTCATGCTGTGATATGCTGTGATGAGACTGAGTTATCTATATATGGCAGGTCATGGTCAAGATAGCTTACTACACTGAAATAAAAAAGAAGTCAAGCAGAATCATGGCCTTTGTAAAATTTGCATCTGCAAATAATCTGATCTAAGACAAAAACTCTCAGGTACAAGTCACATCTAATGATCTAGCAGAGAAACTGGAGCTCAAAGCCAGTAAAATGATCACTAAAATCAGAGACTAAAAAGAAGCTGGGTCCAGGATGTTAGGAGTCAAATCCGGAGCTGCAGATCACTACAGCAACTGCCTGCTTTGTATGAGCCTTATCCAGAATAGAAGCCGGATTCACAAGCAAAATAAGTAACAAGTAGTCAAAGTAATTTGACAAAAGGCCACATTGCCTCCACACACGAATCATTCAATGGCTTGCAGCCCGAAAAACGTGTTTAAATGGTTTCAAAATTAAAGGATTTATACATCCCTATTGCCCATGCCATACTATTTTTAGTGATCACGTCAACTGCCTGCTGCTGTTGATTGAAGCCTGATGCCGCTATTGCCGCAGCTGTTACCCAATTGCGAGCAGCTACAATGCATTATGTTGCAGTTGACAAGACTTTAACTGACATATTGCATTGCGCAGTCCCTCTGCGATAGCTGAGCTTCTTGTATTAGTCTGCATTAGCCTTCGTGTTATATATTCTATCCTCCTAGGCCTTCGGGCTACCACGCTAATAAACCTGAACCTGAATATGTCTGAGAAAGAATTACCATTCAAGCTCCGGAATGTATTCCATGCAGACAAGTCATCACTGTTGAACAATTCTGCATAGAAAGTATCGCTAAAGATTGAGTTCATAGCTCGCAAAAAGTTCTCAAGATAGTATGGCACATGATATACAACTTCAGTGTCAACAGCAGTCTGCATCTCCGGTGAAGGATCAGATGTGGAATTTTCAACAAATATTGAGGAATCATTCTGACAGGAGGACACTTCACTAACTGTAAAATTGGTACGTATCTGCTGATCAATAAAATCCGATGTATCAAGCGAAACAGCATCTTGGTAGCTGTCAGAAGGAAGCAATGAAGCTTCAGATTGCAAATCATTTTGCACATCAGTGGTGGCATCGGCCATTGTATCAGTTGATGGAAAAACCATACAGCATGGCTCAGCAGTATTATTATTGTCAGCATCGTCAGTAAGGTCAATCGCAGCATCAGTGGTGCAAACACGTTTTCTGCGCAGCGACAATGACAGCCTATTGTCCAATCGAGGTTTATCAGTAACTTCTGGAAAATGTGCTGTTTGGCTACTAACGTGCTGATTGTCAAAGTACATATTTTGGACAGAATCGTGTGAATGATGTCTTGCAAACATGGAAACAATAGAATGGTTGCTACTACTGCTTGCATCTGATGACGCTGATGTTGTTCGAAGCAATTTCCGTCTTTTCAGTGGCATCTTGTAATTAATGGCATCTGCAAATTTTACCTACAAAAGCAAAAACATGCTAATACTACATAATCAATTACTATTTTAACAAATAGACATGTTAAATTACTGTTAACGCAATAACTTAATTAACTTCCTTGTGTATGTTGATGAAAGACAGTTTCCGTTCACGTACTTCGGATACTGCTTTGTGTCAGTGTGGTAAAGCTGAGGAATCTGTTGAACATTTTTTGTTACACTGTGAGAATTATGAAAAAGACAGGAAGGTTATGATTGATAATGTGTTGGATATTGTCAATTCTGGAAAGTCTAAACGAAGTCTGAGAATTACTGATAAACTGTTACTTTTGATGATATCAGTAACAGAAAAATGTTGTTCATCAAGGAATCACTGTTTGAGTTCATTGCAAGGTGTAATCGGAACATATAACATTATTACTTCTGGAGTTTACAAGGCTGCTACTTACTTCGTCGAGTTTTACATTGGATTTTACTTGAGTTTCACTATGGATTTTATCTGAAGTTCCTACATTGCTGCTACCGTGCGCGTCAAGGCAGTACAAGAACAACAACAACAACAAAATTGTGTGATTTCAACTTCTATACTCTTCAGGTATTATACTCAGTACACTGTGCAATACAAGATGCAGTCGGAGCGTCGGAGGTAGTTGAAGTGTTCAACTGTAACTGATACTCAGAGTTCTGCGGTTAAGCAGATGACGAAGCTTAGTACTAGGCTAGGTCGGAGGCAGCAGACTTCGTTAGTAATGACTCATTTCCCGACGTGGAGTGAGTCAACTTGCAAGTCGGGTTCCCGACGCCTATATACATCCTGAAATCAAACAAATAATATACCGCATAGTCCGGGAACTTTCGTTCCCTGGAATACTATTAGTTTCATCCGTTGTCTTTCAATTAACTCAAACTGACCGAGAGTCATGCTGAAAGCCGAAACATTCATTCTGCGGTCGACAGAAGCTTGGGCCACAAACTACTTTCCCACTCTCTAGAGATGAGGGAGTAGTAACGACTCGTACTCAAAGTAACGAGTTTCGCGTTGTAACGAGTAGTAACGAATACCTGTCGCCGCGCAATATCGTTACTGAGTACTTGAGTAGTAACGATTAGCAACA
>Ga0209363_1000835_pt1 | contig 13401 bp, 8 predicted proteins | sample WorMetexBAHAMAS3_FD_187385 | JGI IMG/M metagenome (GOLD analysis project Ga0209363, IMG submission 187385) | Marine gutless worms symbiont microbial communities from Max Planck institute for Marine Microbiology, Germany - Inanidrilus exumae... | ecosystem: Host-associated > Annelida > Digestive... | reverse complement strand
AAGTTGATGTCGCCAAGCGCCGCTATTGCAATTCCAAATCTTCCGTCTTTTTGTCCACTTCCGGTCAGCATAACGGCAGGCGATGACGACACGTTACCCTGCATGCAACAGGATATACAGCGCACGACCCAACCAGTATTGAACCTAGACTCTTTTCTTGAACGTGTTATGCGTCCATCTGTCTGTCTGTCCCGTCGGCATACTCACCGTGACTCACCAGAGGGCAGCATGCGACGCAGTCAGCGTACATTTCGGATCGACAATGAGGAGGACCGACATACTTGTTAAATTATCATCTCTTTGTGTAATCGGTTAACTAGAGGGTGGGCCAAATAAAACCCATAATTTTTCAATACATCGAAAGGACTCAACCGTAGACCATTCAGGATAAAAGGAAAAGCGTTTTCACGAAAACGTTCAGAAAATTCATACAGCTAAAGATTTTTATGCAGTAGCTAAATGTTCTTTGTAAACTCAATTAAATTAATATTTTTTGGAAAAGTGAATATACACCGGCTCGGCCAAAAGCCCAAAATTAATGGTAGGCCCTACTAACGCGATCTGTTTCGTCGTGTTAAAGCACTTCTTAAATAATTTTGATGATGCTTGGAAGATCAATATTAACAGCTAACACACACTCAGAAGAAGAAAAAAACTTAAAATATTGGTAAAAAGAGTAAGCCTACAGTACGAAGCTGATTATGTTGTGTTCTTTAGCTGCATTATGGCCGTTTTACTTACGCATATTAATGCAAAGTGTTAATCAGCAAATTCTACGATAAACACAATCGTATGAATTTTATCACAAATATATTAATATATGATAGTATTTGACTGTATTATACTCTTTTGCAAACGGCTAATTGTTAGCTATCGAATACCATTCATGCCAACATATTGCAGCAACCATCAAAGTAAGGAAAGTAAGTAAAAACAATGTATAGCAGTTATTAATAACTTATTCCTCACTGCTAGGGGATACTCACATAATATATGGGATCACACAGTGTTACCTGCCACCCGGCAGAGGCGAGAATCCCGCCTTTACCCCCAGCCGAAGCAGGTACTGTATTTAGCGACCTCGGAGGGATGCAAGGCTGAGTTGACCTATGTTACATGAAAGCGGACCGGCCAGGAATTGAACCCGCGACCTGTTAGTCGCATGTCCAACGCCCTACTGCAGCGCCACAGCGTAACACAAACACGTTGATGCACGTAGCGATTCTAGCGTGTTATGATTTCAGTCAGATCAATTAGGCATCGCGCCACTTGTTGTTTTATGTAGTTCATAGTGCCAAAATTACTACTGAATTTTATGGATGCACTTTATTGTTACAAGCAATTATGAAAGGTGGTACAACTAAATTTGGTCTACCCCGTAGGTCTATCTAGTCCGTGTTTTTTGGTGTGAGAAAACATAGTTACTGAACATAGATTTCGTAAATTAAAGAACAATTAAAACGTTTTATACTTCTACAAAACACTAAAACATAGATTAAAAACATTTCGGCACCAGTTGTGCAATTCGCAGTTTGAGACTCTGGGCGAGAGGAACTGAGGAGAGCTCTTACGCTGCGTAAGTTGAGGAACAGACTAACAGATCCCTCGTCTCCGAGTCCCTGGTTGTAGAACGGTGCTCCAACGAGCAGGTCATCAAATCCGTCGTTGTTGACATCCACCGCGCACAACGAGGCGCCGAAATATGAACCGTACTGATCACAACACCAGCGGCAGCGATCGATAACCACGCAGTAGATTAAATCATCAACATCGTTACTTCGCCCCCCCCCCGTAGGTGAACGAAGTATTGTCTGTATGTATGTGTGTTTGTCTGTTTGTTTCTTTGTCTGTCTGTCTCTCTGCCCGCATGTCAAGAACCACACGAAATGTTATGTACATACGATATACGATACGATACAGTATATTTACGTGCGCGTGCGCGCCAAAGCTGACGAGATGGCCAGCCTAATCGAGGGAACGGCACAGAAACGAAAAAATAAGAAAAAACTAAAAACAAAAACCGAGTAGCTCAGAAGAAACGGTCTGGGCATATGATACCTTGGCCGTGGCTCGGTCATCCTTTGACGACGGGTTTTATGGATGGATGATGTCTTGTCATGTTTTTGTATAATTGGGCACAGGCATCTAACCACTGAGAGAACGCATCAACGCACGTCAAAATACAATAGTTTGTTCATTCTTTGGTCGAGTTCGCCAAGCGGCGGTACCATAGGCGAAGTCTGATGTCTACGATAGCCTTGTTCAGTCCGCTGCTTGCGATATGGTCAAAACATTAATAGAACTTACTGAGAAATGGACTGTGACACTGCCTATTTTAAATTTATACAATGTTATCCAATTTTTTGCCCGGACCGTTGCTTCTGAGCTACACGGTTGTCTTTAGTTTATCCTATTTTTTCGTTTCTACGCCGTGCGCTAGATTAAGCTGGCCATATCATCAGCTTTTGAGCACACGTAAATATCTTGTTCTTGTGGAGGGCCAAATAGCCCTCTTCCCACCAGCAGTGGGATCTGGGGGAGCGCTGTAAGCTCTCCCAGGGGGGTCCGGGTCTACTCAACGATTTTCCTGTATTTTGAGGTTCCAGGCGGCTTATTCTGCTATACGCTAAGGCTTTATACATTCACAAAAGTCCCTCAATCTGGCTGCAAGGGGGTTACGCCAACCCCTGGAGGGACATAAATTATATGAGCAGGAGGGGTTACCAACTGTAGCACGGAGGGTTCAACCCCGTGGCCCTTCGTCAACTCGTACTCTGACACATGCAGTCAAACATGGTAAAATTTTAGTAAATTACTATATTAGTATGTGGTTATATAGGCCTACCTGTTCTCCGCGCCATTGATTTTCAGTCTGAACGCGACAACCATTCGCAGTTTTCTTCACCGTAAACACCTGCAACGTATACGACTATGATGAAAGTCTCAATGTCTGTTTTATATTTCGTCTGATATCTACTTTGCCTACGGTAGGGATGCGGAGTATTGCGATCAGCGCGTCCGTCTGTCTGTATGTCTGTTTGTTTTTACTGTTTGTCTGTCTGTCCGCTGGCATAGCTCAAAACCACGCGTCCAAATTTCACCGATTATTCTGTACGTGTTAACTGCGGCAGTAGCTCGGCCTTCCTCTTACGGCAATGCAAAACGTTATGTAATTCCGGTTTCGTGGATGACGTCACGTTTGCACACAATGGAGCGAATAGGCCGAAGAATTATATATACGTGTTGGCGTACGTCCGCCGTTTTCGGCCGATATCTACGTAGTCCATTTCTCTGTACAAAGAGAAAGTAGAGAACAAAGCGGACCAACCGTTCTAATGGGCCACGAAAGTGATCGAAAAAAATCCGGACACTTCTACATCCGCCGGTTGGCGTCTTGGCGGCATCGTCGTCTCTGGCTTATAAGGTCTTCAGCTGCGAGAATGGACAAAAGCAAAGCAAAGCATCTACAAACTCCTCGTGAAACAAGTACCTCCGTCCTCCCAATATTCGGACGGAAATATAAGTTGGCCGCTTCACGTGCTGCCACCTGGTAAGCCACGTTAAGTATGCCCTATTAACGTTGGAAGAAGACGGGACAGACGGAGGGACGGACGGACAGACGAACGCCAGACCAATGCATTACGCATACCGCTATACGTTGCCAGCGTAATAAACTGTTGAATAGCGATGTACGTGAGTGAATATGTATATACGTATGTTTCAATATACACTTAATAAATTACGTGTAGTCTTCAACAACGCATTTAGAGTCTTGCTCAATGAACCCAGATGGTGCAGTGCTTCACGCCTATTTACACGTTATAAAATTCCTTCATTCTCGGCTGTTATTCGTAAAAATAGTTGCTCTTTGTGTAAGTACTGCCATAATATTCTTGTGCAAACTTTTTATTGTCTGACATATGCATGCTATCGCCTCTTTTTAACAGTTGGCGCAACGGTATTTTAAATATGCTTTATGTACATATATGTATATAATAGAGATGGATAGTCTTATTTACCATTGTATTTCATGGGCTTCGAGCCTGCTAGTGAATTTAAATAAATAAATAAATACCTTTCCTGTCCAGCCGCATCTTGGACATCCAGCAAAGTAACGTAGCGTCTCGTCAGTATCGGTCGACTCATCACCCGTCTTCATGTTGATCGACGTTATCGAGTACCCTGTTATAAGAATGCGATTGTTCTCCCCGAGATACTTGTTCAATTATCATCTCCTTGTGTAATCGGTTAACTAGAGGGTGGGCCAAATAAAACCCCTAATTTTTCAATGCACCGCAATCACTCAACCGTAAACCATTCACGATAAACAGAAAAAGTTTTCACGAAAACTTTCAGAAAATTCATACATATAAAGATTTTTATACAGTAGCTAAAATGTTCTGTGTAAACTAAATTAAATTAAATGCAATATATTTGAAAAATGAAAATACACCGGCTGGACCAAAATTAATGGTACTAACGCGATCTGTTTGGTCGTATTAAAGCACTTCTTAAATAATTTTGATGATGTTTCGAAGGTCAATGTTAACTGCTGACTCACACACCCAGAAGCAGATAAATTAAATATTGGTAGAAAGAGAAAGCCGGCGTTGGTTTGTGTGTCTGTGTGTCTGTCTGTGACCACGATAACTAAAAAGATTGTGAACGGATTTGTACCAAAGTTTAGGGAAAGGTTCATAAGGGGAAAGGGGAAACCAAGTTCGTTACGATCGGTAGAGGAATGTGGAAGTAACGGTCAAAAAATCCGTAAACCGGCGAAATAGTAGGTGTGGAAATGGCTAGATGGAAAGTAGGTGTTGCCAAATGTTGGCGACAAAACCCCCAAATTTCGCTTTCGCGGGGAGCTGTACTCTCTCAGAGTATTTTCCATCGAGTTAAAGCATGTGACATGTTTACCGGCCGCGTTAGCCGGGAAAGTAAAGCTATCGGTGGAGCCCGTCTGCCGTCCGTTTTCACTGTATCTTTTGAACTGACCTTTAAACTTGGGTTTGTGTGTGTATGTGTGTGGGTCATGAACATAGCACGCCTGTGGTTAAAAGTCAAGGTCATGAGGTCAAAGTCAAAGGTCAATGTCAACGCGGTCGGTCTGACCACGATCATCCATTCTATATAACAGCAACTGCAAGATTAATTGTAAATGTTACAAATTAACATAAATTATAAACACCAGGCATTAAGTACAATCACTTGAAAAAATCCAAAAAGAGTAACCAAACTTGTACAAAAACGTTTTAAACTGTGTCATATAAGATAGGCTAATACATTAAATAAACCTATCTACTGTGAAATTTACGCGATTACGTGGTGACATGATAGGCGTATTCATAATTAGCTCAGCCGTCGCTGACAAACCCGCGCGAAGCGCTGCATCACGACAAACGGCAAAATTTTAAAACAGTCACGTGACCATAACCACACCCCTTTTGTGGGTGATATGTCATCCTGTTGCTAGAATTGATATAACCTACCTGTGTACAAAATTTGACGGCTTTAGGTTCAGCCGTTCCAGTGATATAATTGGAGCCCCAAAAATTTTTAATAGGCCACATGACCTGACCACGCCCCTATATGGGACGGTTTGTCGTCGGTAGGCTGTGACTTGCACATTTAACCTCTACATCAAATTTGGAGTCTCTGCGATCACCAATTACGAAGATGCATAAGGCAACTCAAAATGTAGAAATTGAGGTGGTTTAACGTGCTTAGGGGTCACCCAAAATCATCGGCAACATAACCATTCGATAAAGCGCATTTGACTTCCTATTCGAATTTACTTAAAACTATGACGCTATCTTGTACCGTTTTCGGGTATTATCGCTTATTTTCCAAAAGTTAAAGAGGTCACGTGACAGTGACCATGCCCCTTGCATGGACAATTTGTCGTCCGTAGGCTTGAACTTGCTATGATCAACATGCACACCAAATTTGAAGTCTCTAGCTCAAGCCGTTCCAGAGATATCTTAGAGAGACTAAAAATTTAAAATGAGTCACGTGACCACGCCCATTTCAGGGACGGTTTTGAACGACAAAGTTCGTGAACGTCATATGTAGGCTGGGACTTGCTATGTTCAACCCACAAACCAAATTCGAAATATCTACGATTATCTACGACGAAGAAATGAAAGGCAACGCCAAATGTAAATATTCTCGTTTTGAGCCACCCTTTGGGGGACTTAGGGGTAACGCACAGGGTTTAGCTATGGCTCGATGGAAAGCGCATTATCGACTTCCCATTAGGGATAAGTCAACTTTTTTCGCTAGCTCTCGCGGCTGCGGCACTATTAAGCGAAATAAAATGTGTCGAAATTGGCGTTTTCTAGAGGGGTGAGTCACCTTGAGCGCAAATTTTTGGTAGATGAGGACGTCGCCCGCAATCCATCTATGGACTGTTAGAAAGAGGAATGATGTAGCTATAACCGTGCCGCTGGACGTTTTCACACAAAGAAACTTTGTAGCAGAAGTTGGATTTTACTGGCAAAAACAGCAAAATCGCGTTTTGTGCCATCCTTTGGGGGACTTAGAGGTAACATACATGGTTTATCTATGGCTCGTTGGAAAGTGCGTGGTCGACTTCCTATTGGTGCTAATTCAACGTTTTTCGCCAGCTCTCACGGTTGAGACTCTATGAGCGGATATTGGTCAAAACTTTGGTGTTCGAAAGGGGGTGGATGGGTCACTTTGAGCGCAAATTTCAGTGGGAAGAGGGTGGTCGTCCAAATAAGTGCATTATAGTTTTTGTTTAAACGCCATTACCTTTACCCTAGACCCATGGGGGTGAGAAGTATTGCAATTAGCATGTCGGTATGTCTGTATGTCTGTCTGCTCACATATATGGAAAATCGTACGTCTAAATTCCATCAAAATTTTCTCTGTGTGTTTCCTGTGGCCGTGGCTCTGTCCTCCTCCGACGCCAGTGCAATATGTACTTCTGCTTTTGTAGATGACATGATGTTTTATATAATGGAGCGAATGGGCCAAAATCAAAAACGATGCGTATGTTTCAGTTCGCCAGGTGGCGGCACCGGGGTGGAAGTCTGCCGTCTCCGATAGCATATTGTTGTCATTACACAGATAATGAGGCGCATAAATATTTTGGCAGCAGAGCTGAAAAATATCAATCAATACCAATAAAATTTTTTGGAATAATCTTGCTTACCGAGGTAACGATCAAGAGGCAGTCCACGATATTCGTGTGTGTAAACGCAAGCAACGTTATCGATGAACACACTTCCGCACGTTCCTAAAGCACGTTATGTTATGATTATTATATACAGACGTGTACACTTAAAGATTCAAGAATACAGCAACTTGAACAAAACTATACAGACTAACGCAAACTTTCTATACACTCAGGCCTCCGTAGAAACCTTGACTGCGTCAGACGACGCTTCCATTTTTGCTTAAAATTCTTTTAAATAACTGCAAACTGGATTTCGGAAAGTGGAGTGGAGAGACAATTTGTGTTCGTGTTAACGCATGACGATGACCTACAATGAGTACTGGTCGGTAAATTTCATGCAAACAGCAAGTAAATAAGAGGATGTATTGTGAGAAATACTTATTGCTACTGGAAACTTGGCAATCGATTTTGGCACATAGAGGAACGAAGCATATTTTCACACTGCAAGGACATTAAAGTTCCCTTCCGGACTGATAACATTTTTTCTCTCGTAAATATATGATGGGCCACTGCATGATCTTTCCGTCATGACATGGTATAGTATCCAAAGGCCCGTGTGACTTAACGGTTCGCTCGCGATCCTAAATGTCGCGGGTTCGGATCTCAGCCGGTCCACTTCCAGGTAACAGCCTTGGGCAAGCTGCTCACACGCAAGTGCTTCTGTCACCAAGCAGTATAATTTGCTACCAGCCGATGGGCGGTGGCGCTCTTCGGCTGGGAAGGTAACCGCAGGCTTGGCGGAAAGTAATAGCAGCCTACCGCCGGGTGGATGGCTTCAAGTCACCTGCGGGCTAACTGCCGGTACACCGGGATCAGCTCCAGGCCCAACGCTCGGTAACGAGTATGGGAGAACTTTACATTTTTTACCTAACCACGTTGGGAACCTTCCTTCCGCATTTCCCAAGCTGTAGGTTATTCTAGTGCCAGTGACAGCCTGTGCATGTTCTGGGTCGCAGGTAACATATACCATTCTACTGCAATAATTTCATTGGTCGCGATAGATTTCGATCACAGTCATCGCATGACATGCATATAAAATTAGTAGAAACTCTACGGGGCAAATCGGTCTTCACACGTTCGCAATAACTCCGCCGAAAGTGAACCGATTTGGATAAGATCTAGAACAGTGTGAGCCAAATGTGGGGAATGGTAGATTTTGGGCACAATCCGCGCAGCAGCGACAGTTTGAGAGGGGTCGTTTTTCCAAAAAAACGCAAACATTGCTCACAAAATTTCCACGTCTTGCGACTTCAGGCCGTCATAACTCCGCAATGATTACAAATGCCGAAAACCCGCGGTCAAGTGGTCCCCCTATGTGATATCTAGTTTCCACTTTTAACGTTAGAATCAATTCAAAGTCTTTCCTCTGGACTATACGCTGCGCACAAAAAGGATTTACCCAACTTTTCCGCAACGTCCGTTGTCCGATATTGTTCAATAGTACACTGCAATGCTGGTGGAGCCCAGAGCCATAGATATGGCTCTGGTGCGGCCTAGTGAGCGATATATTGAAGAAAAGCAAACTAAATTAGAAACGGTAAGTAAGTAACATGGCAGATAACGCTGGAATCATTCAGTCGCAGGCACGTGACACTAGGTATCGTCGAATGCAGGAACTAAACAGCTTGTGCGTCAGTAAATAAGTAAACAGCTGTGTCACCTGTCGAGTACACCGGTGGTAAACGCTCTCTTCGAGCCTATACTGCAGTGTGTATCCAGATACACTACAACCCGTCTAGTTTACTTTATTTAATAATACAAGAAAAGGGCCCGAGTGCCACTTACATCATAGTAAAATACATACAGTATATGCCTATAGTTGGAATATCACTATAGCATATCACACACAAATAAAATATTTGAAACCAACGTAAATAAGCATTACATAAACGAACAGTGCATAATCTGTTTTAAAAGAAATGACAGACGGCGAACACAGTTCACGAATAAATCACTATTATCGCTAAGAAACTATCTAAATTTGCATTACGTAGTTCAGAAAAAATCCTCCCCCCTCCGGAGTTTCACTTCCTCCCGGACTGCCTTTACGGACTATTGCCCGGACCGTTTCTTCTGAGCTACTCGGTTTTTGGTTTTAGTTTTTCCTTGTTTTCTCATTTTCTGTGCCGTGCGCTAGAGTAAGCTGGCTATCTTGTCAGCTTTTGAGCGCACGTAAATCTACCTATCGTATCGTATCGTATCGTATCGTGTCGTATCGTATAGTATACCACTTAGAATGGACAACCGTACATTATATAGTCATAATTCGCTAGATTAAAGTGTTCAGCGTTACCTGCTTGGTGTATACAGCGATGTCTTGGCAGTCCCATAAATATTCGACCGTTCTAAAACAGATTACTGTCACAGTGCGCTAACTTAAACAAGGAACAAATTAAAAACGGTCAAATAAAACTGCCGCGTCGCAGTAATCTATGCAAACATCAAAATACTTAATTCGGTCGAAGAGACAATGTAATGTAATCAACAATATCTATACACCGCAGTAGCTGGCAGTACGACTATATACTGTCACAAGAACTTGAGACCAAAACGTCTTAACGCTGACGTATGCCTGACATGATTCGTGCCTCAATAGCATATAGCGAACGGTAGAATGGCTATATCCCAAATACACCTCACCACTAAATTGGCCTGCATGGCGTACGCTTCCGTGCTAAATATCAGCTTGATCGGTATATACTGTCGCCCATGCGAGGCAAAAAAAAATGCCGAAAAACCGCCAAAATATAGCGATATTTACCAAATATTGAAGTGTGTAGGCTCCTATATATCCACTCCATTGCCCAATTAGGGCCAAAATTGGCGTGAGAGTGGACCCACGGTGTATCGTACCACGCTATATTTCAGCGTGGTCGTCGTATATCGTCGCCAACACTGTCACGCTTTCGAACGACAAAGTTCGTGAACGCCATTTCGCCACGAAGCTGTTGCAATGTAGACACGGTTTAGGTACCGTTGGACAGGGGAAGTTTTGTGATTTGTAGTTTCGCAACGTTTTCTCTGCAAAATCGTCACCTCGAACACTTGCTCACGCTGAGAAATCAACCGCGTCTACATGTACGTGGCCATAAATACACTTTGACTAAACCGCGATGTACTGGCCAAGTTAGACAGTGTTTTTTACTACAAGAGTTGTTGTTAACATATGGAACAATTTACCTGCTGACACAACAGACTTTAGCAGTCTGCGCAAGTTTTGTGCATCAGTTAGGCCTAGTACAAGCTACTTGCTTAGATTTTGTACAGTTTATTTTGAGTGATGCCATCACGGTTTGAACGTTTTCCTCCAGTGCGTGTTACAAGCAGTATGTTTATCGTTTTAATCAGTGTTTTAGCAACCTGTAAGTGGCTTTCAGCCCTTTGTTGTTTATTAAATTTGATTTGATTTGATTGAGTAACCGACATACCGACGCATTGCACAATAAAGTCTGCCATAGCTTAATGTGTCATGACACTGTACTGTAAAATATTTGACTATTCCTGACTCACGTACTCACGCCAACGGATCGGTGTTTTTGCGCCACCATTTATACCTATGAGCTTTTTTGCATATATTAAGATGATGACGACGACATCGATGACGAAGATGATAATGATGATGATGATGATGATGATGATGATGATGTGAAGTTTCATTTGTACCTCGGTGATGTGTAGCGACGTTCCGGTCTGAGACCGTCGTTCGTGATAACTTGCTGGCGGACTGAGGACGCGGTAAGTCACGCTGCTGTTCGCTGAATCAACCTCGGTGACGTTGAGGCAGGCGCCGACGCAGTACGGCCGTTCAGACCGGCTACCGAACTGGACACGGTACTTGTGGCTGCATGCCTGCAATCGACACCTTATACAGTCGTCAAGGAAAACGATTACTGTTTTGACAATAAATAATCTATAGAAACCACGTGGTCAAAGAGTTTTGACGAAAGACCGCATCGCATGTCGACACAATAAAATACAATACAATACACGTTATTTGGATTGCACCACCTACAAGTTGACCAATGGAGCATAACCCAGTTCAAGAATTGTTGTTTTCAGATACTCCGTATATGATGAAGTAAACAGAAACGTTTTTTAGTTTGCACATCAACAATACGGCGTGGCGTAGTGGTAGCGTCATTGGTCTAGATCAACGAGGTTAACCTATGCTAAGCCCGGTTAGTACTGGGATGGGTGACCGTGTCCGGGTTCAACTCCCGGAGGCGGCACTTTATTTCGGTATGTAACTAGCCACCCAAGTCGACTCAGCCTTCTACCCTCCGTGGCACGGTAAAATGAGTTCCAGCCAAAGGGCGGTGATGCTCTGCGGCTGGGGAGTAAAGGCAGGCATGGTGTAATTTGCAGGTAAAACTGTGTGATCCATGTCTGAGCGCAGTAGAGGTAGTTACGACGATGCGCTATACAAATCGACTTATACTACTTTGCAATACGATTGATTGCCACAGTTTCGACTCTGTCGGTAGTTGATTCCATACTCGTGGAGCAGCGACAGAAAACGCACGTTCTCCGATTTTCAACAGTCTTGGTGTCCGAACTGCGAAGTCGCCATGATTAAACGCTCGGAGTGCAGACCGAGCGTGACCTGGTTGAATGACCAGTCTGTAGCAGTTGTCCGCATCTAGCTATCTGCGGCCTATAACAATTTTGCTTTCGACCAGCAAAACATTTCGTAGTTAGCATTTATCGACGCTTGTACTACACCACCACCACCGCCACCATCACCACCACTACCACCATCACCACCACACCTATAATGGGGTCTGGTGACGGAGCCTCAGTGGGGTCTAGGGACAGAATTCCTGCTCAAGTGCCTTATACCTCTTTCAAGACCAATGAAGGACCACAATTATTGAACCTATTTCGTGTATTGCCTGCCTCTCCGGAACTGAGTTCCATCGCGTTCCGCCAACTTTGACAACTGAATGAGGAAGTCTATCTGTTTCACAATTACTGCCAAAACGGCTATTTATTTCGTACTACAGTGTAAAAGAAAGAGACGTACTTGCATGGAATATCAATTAAATATTTGTTTAACACTCTATGTGACTAAGCTGAGTAATCTTCAGGGTCATTTTTCATAATGTGAACCTTTTAAAGTGCATTTTTATTTATTTTAAATGAGCGAAGAAAAAGACCCGAAGGTCACTAACATGCCGTAAACGGTAAAACGTACAAATGAACAATATTGACAGACAGACAGACAGATAAACCAAATACAGAATTCGAAATATAACACTGATATATATATAAACACAAAAACATATAAGTAGAATAATGATACCTAAGGATTTACTAATAAGTGGTGTCTGTTCCCAGGTGAACCTGGGACAATGCAGTCTTGAATTTGGGTATCGAAATGAAATCTGCAATATTGGGGGAAGACTATTCCATACGGTTGCCACTCGCTCACTGAAGTTCTTTTTCAGCATGAATGCAAATGTGATTCATTTTGACTTTAAAGTGGTTATCTCGAATGGCAATGTAGTCAGGTTTTTAAGAAGGAAATAATCAATTTCTTGTTTTTGCGCACGATGCCGCTAACGCACGACGTGTTTCGGACAGGTAAATTTCGTGTTGATTGTCGACAAAATGTCCGTTAAATTTTTCGACGTAACGCAAAATCCGTCGAATACGATAGTAGAAAGAGAGGGAGAGAGAGAGCGCGCGCAACACAGTCAGTTATACAGACAGACAGGCAGATAGGTAGAAAGAGCATACAACAATACGAGATCCAAGCTTGGTGTTTCTGGCGTCGACTGTAACTCCGAACCATTCATAAGAACTGAAGACGTTATTGTGCTCTGTGCTATTCAACTCCTCTCCTAACCACGGTGCAAACATCGCACATGAAAAGATATTTCTCAAAACCCGAACCGACATTCATTTACTCATCCATCTTATAGGGTCGACTGAAAACGCGAGACATGAAAATGTGGCACAATATTGCAGGGCTGGAAACCGCGGGAAAAGTTGCTATGGAAAGCCTAACAAACAGTGCTGGAATCACAAAACGTCATTATGTATATTTTTATGATCTTGCCGTAAAAACGTTTTTGTCACGGCTTGTACGGTAGTACAAGCTGTTGTAAAAGCGACTAGCCAAAGTAATGGGAAAGGCCAAATTTTGACCCCCCGGGGCTCCGAAACCCCTGAACGGATTTCGATGAAACTCGGAATAT
>Ga0209363_1000834_pt1 | contig 13402 bp, 11 predicted proteins | sample WorMetexBAHAMAS3_FD_187385 | JGI IMG/M metagenome (GOLD analysis project Ga0209363, IMG submission 187385) | Marine gutless worms symbiont microbial communities from Max Planck institute for Marine Microbiology, Germany - Inanidrilus exumae... | ecosystem: Host-associated > Annelida > Digestive... | reverse complement strand
TAGGGAAGGGAGGAAATGAAGGAGGCGAGGCAGGGAAGGGGAAGTAGAAGGCTTACATTCCAAATTTCATGTGAATGTGTTCACTGTGTGGGCTTCCAGTGTCCGAAAACCACAACTTCTGGCAAATTTTGACTTTTTGGGGGCTCCTGTACCGGCTCCCTTTTACTGATGAGGGTAACATTTGGTGTGCTAAAGCAGACCAGACGTCAAATTTCATCTCAGTGTGTTCATTCTGTCGGCTTCCGGTGGCCAAAACCCACAATTTTTGACAAATTTTGACTTTTGGGGGCGTCTCGATCGGTTTATTCTATTGCCCTCTGGCGGCGAAAAACACCAATCTTTGCCATCTTTGGACTTCGGCATTTAGTGATGTCGACAGTTGGCGGCAATTCGAGAAAGTTGAACACGGGTGCACAGCTACAAACCTTCCCCTATCCAGCGGCATCAAAATCATTTCTGTTCTCCAACGTCTTCATGGCGAAATCGGGTGAACAAACTCTGACGTTCAAAAGTATGACGGACAGACAAAGCGTGAAGGACAAAAAAGCATGATGGACAGACAAAAAACTCAACGTTTTTCGCCACCCCGGCGGCGGGTGAAATCTGAGCCACACCAAACTTGGTATGGTGATAGAGGACCTTGAGCACGTTCTTGCACCTCTAAAACGTTTGGTGGTCTGACGCATAGTTTCGCCGCTAGGGGCACTGAAAATTTGGGGGGTAACCAGACCCCATCAAATTAAACCCCCATAACTCCATAACCCCTTGAGCAAATCCAACGAAACTTTAACAGCTAACGCATCCTTAAACGATGTACAAATTCTGCAAATTTTGTAAAAATCGTGCAAGGGATACGCCCCTACAGGGCGTTTATATTCCACATTTTGGTCAAATATTAGTACAAATTTCAGTTTTGGGGGTCCTATACCCTTATCTTTGCACCGATGGGGTGAAATTTGGCACGGAGGAGGGGACCGCTCCTCCGTGCCAAATTTCACCCCCATCAGTGCAACATTACCATTCCAGTGCATTTAGAATGGAAATTATTATCATTGGTAAATTTTCGCTTACTATTTCGGCCATCTTGGCGGCCATCTTGGATTCTGAAAAAGCCACAAGGGTGGCGAGCGGCTAAATTTCAAGCATATACTAAAAACTATTGAAAAATGTGTAGAAATGATTGTTAATAGACCAAGCAAGGTTTCTTGAAAATGTGGGGTCGTGCCACTGGACTATTAGACATTGATTTGGATCCAGGAATTTTTTTACAACTCTGTCAACATCATCCCTACTGACATACACGAGGCACCTTCATGGACATTTGAGTGCTCTCAAGTGATTTCTGACATGTTATGCTTTTAAGTTGTAACTTCAATAATGCTTGTTTATTTCGTTCTTATAATGTAATAAGTACTATTAGTAGCTATGCTATGGAGTTGTTTGGCAAGAGCTAGAGTAAAGGAACAGTGTCCCTTTATGAGTCTGGCATATAACCAGTGCCACTCATCCTCAAAAGTTTTCTCTTGGAATAAGTGGATGAGAACACTAGGGAATCTAAAAATGTTCATTAAAACTGAGGTTGGGAGGAGAATTGTCTTCGGTTGAACATGCACAAATTTTAATACATGCTTTAGTTGTTAGATGTCATTATACACTGTCTCAAAAAAGTTCCGTTCCCACCTTTAAACCATATGTAACTGTCAAATCTTAACCGATTTTCAAAATTTTTGCAGTGACGTAAAGCATGCAAAAAATGTACAAATGCATTTCCTATTCCAATTTGTGATTAAAATTTCTGTTCTTGTTTCAGGCAAAGTTTTTGGACTTTAAGATCCAGAACATGGTCGGTAGTTGTGATGTAAAGTTCCCCATTCGACTGGAGGGATTGGTGCTGACACATGGCCAATTCTCAAGGTATACTGCAGCAGATGTGCTGCAGGACATTGCTAGTTTGCTTTCAGCTGTAGCTTCATTTACATAATCGATGCTATTTAGAATTGATCTGCAAAGTCAGCATCTGGATCATATTTAGTCGTTGTTTTTTTTATCCTACCATCTAGAGGCCCACATCACATATGACACTGCCCATCATTCTGTTGTTGTGTTGCATCCATACTTAGAACTGAAAAAGAAAGTTACACAAAGTGTAGTTTAGAGATTATCTGTAGCATATCAAAGGCACGTACTTACGTTGCATTCAGCCAGTTGTCAGGTCGGTCAGTGGCTTTATGTCACAAAGTTCCATCAGAAAGTATCCGAAATCAGTAGGCCAGTTTCATGAAGACGTATTTTGCTTTATACAGAGTGAACATGTATTTATGCAGAGATATGACTATTTTATGTACAGTTACGAGCCAGAACTATTTCCCGGGCTCATCTACCGCATGGTGAAACCAAGAATTGTATTATTAATCTTTGTTTCTGGCAAAGTTGTACTCACAGGTGAGTGCTGTTCAGTCATCTGCGGTTCTATTTATAAAACTTTCTTGCAGACTACTTTTTACAGTGACCTATCTTTGTGCTATGAGAAACTGGCATTATACAATACAATAGGAACTTAGATTTAGCATGTTTTGAAAAGGTGATAGGTAGCCAGCTTACGTTACTGTATGGAACCACAACAATAAAAAGAACTTTAAAAACCTGATCAGAGTCCTAATCAGGAGCCCCGTACGGGCTCCAGGGCAGTAGTGTGCCCTGATTCATTTGTTTAGTTCGGAGCTATATAGATTTATTTTCTGAACTTCCTTACATTCTTCTTTCCTTGTACTTTCTTTCTTACATATTGACTTCTTTACTTGTTTACTTCCTGACTTATCTGTCCACTTCTACCAGAGTAGGCCCATTCTGTTTCCAGCCCGGAGGTCGAAGGAGGCGACGGCGACCAAACTTGGCTTTAGTGTTTTGGCGGGTTTATTTTGTGTTGTAATATATTTTGTTATGGATGCATGTTTGCTTTTGTTCTGTTTCATTTAATTTTTCAGTACTAAGCCAACCGATTGGCTGGGAAGAACATCTCCGAAATGACATATTTTGTGTCGGGTGGGTCTTAAAACCTTATCTCATCAGGGTCGAGGACAAGGGGAGAGCTTGTGGGTATTAAGCCTCCCAAATGCCACAGATAGCCCTCCAAAACATAACTCCAATAAATTCGTTTTACTGCTCAATATATAAGAACCATACCATCAAATAGTCGAATCCAGAGCGCAGTATTGCTCACTTAGTTTTTAAATTGCTTTCAGCTTTAGGGGGCAGCCACATTGACCAGCGACTTTGCCCCTGGACCCCACTGAGGTATAGCCCCCAGATCCACACTACGGGCTCACACCACCTCGTTCGCCATGACACAGGATTGTAGCTCACAAACAGTATTATGGCCTCACCCCTGGTCCTAATCCATGAAGGCAGTACTGACTAAGGAAGGGAGTCTGCAGTTCCCTCAAACGACAACATTGGGTTAGTGGAGCAATTTTATTTCAGGCCAAATGCCCTTCCCATCTCCAACCAACAGTGCCAACAGCAGATAAATCACCCCAAGTTGTGTAAAATATTGAGGCTTATAAAGCTGCTGATGAAGCTATTATAAGGTTACACAAGTGATAAGTGATGTACAATACACATAAACACACCATTTTTGTAGCATTTCCTAAGTAAACATGCCCATGTCCTTGATTTTCCTTCCTTTTACTGCCGACTGACGTGTGATTATGACGCTGAAAATTTAATGTCGCTGAGATTATTATCACTAGTATACAATATATAACTGCAATATATATTGTCTACTTTATTCTCTGCATTTGCCACTGTTACTGGTAAGTTGTAAATTGATGCACATATACTTTGTCTCAAACAATGTGCCAACTTGGGCGTGTCATTGATGTGCATTAATCAATTTAGACAGTTTTTGGCAGATGGTGTATATTGAGATCTTTAGATGCTGATTGCAATTACCATTTACCACCTCGCCATTCTTGTGTGCCTAGTGGCTACACTACCCTAAAAACTGCCATTGTATGCAAGAGGCATAATGTTTTCCTTGGGAGAGAGTGGCCCTGAAAAAGAGATGGCTGTGCTATAAGGTGGTTCTGAAATAAGGCAGTTGGTTATAGATGTTCAAATTGGTGGCCTTTTTGCTTGCATATGTTCTCCACTGATCTACATAGACAACAATATCCACGACGCTTGCTCAAGTGTCAGTAAGGCGCTGCTTCAAGTCGCTGGTGTCCTGGATGGATGTCTTGTACACACATTCTTGCATCAGTTCCCAGATTTTGTAGTCCACAGAGTTTAGGTCTGGAGTTCTGGTGGCCACAGATCTGGTGGGATGAATTCTGTTTTTTTTCTGCTCCAGCAGCTTAACTTGGACAGTGTGGTGTGCTTCCATGCAGAAGCATGCTTTTTAAACTAGTGTAATGGTTCAGTCAGAAATAGTACATGCAACCAGTTGAATTTAAGGACCTGAACATGTTGAAAGCTGGCAGTTTTATGAGACAGTAACACAGGTGTGTCACCAGTAATAAAAAACTTAGCATCCACGTTGTGTTATTGTTGTAGGTGCTAAAGTCCGGCAAGAGATATACGAAGCATTTGAGAACATTTATCCGATATTAAAAAGCTTCAAGAAATAGCAGAATGGCATGAAAATCTGTGTAAATGTTCCAGTGTTTTTGTTGAGAGGACTGTTGCATTTTGGCTGTAATAAGATGTCGACTTACAGCACACTTTTAATATTAAAAGTTGCAAGTTCACAGTGACAGAGGTTATTTATTTGTATGCCTTTGCCACCCGACAATGTCGGCGAAAGAATCGTGTTTTTGGGCTGTCCATCTGCCGCGTTTGTTGATCTGTTTGTTCGTCCAGACAGTCGTGTTACCACATTATCTCGTGAATGGCTGAGCAGTCTCGATGAAACTTACACGTAATATTTACTTGCCCCTATCCCCCTTCCCTCCAACAGACAACATCTGAGCTATGGTGATTGTCTGGAGGGTAAGAGGGGAGATTATTTGACCAGCTCTGTGCTGTTGTGCATCATAATTGTGCACATCATATGCACACCTATATAATGAGCACTTCGTACACGGTCGACTGGATCGGGCTTTTATCTTGCTTGGCTTAGCTGTCTTCCGAGCGCCTCTGTGTCTTTGGTGTACTTGGTGCTATATGTAGACAATTTTTTGATTACATCCTTTTCTTTACCTTTTAGTGTGCTAAGCCTGTGGGATCTGCCCTTGACCTGGAAGACTATCATCCTTCAGTGCTATTACACTGTTGGTTGGGTCATCTGACCTGTAAAATCGTCTCCGAAATGACCTATAATGTGTCGAGTGGGACGTTAAATTCTACAATACCATACTAATGACCTGATTACATTCTGGAGCTCAAAGGTCAAGGTCACAGCAGGCCATCGAGGTGGCAAAGGCATCCACGTCCACACTGGGTCATTGAAGTCTATGTTTATATATAGTTATGAATAGAAATACCTACGTAATTTTGTGCTTCCATTATGGGAACTAGCATTAGTCACTCTGGCAGCAATGTCTGACAGCAGCAGATGGATCAAGAAAAGGTTTGGCCCATCAGTGATTGTCACTTGTTGGAGTCGTCGCCTTGGCGCTTAGTTGAATATCAGGCAAGGGCGTTTGATCTGAAAAACCTTCCCCCATTACCCCAAATATGCTGTTTTGAAGGAACCAACACAGAATGGAGTAACTTGAGAAATGAAGGCCTGTTAAACAAAAACACGAGTGTATTTACGTACAACACATACCAGACATTTCACATTATACTGTTGTTTGGTAATAAGTTAAGCTGTGTTCTTACTGGATACTGAATATAATGATTGCCAAACGTGCACATACTGTAGTTGTTATAATGCAACTGTTACAACATTAATGAAACTGTTAAGACAGATTGTGATCTTTGATTGCAATAATGTAACACACTAATAACAGTGGTCAAAAAATTATGATGAAAGGTCTCTTGTCCCCCTTCCTTGTCAGAGCACCTATTGGTCTGCAATTTCTGTTTCGGTCTTCACTTGGATCCTTTCCAGTATGATCCGAAAAAGGATCTTGCTTGCGTGTGAGTCAAGAGCAATTGTTGTGTAATTTGTGCACTGTTTAAGATCACATTTCTTGGGAAGTGGGATGAATATGGAGAACGTCCATTATTGCTCTGGCCACAAACCAGTTTCCCAGATACCACACATATTCTACAGGGCATTCTGTCCAGTACTGTCTCTCCTCCTGCTTTGAACAGTTCTGCTGGAACCTCATCAGGACCTATGGCTTTGCAACATGATGTCTGATGGATGGCATGATCAACCTCTGAACGAAGTGGTAGAGGATCTTGCTCCCAACATTCTTGTTCAATTCCTTTCCCGTCTTAATCATGGTACAAACTACAAGTCTTCACAATACCCTATCCAACTGTCTGCGATTTGTGCAGCATCAATCAATCAATTGTGTCAAGTCGCTGACTTGATACATTAATGTACATAAAAGACGCACACAAACAGCTATAACCTTGTATTGCGTGCTAGTGCTACTGTTTGCAGTAATGACGCGCGAATCTGTGAAGCTGAATACACTAAATACTACAGGATCCTATTATACTAAGTCTTGGGTGTGGCACATGATTCAGCAGAAGTCGAATCAGGTAATTCTGGACTGGAATATAGTTTCACAGTCTGATCATGCAGTTCATCATTTTCAATCAGACTTTGCAGTTCCTCCTCATTTACAGCCTGCTTTTCTGGAGCTATTTTCCGTCGCACTGTATCCATAATAGTGGATGATGACGACACGTCTTCTACATAATCACTGTTTCTGAGATATGGCAGATTACTGTCGACACCTGCTGATGCTGCATGAAGCTGAGCAGTTCGAATCTCATCTAGACCTTGAATAATGTCTTTAGGTGCTGGTCTTTTGTTACAGCCAGTTCCCTTTATACGCCCTAGTCTTGCTTCTGTAGCACAAACAATACAACATACTTCAAATTTAACACAGAACAGATTGTGACTGAGTAATTACTTTATTGCACATCACAGACCACTCAGTGCCAATAGAATAGATGGCAAAAACATTAGTTATTGTAACTAGAAAACATAGGTAGTCGTATCGACATGCAGACCCGTGCCGGCAGCAGCAGCACACGGCCGTAGCAGCATGCGTCACTAGCAACCGTATGACCGTGACTGTTTTCGTAACTGTGACCTTGAACTAAAACCTTTTGACCTCTGGGTGAATGCATGCCGAGCGACTACTATAGAGTATATGTTTACCAAGTTTGGTGTTGATGCTCAAGCCTTTTTCCTTTTCCAGCGCGGACAAACGGACCGATGCGACCGAATACCCTACCCAGGCTGGTGGCTATACAACCAGCGTGGGTAATAGGCTTTAGCCATCAGTTCATCAGAACTCACAAACACACGTCTATTGCTGAACAGTCTCAGACACATTTAGCCATAGGTTCAAAGTGTCTTGCCATTTTTGCATTAGTGCCGAAGTTTCCTGGTGTCGAAATGTGGGTACAAAACTCCTGGTTACATTACACTTACGGTTAATGTTAAGACTAACTTGGAGTTAGGGTTAAAGCTACAGCTGGGTTACAACTAGCTGAAATGTGCAGCAGTGCTTACCATTTGAAAATAGGCGATATGAAAATCAATTGTTCTGGGACGTCTAGGCAAGTGATGCATGATCGATTCATGGGTGTAGTGTGGGCAATGAGCCGACTAGACCTTGGGCCATTGTTATTATTTAAGCCTATATTGGTGTTTGAACTTACGTGGTGTGAATTGAATTTCTGAACTCAACTTTCATTGTGTCAGCGACCTCTACTAGCATACTGTGACAATTTCTATAGCTTTGTGACCCCCATAGTTATAGCTGGATGATGCAAACACTGGCCTACATTCTCTATAAATTGCAGTGCTGTGGTGTTGTGTTAGACCGATATCACACCTGTGATTTTGTTGAGCATCTTTGACACGCAACTCTGACTCGCTTAAAAGACGCAGCATGCGACTGCTCTATTCAAAAAACGAGTCGCGCGTCAGTGCGACATGCCACGACGCGACATGTGACACGCCCTGTCACACTTGAGACTTCGACGCACATCTGAGTCGTGCGTCTTTAATGCAGGTGTGACATCGGTCTTAGTGTTGTCTATACACAGATGCATGACTTGTAAGCCAAGTTTATTACAAGCAACAATCAATCAGTGGACTGAACAACAAGAAACCAGACGGCCAGCAGCATACCGACCACATGACCGGGCCATAGCCACCACCATGAGAAAACAAGACGGCTACCGGCCTCTTGAGAAATCTGTTTTCACTTCAACGGAAGATGCATTAAAAGATCGACCTTAACCGATGTCACTGACTTTCATTCCCAGACAGGTCAAGGTCATGCCTACGCATATGCCAAATATGAAGTCATTGCATTCAGAGCGGAAAGACAGAGAGACAGAAGGAAGCCACTGACTGCATGAGCGATCAGTCGATCGCCTCAAACGGAAATAAATGAATATGCAACTATCTTCTCTACTGACAACTTCCAATATCCCAGTATTTCTCCAGGTAACCGTTTTCTGAGACTGCATATGGGTGTAATGCAGGGATGTAGGTGTGGCATGGAGATGTATGTGTGGCTATCAGTGGTGTCGGAAGCAATATATATGTGACGGGCTTATTTTCCAGCGTGAAGCTCGGGGAAAAAAATTAGGGGTTGTGCCCCCCACTTTTTATGATACCCACCACAAGTCTTTGCAGAGATGGCTCACGTGTAGGTTTTGCACAATATTATTAATGTAGGTATCAGTATCTGCAAACGAAATTCTCTGTTACATTGTTGGCAATACAATAACTAATGCAAAAGTGAGCAGGCCAAGCCCCTGTTTTGAAGAAAGTAAGGGGCCCGAGCTGCCCGCCTACCCCCTGTTCTGATGCCTATGGCAGCTGTGCAAACTGGGCTGCAGGTAAAATGTGGATGTGCTGCATTGTGGATGGGCCTGGTGGTAAAATGCGCATCCACATTCAACCCATTTATAAGGGGCATCAGTGCCAAATGCCAACTAATTGTCGTTTGTGTTAAACAGTAAGAAATGCACGTTTTTATACATAAAAGTTACTATTTGAATATCAATTCAGTACGGGTTTGACACTGAGTATCAGTTCAGTATTCATTTACATTGGTGTTGGATTGTAACAAAGTATTCTTACTTCGTTACCGTACTTCATTACTTTTCACAGTAGGCCTACTTTTACTTTAAACGAGTTACAACTGGCAGGCCGTACTTTTACTTTTGTAACTTTTCTTAAGTACTTTTTAGGTCACTCTTCTGAGTTGACCGAATAAAGTGGGTCTCAATTGTCCGTCCGTTCGTACGTTTCTTTGCTTTCAATGAAACTTGACATGTAGGTAGAGGTCGATGAAGGATGAACGATGGTATGCAGTATGACCCGATTCAAGGTCAACGTCACGAGCCCTTGAAAGTCGGAAATCCTTCCATTTTCAAAAGCTATCTTCTCCGCCATTTAAAATGGGAGCTGGCAACTGACCACTGATTCTTAAACTAGGGCACAATATGTGACAATATCTAAATTTCATCGGGCTGGATTTTTTATATTTGGCCTAGTTTTGTGTCACGTGACTTCGTTACTGAAATCAACCGCCCACCCAAATACATCCGTACCAATCCGCATTTTACCCGTGGCCGGTAAACTGCAGGGTAAAAGTATGGGGGTAAGTTGGGGGTAACCAGTGTGTTAGTTACTGTAGTTTGTTGCTAACCCTAACACAAATCTTACTAATCCTACTGAGGCTACTTAGCCATCTCCCCGCACTTGTATCCCGCATTTAACCCGTTGCCAAGCCCGCATGCCGCATCCCTGCATTTTACCAAAGTACCTTTCAGGCTTACCAATAATCGACAAATACTGTGCTGAATCTATAGTTTTTCGCACAGGACACTCCGGAAAAACGGCAGTTAACGTGACATGGTCTGTCTTCGACAAGTGATCATTAGAACCATTACAATTCACGGGTTGCCACGGATCCATCCTCAATTTACCAAAAAACGACAAAAAATACAACTTGTTGACATTTGCTTTAACTTACTATTCTTTGCGTTATTGGTGAATATATATATTTAGTGAAGGATCAAGTAAGTACTTTGGAGTATTCGTTTTATACGATTGTTCCTGGTTCACTTCACACTTCTGTAATATCGAAATGTGCAAACCACACTACGTTGTGATAAAATTTTTACAGGAAGGGCAGAGGCTATGGGACATGGTGAGCAGGAGCCTGTAACAGGGGTCTGGAGCAGAGCACTGGGGTCCAGGGGTAGAACCCTTGGTCAGAGGTCAGGTGGCAAAACCAATGTTAGAATTACAAAACTATTAATGGCGGGGCACATTCGCAGAGCTGATCGGGCCAAAAAAATTTTTCGCCCCCCCCAGCGGGCCTAGAAAAGTTAAAAGTAACTTGTTTAGCTGTGACTGTAAAGATCATGTTTAAGTGGTATAATAATGTTGTAGTGAACTAATATTTCACACTGAAATATACCTTATGTTACATTGTGTGATTCTCATTTTAGCGTGATTTCAAGAAAATTTTACGTTGTTGGTTTTATGTGTTATTTAACTCTAACTATACCAACATTTTAGGAGCATTTTGATCGTTACAGCGATGAATAGACTGAACAGTTGGAACAGTTTCACACTGTTCTTATTACAAAATAGTAACTTGCTTGCTAGTGACGTCATGCTGCTGCTGCTGCCGCCGAGTGCCGACTTGGCCGGGTCTGCATGTTACGGAGCCCGCGAAAGGACATGCAGACAAAAAATTTATATCGTGCGCACGAGATAGCATCTCGTGCCTGCATGTCCCTTTGCGGGCTCCGTAGCATGTTGATGTGACTGCCTGTGTTTTCCAGTTAAAAATTATTTTAGTGACGTGATCATGAATGAACATCTCCAAACTAAAAAAGGTAAACGGGGATACGGTGTGGGGAAGAGTGTCCTCTTAGGAGGGGACCAGGCTGGGTGCCCAAAAAGAGGCAGAAGTTGCCAATTTTAGACCCCAAAATAGTGAGCCTTAAGCATTCTGATTTCTGATTGCTGTCTTATAAAGTTTGGCTGCCTGTTTTACATGCAAGAACATACATACTAATAACCACAGTTAATTTTACCCTACACTTGTGATCATGCTTTTTAGCTTTACCTAATTTAATTATCAACCAACTGTAGATACGACAGCTGAAAATGTGAAATTGCTCAACAGCATATACGTCGGTTATCCGAATGAAATGTCAGTCTAGCAAACAGCGATGCTATAATTGACGGCCAAACGGGCCAATATATATGCAATTAAAGCACACATCAGTACATTACTATAGTCTCATTCAAGCTATAAAACAGTAAGCCTAAATTTGAGTCAGTATAGGGCGTCGGCTGCTAGACAAGTCAACTGCTAGACAAGTTTGTTGCATTGCATATTATGCTCTTATTTTGGATTCAGTTGTGGCCCCCCAGAAGTTCAATGTTAACACCTATTGGGGGGCCGCTGACTCTTGGGGGGGCGCCCCGCCAGGGGTATTGGTAATTCTAACAGTGGGCAAAAACCCCCTTGAAGCTGAAAGCTTTGAAGCATCTGTACGCCTAACAGGGTTGGTTGGTTGGTTGGTTGGTTGGAGTTGAACGGCGCTTTCAACACAATGTAGGTCCAAAACTGTTCTCAATACGCCAAGACTGATGAATCTGGGCATCAGTCCAAAGCGGCTACCTCTTGAGTTTTCCAGCCTTCAGAGAGGGCAAGTGTCCAAGTCCCCTTGCCCATGCCTGAGGGTACCCATGCTGATACCTGCATCCGTAATTCTTGTTAGAGTTGTATCAATCTACAATATTGGACATCAAAAAGTTGCCAGACTATATATCACTTCCATTTGAAAATTTAACAATTTTTGTAGTTTGTATTTTTAAAACTATTTAAAATTTCTGAAAAGAAATATTTTAAACATCATCACAATAACCCGGCCGAGAATATTTGAATGGCTATCGTTTGTTAATTACTGTAGAACCCAAGCATTCAGGAAAAGAAACTTTTGGCACTGACAGTTCAGACAATAAAGACTAGGTCTGCATAAATCTGTAAATCTGCAATTGCTTAACTGTGATAGCATGTCATAAGTCCTTTCATGATAACTATGTTTTAACATCAACATTATGGTAATTCCAACAAATATTATCTGCATAAATTAATATTATTATTATGCAACATATAAAACATAAATGATACATTCTTGACATTAACCTATGAATTCCATTTGACAATGACAAATGCAGAAATACAGAATTACACAGTAAAAATTCACAGGCATTCACAGCCATGCACAAACACATTCCAGGCTATGCATGCTAATCATTAGCATCAAAGTCACTATTTATATTAAAACTATACAGAATCATAATCACAAAATACCTACTAGCATGAATGCATAAACAGAGAAAAAATTAACGATAAAGCTAATTCACATAAAAAGTTATGTTCTGATGGGGTACACAATATTCAGCCTAACATTGATGACCTAATTGGGTATGTGGGAATATAAACACCCTACTTGGTGATGTACTAACTGATGTACTAACTATTTCTTGTAATGGGTTGCGATTTTCAACTTTTAATTAAAGAAAATGATGATGATGATGCATTAACAAGTTTGGTAAGATTCTGATCCTGAGCTTACTTATACTACACATTTACACATAGCCTTCTTATCAAATAGATTAATTAGCAGATTTTTCTTTTGAAATGTCAAGCCAAACCTAGCAAACAGTATGTAAACAATGACCGTCTTAGTATTACACAGCAATACCTCAACCATCACCTCAGTCACAGTATAGTTATCAATCGCTGTTCAAACATCTGCAAAATCAAAACATAGCCAATGAAGGTACAATAAGTTCACTGCTAATAGTTCACTGTGCACGGAACTTTGTACGGGTGACCATTTGAACGTGTATTGTCTGGGTATATAACCACACGGTTGGTTGGAGTTTAACGGCACTTTCAACGCAATTTAGGTCATATCACACCTTTAAATATAACCACACACTCAGGACAAGTCAGCTTCCTACGTTCATTGTGTATATGTGTTTGGTATTGCTACACTGACTGTGTGAAATAAACTTAATAAATGATCTCATTTACACGTTATACCTGAGCGACTTAGGGATGTCATATATAGTGCACTATACAAATCTACAAACTTTCTGTACTAGTGTAAGAACCACACATTACTTATTGAGTTACCATATTTCCTCTAATAGAAGCCGGGTCTCAAATACAAGCCGGGTCTCTAACAGAAGCCGGGGGGGGGGGTCTACAAG
>Ga0209363_1000833_pt1 | contig 13404 bp, 11 predicted proteins | sample WorMetexBAHAMAS3_FD_187385 | JGI IMG/M metagenome (GOLD analysis project Ga0209363, IMG submission 187385) | Marine gutless worms symbiont microbial communities from Max Planck institute for Marine Microbiology, Germany - Inanidrilus exumae... | ecosystem: Host-associated > Annelida > Digestive... | reverse complement strand
AAGCAGTTGAACTTACTGCAGTGTTGTCTAGAGGACGTCAGTATCCATGTGTTGTCACATTGCTTGTATCAATATTCATCATGCAAACAACTGTACAACTGACTACTGTGCTTTCGTGATGGCTGCTTTTAATGGCATTTCTTCCATGTACATGCAGTTACTAAAGCAGCACTTACACAATCAACAAGAAGATTTATTGTCTGAGGTGTTTGAACTCAGCGAAAATCCCAACGAGTGACTACAACTACTGAGATGAGATGTCAAACCAATGCTGACATTATTTCATCAATCTCTCCTCTATGCAATTGTCTCCTTGGATTTAGACTTATCTTCAGCATTCTCATGCTCACCTGTTACCAGTATCTCTCATTTCAATTTTTATGCCTGACATTTGACATTTCTTTTTGTATCAGAGATAGCTGTGTTTTCAGCATAGTCAATGGTACAATCATAGCATATCTCAATGTCCATACATTTAATTAAATGCTTCACAAATTCCAAAGGTTTGACGGCACAGACGGTTATAAACTGATGGAGAGTTACTGCTGTATGATATCAGTCAGTCTAGCATGCAGTGCCTAACAGCAAAGATGATCTTCTGCAGAGCACACAAGCACTCACTTTCATTCAGACGTGCAGTTCAGTCACAACATGGGAATGAAAACCACTGTCATGGCAACTGTCACCGTATCATCCTACCTCACATCACAGTATGGCAGAAGATTCAAGGTTCTGTACATTCACCTATTACAAAGCACTACTGGCAATTAGACCATTCAGCAAGATAGCAGCTGTTGTTAATAGTTCATCATCACCATCATCATCATCACCATAATAAGTCCGTGTCAACCGATCTGTAACGCAGAAGCTGCATCCAGTAACAGCACAATGGCATAAGATAACAAATGTGTAATGAGGCAAAAGCTCAATAACCCTAGAATATACAATTGCTCTTGCAAGCTTCAGTCATGGTGAAAACACAGTACAAGTCACCATACACGTGGGCTGGCAGCACTGAAGCTTCTGTCGCCGAAACTGTTTTGTGCTCGTGGGACGATGCATGTCCTGGTGGAAGCTGATCAGAGCGAACGGCGACCACTGTCGGCAATGAGGTTGATGTCATTCGCCAGGTACACACAGGTGCCTGGCCTGACAGCGACTGGTGATCGAAACACGTGACCTTGTATTCAACTCGCCGCTGGATGGGAAGCCAGTGCAACTGACATAGCATGGGCATAATATGGTTGCACTGTTCAGCTCCAGTGATGAGACGTGCAGCGGCATTCTGGACTAACTGTACCTTCGGAATAAGGCTGTCTGATACGCTATGGGCAGTGAATTGCAGTAATCCAGGCGACATGAAACGAATGCCTGGACTAATGTTCTGGCAACGTCGGTAGTCACAGGCCCGAGCACAGCAAGTTTAATTTTTTCAGGACAGGAAAACTGTGAAATTTCAGGACATTTTCAGGACATCAAAACCATGCGTTCAAGCTAAAAATGTTGTCACACAGTTTTACAAAAAATACAGCAACTGCCAAAAACAAGTTATTTAAGTGCGCTATTTTATTTACCTTCCACAGTAGTTGCAGTATCGAAGCACAAGTACGGCAGGTTCACATGGGCAGGGGCAACCAGTCCCTGAAGCATCTAATATGTCTGTGTACTCTCGACAAAGCCATTCGGTCAGTGAAGTTTTCGTTTCTTGGCAGCAGGTTCTGATGTAGGTTCTGATGTAGGTTGGGGCATAGCACTGCCAGCAGTCCTCTTCTTGTCTGCTGTCGTCCGCTCCAGTCTTCTTACCTTCTCTTCAATTTTTTCTTTCTCATGTTTGATGTCAGCTAGCTGCTTAGTACTGTCATTGAGCTTCAGGTTGCTGGCACTTAGCATAGCCTGTGCAACCTTTGCACCTTGTAGATTGTTCGCTGTTCCTTGGACTGCTGCTGACAACTTATGTGTGGCTTCAGCAATTAACTGTCTTGCAGTTTCTTGTTCAGCCATCTGCACTGTTTCCAACTGTACCTGCTCAGCTAACTGCTCATGCAAACGTTTGCTGGTCCTTTGCTCAACTCTCAATGCCTCTGCAGCTTCCTCCTTCTTTTTCTTTTCTTCAACCAGTGCTTGTTTGCGCTCATTTTCTAAGAACAGTGCATACTCTGAATGGGCATGCCTAACTGAATGTATTAAATCCTTGGTTATGGGAACTTTAGTGCAAGAACCAAACACACGGACAGCTTCCTTCACAACACGGACAGTGACAATACTTCTTTCTGACAATGATCCCCGATCTGTCATCACCACAGCATTGTTCACTGAAAATCCACGTTCTGGAGATGCGTTGCTGTGTGACAGAGTAAGTGCTGCCTTTGCAACATAACTCAGATGTTGGTACTTCTTTTCTCCCACTGTCAACCATATTAGACACATGCAACCAGCAAGCACACATGTCGTTACTGAACTTCGCAGTTGTACTGTCCAGTGCAGAATCACTGGCATACAAAAACCATTCTAAACAGACACTGTCACACAATTGATCAGTCTTTGTCACTTTTCTCACGTGTAGACACAACTGCTCTTCCGCCTTCTGCTTTTCTGAATTCTGGATGTAAACACTGTAGGTCTCGCAGTATAATATTGTTCACTGGCAGATGGTCTTTCAGGTATATGGACAAGGTCTTCAGACACTTTCTGAATGCCAGTCGCACTGTCTTCTTTTTATCATCTGGTTTCGATGCTAACACACGTTTAGTTCCACTTCCATTTCGTTCCTTGGCAGTCAGTTGTCTGCTTTCTCGCAATCAACTGCAATGAGGTCAGTGCCCTCTTTTCCATCCACAACGTCTGGCTTCAAGAACTTCCGAAAGAATGCACGTGTCAGTTCATTAACTTTGTCATATAGTACATGTATCAGTGGTTCATGTCTGGAACAACTGCATAAATTGTGACAGGCTGGCTGCCAGGTATGCAACGAAATGTAAGTAACCAGAGTTGTGTCATCCTTAAGGCAGTGCTTTATCCGCTTGTAGCTTGACGCTGTTGATGGGATCATTCCAGTAATGCGCAAATTGGTAATAAAGTATTTCTTCAGTGACTCGTACTGTTCAATGACCCGTCGGCAAACTGGTTCCAGATACAGCCTTCGACTAGACTACTGACAAATTTCAAGAGAAACTTTCCAACACATTCCTCCAAGTCTTCTGCTTGCACATGTCAATAATCTTCCCTTCGGGCTGCCGAAAGTTTGAACCACTGATAAACATCAGTAACGAAATGTTCTACGTCAAATGGTAGACCCTCAACCCCCTTCCAAAAAGCTGTATGCACGGGATACAAACTGCAAGTGCCCAAATCTATCAATGGTGGGCACTGCTTGGACTCTAAGTGAGCATTCAGACGACGCAGAAAAGCAACATTGATGGTTGGCCCATCAATCGAGCAATGCAACAAATTAGTGTTTCAATCCATTATTGTCCAGAAACTTGAGAATCTCTTGTTCAATTTGTCAGTAACTGACAGCTGGTCATAGTTGGTTTTAACAACTCAACAAAGTGTAGCGACATGTGCCAAAAGTGTCAGCTGGCTATTGACGATGACCCCAAGGTCAAGGGCAGTGTTGACGACCTTGACCTGGGTCAAGATGCAGCATTCCATCACTTACACAGCGCAGATTGATTGAATTTATAGCATACCTCATGATCACAAAACAAGTGCCATGACTTACATTTTTATTCTCTTCACATGACAGCATTCTACTGTCTATCATCCACATTAATTCTGTGCATCTTGTTTCAAAAAATTGTGACAAAATAAAACGTAAATTTTAAGAACTTTTGCTGCATATTTTATTAACCAACCGTGTACATATAATGCTGGTATTAGCTTAAACGAAAAGTCAGTTGCAAAATGTCACGGAGCACACATAATATCTTCAGTTAAAATCGCTGCTATTGGACCTTAGTAATATGTCGTTTAAAGTTGGATGGTGCCGTACATCAAGACTGCTCTGAGGCAGTAAGCTCTGGAATAACAATGCTGTCTGTATTAAACAAGCTACATAAGTTTACAACACTACCACAACATACAAGATCGAGTCACAACAGCCATGTGTCACACACTATTATTCAGTTCACATATGTCGTCATCAGAAATCCACAAGATATCTGCAAATTTCCTCTTCCACAAGTTTGCCGGAACAGTGACAGACTGTACTGTTTCATCAGTTCATATAAGTTGTCACAATAAACACAGCAAGTTTACAGCAAGTGATCAAATCTGCACTTCTCAGCGGCAGATCACACAGCATGGACCCCGTCAATCGTATCTAGAAACGACGTGACTGGGAACGTCGTGGGGCGAAGCCGCCATATCGACGCGGGCCTCTTGACATGCCTCGTCCTCCGCCTCTGCCTCGCTTCATGGGTGGCGCATCATCTCGATCAAAACGTGGTGGCGACATTTTCCGCGTACGGTCAAAGCGTGGTGGCGACATTCTCTGTGTACGCACTTCTCTAGAGTAAGGACCATCGAACGTCGATGGCGACTGACGTGCAAATGCTTCATTACGATAGCCGCGGCCTGCCACCACCGTACCACGAGAACCACCTACAATACGTAATGAGTGTACTTCTGCATAAATGGCAACATGACCGTGCATTTGTCAGCAACTTACTACTCTGAACTTAGCATACAGCTGCTATGTCAACTTTGACTGTGTGAAGTCCGGAAGCTGTCTGTGACATTAAAATTTAAGCAGTTGAGTCTATTTGGAATATAAACATCAATGAACTCACTTGTAATCAATCACCTAAGCATTACCAATCATCTAAGTGCTTTAGTTTGTGGTTTATAAAACTCACAGTTACCATGCTGCCTCACAATAAATAATTTCAGCAACTATTCAGCACAATAAACTCAGTTGTGATAGCCGATGTCTGCATCATCAACGCTGTCATAGCTATTACACATTTCACATGTCATAGCAATCAGTTTTACGTTGTCTGCAGCATAATTCTATCGTTGTAATGCTGTGTATGTATGATATAAATGTCAAAAGATGCCAATGCACAGTTGACAGATGCAGACCATGATACACGAGTGGCATGCTTAACAGTTTTGAACAAAAAACTCTGAGTATTTGGTTAATCAGACTGACCAAGCTCCGACATATACTGATGACGTCAACTGTGCTAAAGATGCTCTACAACCGACATCAAATATTCACTTGCAGGGTCTCAGCAGGACTGGCTGCCCACCTCTAGTCTCCCTGGATGATAATTGTCAGCTTGCTGCTAATTTTCTCACATAGTTGCAGGAGCATCAAACAGCCATGAATCAGGCTGCAACTGGCACACTGAACGATGGAGACGATGCATCTTCTTGTACATTGTTTGTATTTGCTTCACAAATGTACACGCTGTCGATACATCATGTTGTTCATTGTAAAAGCTCTATTGCACTTTGCTCACTACATTGACTATTCTTCTACATATGTGATCATTTGAATTACTGATTAGACTAGTACTCCAATGACAAATCTCAACTCTAGTCACTGGTTTCTACAGACTGATGCTTAGTCCCAACTGGTTGCACAGTGTTCACTCTTTAGCCGGCCTATCTACCATGTACCACATCAATTCCCCTCAACTCGGTATGGCCAGGCATCAGCAGCAGACAAACAGCTTTCCCCGTGTTCTTTGCACTCAAGGCTTTGAGTTTCCGAGTTTCATGACTGAGCCTGCTAATCCAGCTGAAAGTGAAAGTTTCTTGCAATGAATGTCGTGAATCCGAGTGAATAATATCATGTGACATTGGCAAATCCTAACCACCACCTCTGAAGTCTTTTCAACTGGAATCATTTCCGCATGATATGATAATCCGTATCTGCTGGCTGCAGTTGCTCCGGTTTCACATTATGGTTGGATAATAATGCCACTGTTACACTGTTCTGCCACTTCCTTTACACAGTCCACTCCAGATACACTCGGCATCTCCACTTTTCCACGTTCAACACTGCAGAAAATGATCCATCTAATTAGCAGACTGCAGCAAATCGGAACATTATCTGGTTCCATAGCAACTTCATGACCTCCACAATTCACGTCAAATACATCATGCTTCCAATATGATAACAGCTTTTAACAGTCACTCACATCTCCTATCATCATTCTCGTTTGGTAGTGACTGGTAAAATGTAAAATACAAAAGACTTCACGTTATACATTACAAATGCATGAGTTGCAGATTACTTATTTTGCTCTAATAACACAACTATTTTCAGTTTTAGCTTATCTGGCCTTCATTCCTGGAATTACTCCAGGCAGCATCAGGTCCTCAATGGAGCCTTTGGAAAAAACTGCAGCATTTAGCTGGTCAGCATTTGACATGGTGCCAACTTGCAAAGCCATATGCAGTGTCCTGGTACATTCATGTTTCATAGTTGCATGATAACTGGACTGGTATTACCACAAGGTGCAATCCAGCCACTGCATAGAATATCTGCAAAAGCTGTTGTTAAATCAGAAATGTGGGCCACTCATTCAGAGACCAACAACGTAGTAGTTTCTCCAACAATTCAGTGATCAGTTCAAGGCAACTGCCTTTGTAAATAGCAGGAACTAAATGTGGTCATCATACACAATACTGGAATAAGAGTTAAGGCAGACGCTGATGTCACTGTAGTATCTCCCACTTATATCAGTGTCAAATAATACACCATAGCACTGGTCCGGTGGCAGGCGATCAGATGCCTGCAATCAACGTAGTACTGGCATAGCACTGCATTTACCAGCTTCAGCTATCAAGTAAGTTGTCAATGTAAACGGACATTTACAATGAAATACAACCACCTTCAAACACAACAATCAACACTTCCAGTCATCTACAAGCAAGAAACCTCTTAAATAAAAGTAGATTGGGATTCTAAGCAACTCATGACAGCGTAGATCGGGTATAGACGTCAGAGAGACGGAACAAAGGGAGCAACGCTGCTTCCCTCAGGAGTCTGGCAATGCATCCAGAATGGATGAGGCGGGTGAACAAGGTACTTTGAGATTCCTTCAGTGCACGACACTGATGGCTGCATGACACGAACAGCATCCGGCATCAAAAAACCTGTGCTATTTATTCCCAAATGTTTGGTGAGGAAGACAACTAGTTAACCCTGGTTCAGCTGGCAAACACCGGCAACATCATAATCACAGGCATATTAATATAGCGCCATTATGTGGTGGCTTCAGAGGCGCTGGCAGCAGACTGACAGAAGTGAAGAGTGGCATCAGCCATACTACCGATACTATACACACCATAGCCGCGTGATCTTGGCAAAGAATCATAGTCTCGACGTGGAGGAGACATGTCCCGAACATCCCGTCTACTAGCGATATCTCTGCAACAGAAAAGCCAGTGAATTATGAAAAACCGAGGCAGTTCGACTCGCATCCAAGCCCGACGGCTTTCTCCATGGCGACAAGAGGAACAGCTAAAGTTGCACGCAGTAATATGTATTACAGACCCACAAGAGCTGTGCTCACGTTTGTTTACTGCCTGCCGATTGTTTGCCTTTGCCAGTAAAACGAATTGAGCTATTAAAACAATTTGTAATTTGGGACCAACTGACAGCTTCTAAAGTGAGAGTTAACTAAATGTATTCATAACAATCATCATGCGTTTTCATTTAACAAAATCACAACGATATTCATGCTCTGTTGACTACTTTCTTCGCAAAGTGATTTGGCGTGCACTGGTGTATTTCACGACAAAAATTTTTTATTTTGCAATTTTGTAACAAAATGTTGTAGTTAAGTAATTGCACAAATACTTTCTGGAATTTACTATAATTGCTATTCTTGTTTTCTATTGCTATAGATCTTGCTGCTGCTATTTAATTTATATACGAAGAAACGGCTTCCATATCGTCTGACTGCAGGTCAGTATCACTTATTGTGGAAATAGGCCGGTCCTCACTCCACTGTATTCAATCCTTCAAGCAAAAAACATTCATTTCTGAAAAGCACACACAGACTCTGCACACCTCGATCACGGCTGACGAACATCAAATAAATGGTTTCTTTTACCTCAACACCATGACTGCTGGTGTTAGACAAGTGGCATAAAGGCAGCGATATCCGGGAGTCAAAAAAGCCATTGGGTTACTTTCTCTGGCTGGGACTTTGGGTGAGTGCTTAGAGTTTCCTAACTGCTTTGACACTGCTGTTGGATGACAGCTGAAATGTGAGTCAAATAAAATATTTCAAAGTATTCAGCACATAATGACCATCATTACAATTGCATTTATACTGTATTTTTCACTGTCACTTTTACAGAATGACTTATATCTTCAGTGTTATGAATATATCAACCCCTTAACCAGGAAATAAAATTTTTTAAAATCTTTTCACACATGTGTAGTATCGGTAACATGTACCTGGAAAAGGCTGTCGCGGCATTAGGACGAGTTAACTCGGGGTACCCAGTAAAGGGGTCAATATCTGGTTTTTAATCTGTTAAAGCACCAAAGAATGACTATGTTGTTACCATTATATTCTATATCAGCACTAATCACCTCATCTCAGGCGAATAGCGACGTCCCGTGGATGGTGGCATGTAGTCACGACTTATTGGTTTATCGTAGTCGCGACCCAATGGATAATCCAGCATGTCCATATATGGTCGTGGTCGTTCGCGTAGAAAATCCCGCCGGTCATCGAAATCTCTGGATCCTCGCAGTTCCATGCTGTCCCGACGATAATCCGACACTCTGCTATAACTGTATGAACACGTGAAATAGTGACAAGCAATACAATATTCAGTAATATCAGATTCAACACAAAAGAAAAATTAAAATTATAAATTAGCCCCATACGGGACTGACGGTTGACTCTTACTTACTGCCAACTTCGAAGTCACATGACACAAAAAGTAGGACAAAAATCAAAAATCTGGCCCCGATAAGCTTTAGGTATTGTGCCATAATGTAAGAATCCGTGGTTATTTGTCAGCCACCATTATAAATGGGGGGAGAAGATAGCCTTTGAAAATGGTCGAATTTCTGACTTTCGGGGGCTCGTGACCTTGACCTTGGATTGGGTCATCTGCATACCGTCATGCATCACTCGTCGACCTCTACCTACACACCAAATTTCATTGAAATCAAAGAAACTTTTTGTGAACGGACAAACGTATGGAAGGACATTTGAGACCGGATTTATTAGGTCGACTTGGAGGAGTCGACCTAACAAGAGGCTCAACTGTCTCTGAGAGTATCGGAGTAGATGCATGTCACATGACAACGTGCTGGTAGGCAATGAATGCTGGCTGACTGACTGGCAATACAGCTCCAGGAACTACTGAACTGGAACCAGTGAGCCTGGTGATAAGGGAAGGTGTAACTTTAGAGTCGGTTTTGACACGATGAACGTTAAGACAAAACTCACTGATCAAACATTGTTCAGTGATGGAAGTAGAAGTGAGACAACGGGATGACTGAGATGTTTCAGGAAGACAGGAAAGTCTGGGTCTGTTCTGACTGCATGCTCGGGTTTCAAACAAGTGCAGAAAGAAAATTAAAGGGTCAACCTTGGTTAAACCAGGTTACCTGGACAAATGGCTGTTAAGCTGGTGCATGCATGTGTCATGGTTACTGTGGAACTCTCGTGCCCATCTGTGACAGTAACAGTCAGAGTCAGGTGCGAAGTGTTGTCAACAACTGGCGTCAGCTGCACGCATTGACAATGCGCAGTAAGACAAACAATACCAAAAACTGGTGTGCTCAGGTAAACTTACAGATCCCAACTTCTGGTGCAGCCAGATCTCTATTTGTCAATTCTGCACATCAAATTCATTCACTACTACAATAACAACAACAGAATGATGCAGACACATACCGATCAAATCTGTATAAATCATGATCTCCATTGCCATAACCTCTATCAACTGGCGGCGGAGGGGAAGGGGTTAGTGCCCTTCTTGCAGGTCTGAAACAAAAACAATCAAATCACAGCTACGAAAACACACAGACTTGTGCTAGCTACTAGAACTCAATATCCAACAGCTGACTGATTACATATGGTGACTTTGTTACTTTTACTACTGACACTAGAAATACTTGCTTTCAGAACATCGTTGTCATCACCATTAATGAAGTCAGCACAGAAAAGTGCAGTTGAAAAATTGGCATTATGTACAAACGACATAAATTTGTAGTAAATATAGATTAATAAGTGATAACTAGACTGAAAGTGATGACGCAAATTTCACACAAATAAGATTTCTTGGAAATATCTACTGCATTCTCCACAGCATTCCCTCGGTGTTATCAAACAAAATCAATGGCAATGTTCATTCTGTGAACATTACCTTTAAACTGCATACTGTCTTCTTATTGTTTTATTATTGCATACTTTCAGCATTGTTTTGCTGGCTGGCATCTGTTGTCTGTAATGCTGTCGGGCGTTGTGGTTTTTCAGGCTTACTTCCTTCCTTTTCCTCTTCCCTTTCCATACCCTCCACTTCCCTTCCCTGCCATTTCCCATCTTCTTCCCTCTCTCCCTTTCCCATCCCGCTCCTTCCCTTCCTGTCCTTCTCCTTATCTTTATCAATTGTATAATATGCCTGCTGCTGCTAGTTTTGCTGTGACTAGGGTTGCTGCTTATGTATTCTAGTTTGACACTTCGTCAACTCCCCTACCCATGTAGGTGTTTATTCATTAACTGTCTAGCGAGTCAGTGTATGTCGTAAGTCATGCTTGTTTGCTATGATTGCTATTGCTCTTACCCACGCCAGCTGTATAGCCGTCGTCGTGGGGTAGGGTGTTCAGTCGCATCTGTCTGTTTGTCCGCATTCTAAAAGGAAAAAGACGAGCTATCAGCATCAAAGTCGGTAGACATATAATCCATGGCAGAACCTCAGCATGCACTGACCCGGAGGTTAAATCCTAACCCTAATCTAGAGTTACAGTTAGCTCTAAAGGGAAAATGGCTTGAGCTAGCAGCACCAAAGTCGGTAGACATATACTACATGGTAGGATCTCGGCATGCACTAACCCTGAGGTCAAAAGGTCAAATCCTAACCCTAATCCTCGGGAACTTACATTCGCCTGGAACGGGTCTGCATGTCGATACGACTGAATATTTCTTTAGTTGTCAATGTTATTACTACTACTACTAGTGCTGCAGCTGCTGCTGCTACTACTACTTTCTATTATGAACTGCAGCAGCCTAAACAATCAATCAATCAATCAATCAATCAATCAACTGTGACAGTACCTGTCATAGTACCTTGCAGAATACACAGATGGTGTCTCTTTGAATCGATCACGCTCATATCTCCGGCCAGTGTATGATGTATCTCCTCTGCCTCTGCTTCTACCACGTTCAGACGCCCCATCAAAACCTCTGCCAGAAAAACAGGCATATGTTAAGTTCATGGAAATGAATACAGAAACGTGCTCAAAGAGGTATAGTACATTTTAGAAATACAAATAAATATTCACTCAATAATTCACATTATAGTCACATACAGTTACTTGGGTGCTTTTTTGTCAACATCTTCATGTGAACATAATATACGATATAATGCAGTACGTCAGTGAATTCACAGAATACAATAAGAAGCAGATGGATAGCCAGCTTATTCTGCCACATGGTAGCTATCAAAAAGACTAAATATAAAAATCTATTTTGAGTAACAACTATTAAACTCTTACTCTGCACATTCTTAGTAAAAAATGTCAATTTTGTATCTTGGGAGGACTGTAAGCGTAATCTAGCCGCAAGTTATTTGAGTGAACGGCTGTTATCCTCATGGTGGTAACGACTACAAGGACTGTCCATGTCGGGAGAGAGACAACTGTGCTACATATGTGGATGCAAGGATGACAAGGAGCACAGATCACTAAGCAGATATAGTACATGATTTCTGACAGGTTGATTGTAAATCACATGCCTCAGTGGCAATGGTGCAGATACAATTTGATTATGGATGGCCCATCAAAACCTCTGCAACTAATATTCTTCATGCTAACATTTTACAAACATTGATGTCAATGCGACATTGAATGACTGGTGGTCAACCTATTGGTCAACTGATATCATCTTCACTAGCAATCAATGTACACGTAAAAATAACCAAAATTGAAGAATGTTTTTGCCATTACTTAAAAACCAATGAAATGAAAAAATACAACACTCGACTTTAATTATTAACTTCTACAGCATGGGTCAGAAGGTTTGTTCTAGAATCTTGACAGTATTACATTCTCCTCAGCGGATTAGTGCATTTATGTGGATGCTCTTTTTTGGTCACCCATCTGCCCAACTGCACCACCTGTTGAAACTGGCGGATTGGTCATTTTTTATTTTTCCATCTATCCCATCAGGGCATTAAAAATAATGTGTATAAGCACAGACAAGCTAATTTTCTAGTGCTGCCTGCCAAATGACGTCACAGTAGCATCAAACAAATGGCCAAGTTGTGGACACATTGTGCGCTTCATCAATACAGGGGAGCTCAGTTTTTGTCATTTTACAGTTATGGTTATGTTAAGTAGGGTTCAGTCGGGTTGCACCACAGATACCGTTAGGATTACAGTTGGGGTTGGGGTGCCCATATTGGAGAATGGGTACAGGTGGGATGCCCATGTCGCAAGTGAATGGAAGAACGGAAGATGAGAAGAAAAACCACCTACAACCATTGAAATGAGACCATCATAACATACTACCTTCTGCTGTAAAATCCACCTCTTCCTCTGCTCTGACCAGATGCTTGAAATCCACCACGGCCACCTCTGCCAAACGATCTGTAAGGCCCTGTCCTTCCACGCCCTCGATTCATATCTACAGAATTACAAAAGGCAAATTGTTAGATAATTATTGGACAGCTAAAACTGACAGTGTTACTTCCCTGCTGGATCATCCGAACTGTCATAGTTATGCAGTCATGCAATAACCAATTAAAAATACTCACTAATGACTACCAAAGCACATGAATGACCATTGAATTTGGTATTATGTAAATTTAATGAAAGTGAGAATTGCTTGGAGAAAAGTGATGACGAAAACAACAACAAACCGTCATCAACAGTTTACCTTCTTCCATACTAATATTTACAAATACAAATAAAAGATTTATAGGGCGCCGCGACTCTATGAGATGTCCAGGAATGCCGCACAATGTCACAAGTAAGGACAATCAAAAAGCACACCCTTGAGCCGTTTTTAAATGTGTTAGTGTCAGTGAGATCATACAGGTCAGATGAAATGTTGTTCCACGCAGCTGGACCAGAGTAGCAGAAACCATGTTCACCAAATTTAGTTCTTATTCTTAGTAGCACATAGTCTGCAGTATCAGTTGACCTCAGCCAGCTGCAGAGACTGTAGATTCACAGTCAAGCAAATGTTGTGGTGCCTG
>Ga0209363_1000832_pt1 | contig 13407 bp, 8 predicted proteins | sample WorMetexBAHAMAS3_FD_187385 | JGI IMG/M metagenome (GOLD analysis project Ga0209363, IMG submission 187385) | Marine gutless worms symbiont microbial communities from Max Planck institute for Marine Microbiology, Germany - Inanidrilus exumae... | ecosystem: Host-associated > Annelida > Digestive... | reverse complement strand
AGCCCCACCCACCCTACTTGGCACCGATACTACCTTCGGCGCTCACCAATCGGTGCATCGGTTTCGGGGGAGGCATTGCCTCTATTTTTTTGCTCTAGAACTGCACCTGTGCACCATCTGCAGTTAGTTAGTTGGTGTTTAACGTCACTTTTCAGCACAAATATGATTATACTAGCTGGTTGCCCACTTCACGGGCATTCAGCTAGGAAAGAATGGTAGCATTGGATTCCCGGACCTGCCTGGGGGCAGAGCACCTGAGAGAGAGAGACAGCCTCGTTTATGCTGTTGACATATTGTTACTTACTCATTCTGTTTAGGTCATGCAGACTATGCTAGATTTATTATATGTGAGTCATTTGCAATTGTGATATGAAGTTTAACTGCGCCAAGTATGTTGCTATGCGGATAGGTCCTAGATACAATTGTACCTGTGCTGATGTGATTTTGTGTAATAAACCATTAGCCTATGTTAGTTTAGTTAAATATCTAGGAGTATAGATATCAGCAGGTAGAACTTTCCACTGCTCATAACGCACATAACGCCTGCGGCGCTCTCCTCGCCTCGCGCCTGCGGCGCTCGTGCTCGGGCGTCGCGCGGTTTCTCTACAAAATAACCCCCCATGACCACCAGGGGGTGATTTGGAGGCCGCATGCCAAATTTGGCCCAGATCTGCTAAAAACTGTGGCCGGTTTCTGCGTTGTGACGGATTCGAATATCAGATCAGAGACGAGTACCATCTGCATCCAAGACTCCATCATCAAGATCACTGCTAGACATGTTTACCACACAACTTGAAGTACATACTGAGATCAAATACTGTGCATTCATAGACATGACCTAAAATGTGTCGTTTGTTGAAATTGAGCAGCTGCATTACAAGATGATAATTGTGTCTCATATTAGATGATGTTGATTAATGGCTGGACTAACATCATTAATCTATTCAAGTAAACGATTAACGTTTAGGCTGAAGACTAATCCTATACTTGTTTCAAGAGAACCAATTGTGATGCATATGAGTTACAATACATTGGCCATTTAATTATTTGTAACATGGTTTCACGATTGACTTACATAGGCCTACCGTTATATTCATCATCAGAGTAACATCATAAAAGTCACACTGCTGTAATTCTGTTGATGGAAAGTTTGTGTGCTAATTCCGGTTGCTCACACACATCCACTCACATTAAACAATTTGGACTTTGATCATTTGTGACGAAAGTGCACGGACCATGTTTACTCCACAGTCCACCTAGGCCGCCGATAGGCGTCAATACACTGCTGTCCACGGTGTCCGGACATCCACAGTTTTTGGCCTTGTGTTGTCTATCTATATTTGGATACCCTAGAATTTGACCACCTCATAGAAAAAATCCTATTATTATTATTATTATATTATTATTATTACTCAGCTGATACTCATATTACCGTTCCACGGAGGGTAGAAGGCTGAGTCAACCTAGGCACAGCAGGCAGGGTGCAGCAGCCCGTGCCCAGGCTGCAATAATTTAAATGATCCTCCTTTGCCTTACCCTTGTTGGATGGCTGCTGAACAAAAAGGTGGCCAGGTGGGGGTTAATATATCACTGGCCATTCTTCACTGGGAAGAGAGCCTCCTCCCCTGGCATTTTGACTCTGACATACTCCTAATGGGCAACAAAGGGGACGGTAAACATCAATCAGCCAACCAGCCATATTAAAATTCTTTAATCGTGAATTTAACAAATAATCGTGATTACTGTATTACACGTTAATCACAGTGTTAACTGAGAATAATGCCCAGCCGTAGTTTTTTTTTCTTTCATTTATTTTGTGTACAACATGAATGGTTTTCCATTAAAGTGTGGTTCAACAGCTGTATCATTGTCAGCATTATCATCACTCGCCAGCACATTTAATTCCTGCAATTCAGTCACACTGGGCACATCAGAATTGGCTCATGAACATCAGTCTAACTTTTTTGGAGCTAAACTGCAGTCAGTTGCCTGACTTGCAGTTTATAAGAGCCCAAGCCCGAGACTTTATTTGGGCAATACTGCGAATCTGCAATCCAGGTTCCTTCATCATTAACTTTTTAATCGTCTTAGAATTTGGTGGCTTTTTAAAGTGCTTAAATTCTTTTTTAAGCAAACATAAATGGTCTTTACTCCAAGGAGTAATTTTGTTTTTTGTGTGGTTCTCCTTCACACACTTCAGAGCTGCAACGCGTGTTTTATGTGCAGACTGCGAAGTTGAAGGCCCAGCTTCTGCAGTTGAAGAGACCAGCTGACTCTCTCCAGATGAATGTCCAACTTCTGACATTGCACTGGCCTGTTGATCCTCTGCTCCACGTCTGGGTCTCTTTGAAGGACACACCTCCACACCACTCTCATTGTCTTCATCCGAGTCTGCTACATAAATAACAGTTCCCTCACAATAGCATACTCATTTGTTCATACACATGGAACCAGATTATCAAACTTTTCTCAATTTTAATGAACCTGACAATAAGGTGGACATCAGTACTCTAAAATGTGGAAATCGTATACACTGATTTGTGATGTTAACATGGACTGTACCACAAGGACGAGGAGGAGAACAAGGAAGTGACCTAGGATGGTAAACATCACAACCTTTGACTGACTGAGCAAAGGTTTACGGCAAACTCGACACAAAATAGGTCATTTCGGGGATGTTTTTCCTAGCCAATTGCTTGGCATAGCACACACACACACACACACGCACACACACACCCCCACACACACACACAAGCGTTTAACCAGCTTTATTCGGGACTACCCGAGTAAGCTGGTGCCAGAAGAAGAAATCTTTCTCTGGACTTTATGGTGCAAGGGAAGATAATAGAGGCAGACACCGACCATCCATCTGGGTGCCACTCCATCTGATATAAACAGTGCCCACCTCCACCATCCCCCATCTTTTTACGGGCCGGATGCTCTTCCTGCCACTCAATCAATAGTGTCAAAGCACTTGGCATAGTACTAAAAAACTAAATCTAACACAACAAGACCACACATACACAAATGAACTATAACACAAAATAAGCTACATCTAACACAGATAAACTGTAACACATAATAGAACCACAGAAAAGCTAAATCTAGTGGGAGGGTGGGCCTAGGAGTGACAGCGGAGGCCGGTCTGTCTCGTGGGGCGGTCTGCTCTCCGATGCCGGGGCACTTCATCTATCAATGTCCAGGCTCATGACCTTTGAAGAAAACAAAATCACAGCAACAAGTAATAACGAGAAATACATAGCATATCCGAGTCAATGCAAAACTGGCGTGATAGCTACACAGCTGAAATGATGAATTTCTGGGGCTCCCACACCAACATCTCTTCAGGAAAAGAGGGCAAAATTCCGTATGCAAGATTTCAACTATACTATTTCAACTATACTCTACTTACCCAGCCAACGTTCATCTTTATTGATTTCTTACAAATTGCCAAATCAACACTGTCAAAGCACTAATTAGCACATAATATTCTTACAAAAATGCAGATAACTAAGGTTGGTCGGTTAGATAGTTTAAAGTCCCTTGTTGGCACAACTATGGCTTTATCAGAGACAAAAGGTCAGGGGTGAAGAGCTACCTCTTCTACCCAGTGAGGGAAGGCCACTGAAATATTAACCTCAACCCTGGCCGCCTTTTTGCTCAGCTGCCACCTAAAAAGAAAAAGTGGTCGAGAGGCTCATTTAAATTATTCCGCTAGCACCTAGGACAGGGGGAGACAACTATCACACCATGAAACAAAACTAAATCAACTTAACTCTTAACTAAATATATACAAATAACACAAAAACACACAAAATGCTAAACCTAAACAAATACATGAAAACTAAACCTAAACCAACAGTTAACTGTAAGAACAGCTCATATGTGTGTGCATATCACTGTTCTACTGTCGTACACAACACAGCATAGAAGTTCTGATAATTTTCCCTCATACTCCTAACAATCATAAGCATATAACTAAAGTAACAATAACACGGATATAACAGTTTGCTAAGTCGCCACACTGCTATGGAAACTCGCGTGCCATATGGGATTACAGTGTTACCTGCCACCTGGAGGTCTGCAAGGCTGATTTAACTTAGTTGGCTGGTTACATACTGTGACAGTATAGCTGCCCAAAGACAGTCACCTATCCCAGTAATAATCGGGCCTGCTGTGGTAACTTCTTCATGCGATAAACGATGCTAAGCACTACGCCACACTGCCAGCCAAAGTTCGATGTAATTAATGACTAAGTTAAGTATGTTCACGGATTTGCAACTCACTTCTTTAAATGAAAGTTACTCTAACATAGAACAGACTTTGAAGCACCATACCAAGTACACGTATGCGTTTGCGCTTGTTTTCTGGCCGAGAATCACGATGTGTTGCCAAGTCAAGTTCTCTACAACGACAAACAAATGACTGGTCTAATTTTTCAACAGGCAGTCAGCATTGCCAGTTCTTTCACTCCATCACCATCCAGGATGCAACACAGCATCTATGGTATGCTCCACCGTACAACAGTTCAAAATTTGGCATGCAAGAGTAAGCAAATGGTTAAATCCATACCAAATGTGAGTTTGGTTGGTATGTATCTTTTTCACTTTTTTAGGCTGCAGTGCTATGCAAAGCATAACATACGGCCTATTGCTATTGATTAAACCCACTTTGCTAGTCGGCTGCACTGTCACTGACCGTGCCCGGCCCAACCACAGCACTCTAAATAAGAGGAACCGTGGCCCAAAACGTTCTCGCTACATGCTATTTATTATTTATTCATTTATTTACTTATTTATTAATCTACCTTAAAACACAATAGAGTACGGGAAAAGCTAGAAACAAGTAAAAAAACAGGTGCATCCAAGCTCAGGCGAGCATGCATGGTCTCATAGTAACAGCAGACTATAAATGCGAGGCAAATCTCAGCGTATAGCCCGCTCGGCATCGTAGTGACGCCCCATGGCAAACACTTATGAAACACGCCTTACTGCTGATCACCGCAGTGCCTAACAGTCCCGCTAAAATGGTTAAAAATGTTACACAATTATCAGTAGGCCTATTATAGTATTTATATATAAAACATTACTGTTTCACATACCATTAGGTCGCAGTTAAATATTTTATCATATCAGCCGTTTTTAGCCAATAAGCCATTTATTTAAAATTGGCAGCTAGCCAGACATTAAGATAATGACTAGCCATTAAGAAACTGCTAGCCAGCCATTATAATGGGTTAGCCAGCTAATAAGGAAAAATAAATCGACTAGGGGGTCTACTATTGATGCAGCATGGTCTGTCTGTGTGTCTGTCTGCTAAAACAACCGTGAACCATGCAAACATGGATGAACTGATCAAGATGCTGTTTGGGTTGTGGACTCGGGTGGGCCCAAGGAACAATTTAATAATAATGTATCAGATAGACTAATTAATCTTCCACTGATGGAATTATATATATTACATACTCTCGATTAACACTGTCTCTGATACAGCCATATTTTTGCTAAAAGGGAACGATAAACTTTAACTCTCGATTAACAACAAAGTTGCATTATCAGTTGAGTATCACACAGGATTGTGGCATCACAGGATGCTACAACGTGTAGTGTCATACAGCATTGTGGCATCCTGTACATCCTATGATGCCACAACACTGTATGACACTACACGCTTCGGCATCGCAGGATGCCACAATGTGTGTAAACGAATAAATGTGTAAAAACGAATCTATTTATTTTGTAAACATGGAAGCACCAAAGAAACGATTTATTGCGTCCCCTCCCCCAAGAATGAAAAATCTCAGGGAGACATAACCTGCACCATTGTAAAGTATAGGGAGAAAATACGGTCAGCTGTAGAGACAGCTATTTTTAGCCGATAAGCCATTTATTTAAAATTGGCAGCTAGCCAGCCATTAAGATAATGACTAGCCATTAAGAAACTGCTAGCAAGCCATTATAATGGGTTAGCCAGCCAATATAGAAAAATAAATCGACTAGGGGGTCTAATATTGATGCAGCATGGTCTGTCTGTGTGTCTGTCTGCTAAAACAACCCTGAACCATGCAAACATGGATGAACTGATCACGATGCTGTTTGGGTTGTGGACTCGGGTGGGCCCAAGGAACAATTTAATAATAATGTATCAGATAGACTAATTAATCTTCCACTGATGGAATTATATATATTACATACACGATTAACGCTGTCTCTGATACAGCCATATTTTTGCTGAAAGGGAACGATAAACTTTAACTCTCGATTAACAACAAAGTCGCATTATCAGTTGAGTATCACACAGGATTGTGGCATCACAGGATGCTACAACGTGTAGTGTCATACAGCATTGTGGCATCCTGTACATCCTATGATGCCACAACACTGTATGACACTACACGCTTCGGCATCGCAGGATGCCACAATGTGTGTAAACGAAAACTGTGTAAAAACGAATCTATTTATTTTGTAAACATGGAAGCACCAAAGAAACGATTTATTGCGTCCCCTCCCCCAAGAATGAAAATTTCAGGGAGACATAACCTGCACCATTGTAAAGTATAGGAAGAAAATACCGTCAGTTGTAGAGACAGCTGATTTGATCGAGATGCTGTTTGGAATGAAGACTTGGCCCAAGAACTGACTGGTGATGTGTGAATATGGTAATGCAGCCTGTTATCAAATTACTATGATGACTTGCTGTTATTATTAGCAGCTAATAAAAAAAACAGAAGATGGAATCACACCTCTGCATTTCATGTTCAAATTCAACTGACGGTTCAACATCTGTATTATTGTCAGCATTATCATCACTCTCCAGCACACTAATTCCTGCAATTCAATCACACTAAGCATGAACATCACAATCTCACTTCTTCGCAGCTAAACTGCAGTAACTGTGTCAAATTCACACTGCCCGACATGACAAAAGTCTACAGGTTTGTCATATCGCATGCCATCAGGCAGCGCAAACTGGGCAATAACCACATCATTTCTGGTGACACCAATAACAAACAAGAATGACAATGTGAATCAGAGGTGGGTAACTAATTAATTAGCAACTACTTAATTAGCTAATTAATTAGACAGCTCATTCTAATTCTAATTAATTAACAGAATCATTTTGCTAATTCTAATTGTAATTAATTAAAAGTTTCAGCTAATTCTAATTAAATTTAATTAGCTGGCTAATTAACTTGTAATGTTACTCCACATTGGAAGTAATGTGTTGCTGTTGCACATCACAGTGTAAGCAATGAACAAATCATACTTTTTAAACAGAAACATGTGCTATTTTTGGGCTACTAAATAAAACACACTGTACATTAGTTGATGCTGTGTCATTTGAAGTATTTTATATCATCATTAATAACATCGTTTAAAACAAACATCCGCATTCGTGACAAAAAATATGGCATTATCTAATTCTAATTAATTAGACAACAGTTAATTCTAATTCCAATCAATTACATGAAAATTTTGGCTAATTCTAATTAATTAGATATTTTCACTAACTAATTCCAATTCTACTTAATTAGAAGCCTAACTAATTATGCCCATCTCTGATGTGAATCACTGCTTATTACAACTAACACACGGCCAAACAAAGTCAGGAATATTAATGTTTGCAGCAAATGTCACCACAGATAGGTTTTGTTTTTTAGTCACGTGTCTAGTAGACTATTCTTATGACAATGCGTCCATCCCAGGGGGACCCCCAACATCGGCCTGTATCCATTGGAAGTCGAATGCGCGACACAATGCTGATAGGCTTTCTAGTTTATTCAAGGAAGAGATGAAGAGGCAGCAATTGCAGATGCTGCACCACACACAAATCATTTGTATATCATATCAATCCAAAGAAACAACAGTGTCAGCACTTCATCACTCAAATTTTTATATGCCAAATGAACATCCTGACGCCCAACTAACAATGTTGAAGCACCTACGAATGAGGATAATATGGTACACCACAAAAATCATGACTGAGATGGCATTCTGTTTTCGCTACGGTGGCAGTAATGAGAAATAACAAACAACTATAAATTTATCTGAGTAAAGCAGTATGCAGCAATGAATTTTCTTACATTTGCACAAAATAAACGAGATATGATAAAAATGGGTAACTAAATGGTATACCAAATATTTCAATAGATGAGCATTTGAAAGTAAAATACCTGAGACATTAATATCTGACAACTTCTTTCCAACGAATTCAGAGGCACGGCCAGACTCGATTGCAAAAAGCAGACGGCTCAAATGTGACATTTCCACTATCGGCTCTTGAAGTCTGTAGTGCGAATGATGGACATTCAAAGTATGCCCAAGATGCTCGCTCAACCATTCCTTCTCATTACCACGCAGATCAATCAGCTGTCAAAATAATTAAACATCATAACTACACTGTGTCTCAAAAAAACGTCCCACCTTAAAATGTCTCTAACTTTATCAAATCTTAGTCCATTTTCAAAATTTTTGCACTGCTGGAAATCGTATGAAATTTGCTATAAAAGCCATATGACAATACCCACCTTACCTTAGGCAAGGTGCTACACTACCTTGGGAAATTATTAATTCAAATTTTCTGCATATGTGAAATAAAACACAAACAAATTGCATTTTAATCACCTCTAATTAATTGTGAATATTTTTATCACTATTCTTTTAGTTACTAACTTTTGCGATCAATTTGTGGCACTGAAAATACGTCACAGCAGAAGTCACTGCAGTGTTTGTCAACAATCAACATTATCTTAAGTGCGGGCACTGCGTGGTCTGCCGCTAGCTGGCCGCCTGTCAACTCCGCCTGTGTCCAGCAACTTTTTCAACAGCCTATTAACACTATGCTTCCAGCTTTTCTCAGGAAATTTATCTGTGAACCTCTTTGCTGTGTACCCCCAAATACAAACTTTTTATCATATTATTGTCCTCATCGCTGAATACCATGTTGATTGTTGACAAATTTGAATGTTTAATTTCCCAAGGTAGTGTAGCAACATGCCTAAGGTGAGGTGGGTATTGTCACATGGCTTTTGTAGCAAATTTCATATGCTTTCCAGCAGTGCAAAAGATTTGATAAAGTTAGAGACAGTTAAAGGTGGGACGTTTTTTGAGACAAAGTGTAGAAACATAATACAAAATACAGTGATTCTAGTCGCTGCAAAACTGCTGGCGTCCTAAATCCCTTTGGCACACTGTAGTAGCCACTTACTGTCTTCTTAACTGCCAGATTTATGTTAATCGGTTCATTGTGTTGCCAGTTGGAGCCAAAAAGCACGCAGGATTACGCAATGTTCAACTTTGGCATTACATGTTAAGTTATACAGTTTGACAATATGATCAAAAGACAAGAAAACAGACAATTAAACAATTGCTTAAAAATTTCGGTCAATCACCACAAAAGAGCAATCTTTGACATAACTGCAAACAGACAAACCATCTGCTATAAATTGGTGATTATGATGCTGCTGTCCTGAACAGCACATACTTATGGCTATGCATTAATTTACATACAGGGTTGGCCAAAAATTGCACAACAAACTTATGGTCATAATTTTGTCAAAACTTAACCAAGTTCCAAAAATTTCTTTTTTACTTTAAGATTCTGTAATAAATGTGCAGTAAAGTGGATATTACCACACCTTGCATATCTTGCCACACTAGCTTGTGAAACATTAATGTCACAAAGCAATTGTTCAAGGAAAAATTACATGGTAGTGTAGCTACCGGGGTACATATTTAGGTGTGGTAGGTTGTCAATAGCCAAATTAAGAAAAAAATCAGTTTATAAGTTTTTTTTTAAAAATCATCATTAAGGTCAAAAGTTTGGTGTGCAGTTTTTTGGCCTACCATGTATATTTACCAGTTTTCAGCTGTGTAGCACTACTGCTGAATGCTTCAAGCTGTGTAATGAAATCAAAATGTACACCAAATTGTCAATACCTGTGCTAATGTAGCCACATATTTTCTCAAGCAGCGAGAAGTAATCAATCGAGGGTTTGAAATGCCAGCATCAACAGCACAGTTATGTAAAATAAGCCAGGAATCCAGATATCCATCAACAGAATCAGATGCAAAGAAATACTTATTTTGTGGTGAAATACCACAAAGATGGCGATTGTCTACCAGAAGCTGCATTGCTGTACCCACTTCTGGAGTGATGAGAATTGGAACACGTCGATTTCTTTTGCCAGGAACTTGAACTAAGTCCATACGTTTCATGAGAACTCTTTCCACTGGCCGTAAATTGTCCAACACTTCCTTATTGCTTGTTCCACGCCAATTGGGCCGATTCACAAACTGCGACACAAGAAGTTTAGCCGGCTCTCCAGCTCTGCGTTTATTGAACACAATCAACCGAACCAATACTGTCTCCGACAGTGCTCTCCAAACAGCATAACTACGCTCTTCCTGCAACTGTTCTGTTAAATCATGCAATCTCTTGTCCGTGTGTTCCTTCAGTTTTAACAGATCTTCAGTACTTGGTAATTCATCTGCTTTATTATATGTCGCAGCCTTCTGTGCTGCTGAAGCAGGACATGACATGGAATCAGACCAGTCTGAGGTGAATAATGTCATGAATCGATCGACTTCCTTACTCGTATCCTCACCGTCACTTCTTCGTGCCGCTAAACCACGCTTCAATCCACAACACTTCACAAGCAAATTTCCAATCATGGACACGATAGATGGTTTTGCAAAGACACGCTGCCCCTCGTCATCATGCCCACCACCACTCAACTTTTCCACAGCTTCCACTACAGCATCGAAGTACGTGCCATCAATAAAAAAACTTAGTGATTTCTCTGGCATTTCTACTACCTTTCTTACAGTCTGCAAGAGTTTAGCAAGCAATCTCATTCTAGAAGATATTCTGCGTCGCCCTTTTGCACCGAGTTTTTTCAAAAGAGATGATCCAAGTTTCAAAATCAATTCGTCATTTCGGATTATGTCAAACTTATTATCCTCCCTCATGCGATTCAAGACATGTTTTTTCAAATCACGATCACAACGTGTACCATCTGCATCAAGGGCTCCGTCCAGAACACTACGTGACATGTCTACCGCACAACTTGATCTGGTCATGTTATGATCTGCCGATGATGAACTGTCACAAGGACAGGCGTGGCGATACAAGTCGTATTTGTGAAAAAAGCCATAGCACTTCGAACATGGTAAATATGAATACGGACTACGTTTTCCAGTTGTTCGTCTCACAACAATGAGTTCACCATGGCCGCTCTTCAAAACATTAATATTATGTTGAAATGTACCGAGATTCTTCAGTCTCTTAAGGCCAATTTTCCGAGCATTTCCTGTTTTCGCCATAACTTCAGCTACCAGAATGTTATCAGAATGATTCCGCTCCAAGTGACGAGACAGCCATAACACTTCACTTTTGCAGAGGAAACAAGGTAACTTTTTGTTTCTAACTCGCTTCCCATTGAAAAAAGACACTGTACCAACAACAATCGAATGACGGTCATTCTGCTGGCTCCCAGAATCAGTTGACTTGTTTCTGCTCCGATGACGTGGAACTCTGCACCCAGGACCACGAGTCTGTTGGCTCTCGGAATCAGACGATTCACACCTCTTGCGACGATGATGGGACGACTCACTTCTCTTGCGATGACGTGGAACACCACGCTGATAACCGCGAGGATGTTGGCTCCCAGAATCAGTTGACTTGTTTCTGCTCCGATGACGTGGAACTCTGCACCAAGGACGGCGAGTCTGTTGATTTCCGGAATCGGATGACTCGCTTCTCTTGCGACTTGAAACACCACACCCAGGACCGCTAGTCTGTTGGCTCTCGGAATCAGATGATTCACATCTCTTGCGATGATAGGATGACTCGCTTCTCTTGCGACGACGTGGAACACCACGCTGATGACCACGAGTCTGTTGGCTCTCGGAATCAGACGATTCACACCTCTTGCGACGATGATGGGACGACTCACTTCTCTTGCGATGACGTGGAACACCACGCTGACAACCGCGAGGATGTTGGCTCCCAGAATCAGTTGACTTGCTTCTGCTCCGATGACGTGGAGCTCTGCACCAAGGACCGCGAGTCTGTTGGCTCTCGGAATCAGACGATTCACACCTCTTGCGACGATGATGGGACGACTCACTTCTCTTGCGACGACGGAAAACACGTCGCTGACGACCGCGAGTATGTTGACTCCCAGAATCAGTTGAACTGCTTTGGCTCCGGTGACGTGGAACTCCACATGAAGTATCATGAAGCTGAAGATTTCTGGAATTGGATGACTCACATGCTTGGAATTTGTCCTCAGCAGTTTCAGCCAGAAATCGTGAAATGTTCTGTGCACAACACAAGAGTGTACATATAGTAGTCATGCCGAATCCACCTTAATCTCAAGGAAAATACAAAAGGTGTGATTGACCTGGCATGACCTTGAACGGTCCTAGATCTAGGTTACAGGATTTTAGTATCAAATATCTCAAATATTGTGAGAGACAAATGTTGGGCACAATGAAGTTCAGACAGGAAACCACAAACTACCTATAGACTTGCGAAATTCTTGGGATTATGAACTTTGACGATGCCTGTCTCGGTGGCTCAGTGGGCTAATGCACATGAGCCACAATGCGCTGCTAGGCCTGACTGGCTGGTGACCGCGACTGGTCCGGGTTCAACTTCCGGGCTGGGCGTGAGTTTCTCAGCTAGTTGGACTAATAGTAGGCATGCTTTGAGATTATCTCTCAGATAGGCACAGAGAAAAAATCCCCATACATGCGAGATCAGTCCGAATGAATATATTAAATTCTTTTTCACGGAATCCATGTATACAGATATATAGTCTAGCATATAGAATCTGGAAGCAATTAGGCCTATATATACCAGAATGCAGAGCCTGCCTAGAGATAGGTGTCAATGGAAGTTGAGTATGAATAAACCCATGGGATATTAACTGGCACCGTAACCTCTGACCATGGATGACCTGGAAACATTCAGCATTGGGTACACATATTTCTCGTTAAATTTCAAAAATGCAAACAAAAATGTAAAAATGTGTTACCGGTGTCATAGGAATTTCGAAGGATTCCCTGCTGTCACTGTCTTCAACAAATTCACTTCCAACTGGCTCGACAACACTTCCTGCTTCATCAACACTTCCCGCTGCTTGCTCACTGAGTTCTGTCATCTGCTCTGAAACAGCTTCACTTCCCACTGGCTCGACAACACTTCCAACTGGCTCGACAACACTTCCTGCTTCATCAACACTTCCCGCTGCTTGCTCACTGAGTTCTGTCATCTGCTGTGAAACAGCTTCAATCCCACCTGGCTCATCAACACTACCTGCTGCGTGTTCACTGAGTTCTGTCATCTGCTCTGAAACAGCTTCACTTACCACTGGCTCGACAACACTTCCTGCTTCATCAA
>Ga0209363_1000830_pt1 | contig 13435 bp, 7 predicted proteins | sample WorMetexBAHAMAS3_FD_187385 | JGI IMG/M metagenome (GOLD analysis project Ga0209363, IMG submission 187385) | Marine gutless worms symbiont microbial communities from Max Planck institute for Marine Microbiology, Germany - Inanidrilus exumae... | ecosystem: Host-associated > Annelida > Digestive... | reverse complement strand
ACTTAGGGGTAATGCACAGGGTTCATCTATGGCTCGATGGAAAGTGCATTGTCAACTTCCTATTAGTGGTAATTGAATTTTTTTCGCTAGCTGTCATGGCAGAGGCACTGTTAAGCAAAATCTGTCCAAATCAGAGTTTTCTGAAGGGGTGGGTTACTTTGAGTGCAAATTCAGGTAGATGGGGACGTCGCCCATAATCCGTCTATGGACCGTTAGATAGAGGAATGATGTAGCTACAACTTTGCCTCCGGAAGTTTTCACACAAAGAAACTTTGCAGAGTTCTTTCAACAGACATTCAATTTTACTGGCAAAAACAGCAAAATTGCGTTTTGTGACAGCCATCGGGGATTTTAGGGTAACGTACACAGCTCATATGTAGTCGACTTCTTATTAGTGCTAATTGAATATTTTTTACTATCTCTAACGGTTGAGGCACTATGAGCGGATATTGGCCGAAATCATTGTATTCGAAAGAGGGTGGGTCACTTTGAGCGCAAATTTCAGGGGGAATGGGGCGTCGCCCACCAACGACTGTTGGCGTCAGAAAACTTAGAGTCCCTGGACTATCACGTGGCATCGTTTGATCATACGTTTAGCTGTTTTGGTACAATACTGGCGTGTGACGTACGGATGGACACACGATGACAGCAAGTACTGTGCTAGCATGGCATCGCGCGGGTAAAAACTACAGTTTAATATATACGTCAACATCAACACAAAATGTGATGCACCAAAAACTGCAGAAATTATAGAAAAATTTGGTATGACCCGTCATCAGATTTTGATGCTGAGTAGTATCACCCTACTGTTAAGACGTATATAAACTGCAGTTTATTACGTTTAGATTTTCTTGTGTTATTGTCCCATGGAGGGTAGAAGGCTGAGTTCACCTGTGCACAGTGATTGTTGTCCATGGTGAGATTTAATGCCGAGATCACAGTCACGGCACATTTCCACTAGAATGTATACATGGAGGACGTGACATAGGCAGTGACTAATGTGTTGTGTGGTGGCTCAGCGGTAGGGCGTTGGACTTGCGATTTACAGGTCGCGGGTTCAATTCCCGGCCGGTCTGCTTTTACGTAACATAGGTCAACTCAGCCTTGCATGCATCCTTCCGGGTTCGCTAAATCAAGTACCTGCTTCGGCTGGGGGTAAAGGCGGGATTCTCACCTCTGTCGGGTGGCAGGTAACACTGTGTGATCCCATATGGCATGTGAGTTTTCCATAGCGGTGAAAAGCTAAGATGATGCTAAACTGCTATACACTGTTTACTTTACTTCCTTCACTAATGTTAGGAGCCGAGGGGGTGTGGCGGTTGAGGTGAAAGTTTCAAGTTGACGTGTGCTGTGTTACAGAGATGCAGTGAAGAAATGCTGTGCTTCATGCATGGACTGTTGACATCAGTCAGCATCACATTTCAGAACTGACAGTGACAGTGACATTGAGAGTGACACTGACAGTGACACTGAGAGTGACAGTGACATTGAGAGTGACAGTGACACTGACAGTGACACTGACAGTGACATTGAGAGTGACATTGAGAGTGATGGGGGGACAGACCGTGCTTTTGATGTCTGATGTATCACTATCTCGTGTGCAGTTGTATAATGCAGTGAATTTCATTGAACATCTCTGCTTCAATCGGTCCACGCAGCAGTGGCACAAAGTAGCACGAATTTGAGATTGTACCAATCCGAGGAGCAGAGATTTGCCTAAACTGGAACCGTAAAATGATTTTGATCGCTACAAAAACAACTAATAAAATCGACATACTAATACAATAATATGTAAAAGCATAAATCTGACTACAGGGCAGTCTGTCAGCTATTGCTGAACAGGCTGAGATTTCAGCATTTTGAATATTTTTTGAGGTTGGAAGTTGATAATGTTGGGTATTGTTAAGTTGCCATTGTTGCAGTGTTTAGTCTCGACCATGTATGTACATTTCTGGTAATTGTGTTCTTGACTGTCACTGATACACACTTGCATGTACAGATGTACAGTATATGCCAGTGCGTTGATTAGATGTTATAAGGAGTGGTGCTGTCATGGTATTTGTGTTGCTTGGTGGCGTATGTTTATGTTCACTGTTATCATGTGGTTGAGAAGCGCGTTGTTTTGCTGTCATTCAGATCAAAGTCAGGTACAAAATCTCTGCTGGCTGCGGCCCTGTATGGGTCCCGGGGCTGTAAGCAAGTCGCTAAGTGTCTAAGCAAGCAAGTAAGTGACAAATTTATGAAGTGCCGAAACCAGAATAGGTCGTCTCCGTTTCCAGGCTGGAGGTCGTAGGATGCGACTAAACCTGGCTTTAGTTTTTTGGTTGGTTTTATGTTGTAATATGTTTTGTTACGGATGCATGTTTGCTTTTGTTGTGTTTGTTTCAGTTTTTCAGTACTAAGCCAAGAGATTGGCTTGCTTGGAACATCTTTAAAATGACCTATATTGTGTCAAGTGGGCCGTAAAACCACAACTCAATCAATCTGATGGGATCTGGGTCCAGCAATGCATTTGCATGCAAACAGTGACTAGTGAACCAGAAATGACACAGAAATTTTTGTATTTCATATTCTCAACTGGAATTCCTGTTTTTTGTATATGTGCAGTGAGAAATAATCAAGTTCATCGTAAACGTTATAAAAATTCCTGAATTAAACATTAGTTATAAAATACCATACAAGATCAATAATTGCGAATGTCAGATGTTTGGGCAACAAAACACTCGTGTGGCAGACGTTTTGTTGACACCATTGGTCAAGGGTTTTTATTATGCATGTACACTGTGGAACAAAAAAAAACTGAACCCATTTATTTTTTGACTAACGAACTGATTTTTACTGTGCAACGCTCTAGCATGGTATATACTATAGCCTTTTTCAGTTATCTTACTCCAAGAATTATTACTTATTAAATTACCCTAAAGGTGCAGATATGACCTGAATTGTGTTGAAAGTGCCGTTAAACTTCAACCAACAGATTGGCTGGGAATAACTGCCTGAAATGACCTGTTGTGTGTCAATTGGGACATAAAACCTTAAATCAGTCAACCTCAAACTGTTTATCAGTGAAACATCCAAGAAATGTCGCCCAAACATCTGTCACCCAAGTGTTTTGTCACTGAAATGCACACACACCTGACTTTGTCACCAGATAGCAGTGAAAATATGCTACATGTGCCAAAGTCATTGGCATTGCCCACTCTAAATTACACACTGCTTGAGTTACCTGGGAGGGGAGGGGCGCCTCGGTGTCGTCCCCCACTACTTTTTCCTTAATTCGACCACTGCCTATACATCTGTGGCCTGTCTGTTGTATGATGTTTGAATCAGTGCCATCCAGTTTGTGGTTTGAATCAGTTTGATTCATTTATCGAATCCATTGAAATCAGTTCATTTTGATATGGTCTGTTCACGTCAGCGGACATGTTTTTTTTCTTACAAAAAACACTGATGAATTCAACAGTATTTTGTTTTTGCATCTGCTAGTAGCAGTTCTGCTATTTTTGTATCATTAAAGTTGCCACCACATAAAGCCAATTCATGTATAGTCTCTTCGTGTTTGTCATGTAACAATTACCATGTCTGTATACGCTGTGCTCCTTACGTGGCATATGGTCCTGAATCAAATTGAGAAATCGATTGGATATGCAAACTGAACTGATACAGTGTTAGCCTGAACCACTGGATAATCGGCCATGTACATTATCATTGTCACTGTCAAACTACTACTTTGACTGTTGCTGTTATTATCAGAATACTGCATTTAATGTCTACATGATGACTGTCACCTCGTTAGCTGGAACCCTTGTTTCATCAACTGCCGTCCCATTGGTTAACCATACACCACATATTAGTAGTGTTTTTCATGGATGTGTGGTTCAGTTGATTTGGTGCATTAGACCAATTCAAAAAAGGTCTCAGCGCTGGGGTCCAGAGTAGGCTGAACCCCAGCCCGCAAAGAAGAAAGGTTCAGTTGATTGATGCTGACGTCTCAGCAACCAGTCGTGAAAAACGCGGCCCTTAGTTGTGATGAGAATTGCTGCTAATGTACGCTGAGCTTTGTTTGAATTGAGACCTATGAAAGTCACTGGCGTCAGGAAACACTTTGGGCAAAATTGCTGTATAGCAACTGAACGTCACAGTTTGCATGTGGGACTGTTGAAATGAATTATGACATTGAACTTCACTGAAAGGGCATCTGTTTCTTCATCGACACTGTAAATAGTTGTTATTATACTGCCTTCATGATGACATGACAAGAATATTATTAGTGATGGTCCACATATGTGATGTTCTGTAGCCAGGTGTACACAGTGTGAACGTCTGTGATGTTCTCTAGCCAGGTGTACACAGTGTGAACGTCTGTTGGTTCAGTGTTAGCTTACCACGAGTATTTATCATAGCGTTGTTTCGACTGTTGATTGCGATCGTTCGTATGAACTGTACTTCACACAAGTGTCCTAGACATTTTACACTTTAACGGCATCATTTCGGTCCGCCATATTGGCTTTTTCTAATCATTGCTTGCATGTTTTGCAGTTGGTTGTTGTTGTTGTATGTGAATGAACAGCATTATATTTGTATCTGCTGTACAGACATGATAACTCACTATAATTTTCTGGCAAGTGTTACAACGGTTCATAAAATTTGAAATTTTTATTTAGGTATAAGTGTTTCTTTAGGCATGTTATTGTATGTATATGATAAAACAAAAAAAGGCAAATGTATTGTAGTTGTTACATCTTCTTAACTAACATCCACTTTGATTTTTAACTAGTTTACAGATAAACCACAGAATCTGGAAATGGCTGAAAAAGTTGCATCTAAAAGAAACTTATGACTCTAAATCTTTAATGATAGCTGAATCACAAAAACAACAAACATGAAAACAACAGTTAATAAATCAAAACACCGGTAGTCAAAATGTTTAACTTTAAGTCATGTGCAAAACACAAAAATTAATTTGTTAACTGGCACAGAATTTGTTAAAATGCTAGTAAATGTAAATATAGACAGATGTTTTAGTTTTGTCTAAGTATATAAATCTTTACATATCACAGGTCATGGTCAAATAGTCTAAGCAGCTCTGCATACACACCAAAAATTGTCACTTAGCGCTTTTGATTGTCAGTGAGTTGTATTTTTAAACATCTAGCTACAGTCATTACATGCATTATGCAGAATAAGTCACAAATCAGTTTTAAAAAGTCGGTAAGTCTGTTTGAAATAACATTGGCAAAATTAAGTCGTGATACAATTAACGAACATAAACGGACAAAAAGTTGAACGACGACGGCTGTCTGAAGTTGACGATGTCATGAAAAGATGCCAAACAAAACGATTATCATATCTACAATGCATCATTTCACATGCAGATCATGTTAACTTACAGTAACACTGCCAATAACTACTGCTAGTGGTACTGTGGCTTGTAAAGAAACAGCACAAGAAATTAACAGTGCAAAGTTGACGGCTTACGTATTCAATTACTATTAGTCAACATAGACAAAGGACTAACACTTTTCTATGCTACACTGCTCACTGTCAGTCGACAGACGAGATGAGACGTGGCAAAGCCAAAACTGGTCTAGCACTACATAGAGCAGTCAGTAATGCTATTTTAATGACTGCCTTCTTCCATCCTCAAATACCAACAGTACAAAACTTTGTCTCTTTCTCATATTGTTCTAACTTACAACTGGACACTATTGCACATACATAAATTGCAGGAAAATAACTTGCTATTGAAACTTGTTCAGTTTTTAATGACCGACTCATTTTCTGGGATCGTTACTTCAGCCCAGTGAGGATGCAAAGTATTGTGATCAGCATGTCTGTCTGTCGGTATGTTTGTCTGTCCGCTCAGAAATCGCACGTCCAAATTTCAACAAATTTTCTATACATGTTACCTGTGGCCGTGGCTTGGTTCTTCTCTGATGGCAATGAGATACGTAATGTTTGTCTGGATTTGTGGATGACGTAATAAAGCAAACGGGCTGAATCCGAGATGACACGTGTCGTCAAGGTCGCCAGGTGGCGGCACTGGCGAATATAAACAGCGCAAGTTAATAAACATCTACATACACAAAAACTGTGCAACTACAAACCGGCTGAGCAACAGTCTGCAGATTGTCATCATCATCATCTGAGACTGGATGATGTGTCTGTGGACAGGGCTGCGGGTCCTGCTCCCTGCCAGCAGCAGCAACTGATGCGGGTGATGACGTCACTTCTGCCACTGCTGATGATGTTGGCTCGTCGGGACATGTGCGGTAGTAGCAGTCCCACATCACTTGACTGTGATTCCTGTTCTGATTCATCACCAGTCTGCAGCCACCAAGCACTCAGTTCCCATCCCATAATTCCTTCCAACACAAACCCTTCAGTACTGGACGTTCTCGGCAGTGGCACTTCCAGCATTTTGAGGTGGGGATGGTGGATTATGGGAACTTTGAGTCAAGCCATCAAAGGGGTCCAGGGCAGACGCCTGGTGGGGGTTACGTGGCAAAGCACCCAGACAACGGTTCTGGGGTGAAGACACCAGAAGCCGAACAATTTTTCTTCAGTGATGACTACGAAGTCGCCTCCAATTTTGAACATATTTTAAATGTCATGCGTTTTGTGTGACCAAGTCACAGCAGAAAGGGAATGGTGGCTGCCCAGTCCAACCTCAGCCACTGAATATCTGACCTGACTTTTTTCTTTCAAAAAAACGTTGCTTTTCAGCTTCATACAACTGACGTCTGCATCCAGGACAGTATCCATCCAGCAAAATCCCTGTGCTGAAGCCCATCCGAGATTCAACTGGTAATAATACCTGTAATAATAATAATGAAAACAACGAGTTATGAGGTGCGGTGAGCATGGTAAACGTGTCACATGACCGTGTCAATCAATGAGCTGTGTTGATTATGAGGCACATAGGGACGTAGGTGAGTGCCCGTCGTCATAGGGTGAAAGGTCACAGACCCAACCAACCAACAGTCTCACAGCAGAGACTCACTCACTGGCCTCAACCTCTTCATCCAACACTGCACTCATTATTATTATTTATTTATTGTCGTTCTTGTTGTGTTGTTTTTGTTGTTCTTGCTGTTATGATATGATACGATACGGTAGATTAACGTGCGCTCAAAAGTTGACGAGATGGCCAGCTTAATCTAGCGCACGGCCCAGAAACTAAAAAATAAGGAAAAAATAAAATCAAAAGCCGAGTAGCTCAGAAGAAACGGTGCAGGCAAAAATCCATGAAGGCAGTCCGGGAGGATTGGACAGTGATCCTGAGCGAGTGAAGAGAGCGTAGGATGGGAGTGATATGACAGGATTTGGGAGCTTGTTGTTGTTGTTGTTGTCATTTCTGCTCAGTTCAGTGCATTATCCATTGCTGTCCCGCTATGCTGGCGCTTCAACATTACTACGGTACCACGACCGATGATTTGTGTACCTGTATTACTGCTATTGTTAACATTATTACCTTCTCCTCTGGTGTTCGGTACTTTCAATGTTGTTGTTGTTCACGTTGGCCCACAGCTCTGAGCCGTCCTGCCGGCTGGTTGTGGCAGGACGGCGGAGTCGTTCAAGTATGCAAGACGACAGTCGCTCACCAGTCACACACTGCATGCCTGTCCTGAGCTCCTCAATCCTCGTCCGCTCAGACCACAGCAGTGGGTCATCCAGCTGTCCAAACCTCGCCTGTCCATCAATATACACCATCATCAAATCCTCATCACACATACACACAACTCTCTCAGCAGCTACTTTTCCAATTTACCTGGAAACGTCTCTAATAATAATAGAACTGTTGTAAACCATGACTGTTTTCACTGACCATGGCCACTCCACTTAACAATTGGATTAGATAACAACAACACTAACAATAACAACTAGAAATGCAGAGTGTAGCCAAGCGACATAGCAGTGACGCCCTCTAGAGAACAGGTGAAACAAAACTGATCGCCCCACAAAACTCAGTACCGATCCCCGTCCCCAAAGTCTAGCAGTGGCGCAGCCAAGCGAACGTAGCCAAACTGCTGATCGACGAGCGGTGTACATCTTTGCCCCTCTTAAACTCCACAGCTACTGGACCGAAGGTCATTTTTTATACAATGTAGCCAGATCATCACAGATGAAACTTTTTAAATCAGAATTGCAATATTCCACTTCATTTAGTAATGCCAAGGCAATGAATGAACGTGAGTCAGCCAATTTTGCCCCTTTTAACCCTAAAATTGGTTGCCATGGAAACGTCCCTTGAGCAATCGGAAAAGGGGGCCAAATCAGTAATCTACGATCAAATACCTACCATTTTATTATTGTAAAAAATTTGGTGAAAATCGGTCCAGTGAATCCTGAGAAAATTTGTCTAAAACATTTATTTTAGAGAAAGAAACAACGGGGTGTACATCAACCCAAGTGTGTGAGTCTCCTCAGTCACAAGAGTCACTGGTGGCATCAGGAATACATCAGGCACAACTGATCCTGTGCTTTACACGTACACGCAGAGGTCAATTTATTATTACCGTTTTAACATTCTACCTAAACTACAATAGAATGTTCAGTGTGTTTCTTCACAGTCACTGGGTAATTAGTGCTAACAAAACTCACAGTGCTTTACACACTACCTGGCCTAAGCACCTCTGAAGTTACGACCCTATAGCGGTATACAAATATCTTTATTATTATTATTATTATTGCTTTACTTACTGTCAATGACAGAGGCAGACCGCTGTCACCAGCAACTGGCTGGACCACAGAGTCCAACAATATATGCTCCTGTTTGCCAACACAAACACACGCGGTCAGAACCAGTAACACTACCAACCACTCTCAGCTGAACATCATGGCGGGCGTCTGCCAGTGTAGAACAATCCAATTGCAGACATCCTCAAAGGTTTGGAGGATTTGGCCCAACTGTTGGTGTCAGTGCAGAACTGTCCAGTTAAATGAAAATTGTAAGTAGTAAAAGTGCCCATCGTTAGTCAGCATTAAATGCATAACATTAGACATACTCTATTCAACCACAATACGCATCACAGACCAAACAGCACAGAAAAACTTCCACCTCTATCACTGCAGAACAGTAATCAGGATGAATTTAAGCAACAACTAATGAAAAGACTAAAGACTGCTATAGTAAATGCACACAGATCACAGAATTTTTAACTTTAAACTAATTGCAGGCTTGTCTGAAGTGTTCTTAAATATTTCTGTAAGAGATACAACAGAAATTGTTCTTGTGACTTGACGCCGCCTTATGCCAATAAACAGAAGGTAGTAAGCAAATAATCTCTTAAATTTGTTATTTGCTCAACCATACAAAGGGAAATGATGATGAATCTGAATGAAGACAATAAAGTTAAAACCATCATGAGGACAATAAAAACCATTCTAGGGCAATCGAATAAACATGACTATGTAATGACGTTCATAATGACAATTGACATGGGTACTGGTGAAAACAATTAAGTAATTTTATATATAAAAAACAGACAGAGACCTTGCGATTGCTCTTTGCCAGGAATTCATTGTACAGAAGCCGCTTGTGAAAAAGTAAGTTGTCAAAATCTTTGCCGCGGATCTTCGACAAGATGTGACTCTGAATCGGATCATAGACGCGAGTTGTCCACTTGAGATGTAGCAGCTCACGCCTGCGGATGTTGAGTACATCGTGGTCAAACATGTACTCCATAACTTCCTGTGTCGACGCACAACATACCTCTAAACATCTCCAAATACACATCATCTTTCAGTGTTCATCATCCGAGGACTCCAAACTGATCACTGTTCTGCCTGATTTTCTGTCACAATTATTCGCTTATTGTTTTACCAAGCATACTGACTAAATTGGACACTGGAATTTCACTGAGATCTTTGGCCTCAGAAAACTAGAATCTCTGAGTTATTGTACGGCGTTGTTTACATGATCGTAGGTTTAGCCGTCTTGGTATAACTGTTGATTGACAGCAGCAACTGAAAGCCTGTAAAGACTCAAGATGACGAAGACTGTTACACATGGCCTAACTGCACTATCAATAACATCAGCATATTTCATTCAGAGAGAAGCATTACTCTGACAACAATGGCCAAGAGTTTTATAGTTGAGTAAAATGACTACGAAGTAATAAAAGTAATCATTACTTTGGCAAGCTGTTCTTCAGTATGTAGAAGATTATCACACATTGACATAACATCTCGACATTCTGGGTTTGACTCAGCCTGTTTGTTATCACATGCAGAACTGAATATTAATACAGCAATTTCGCAAAGCAATCAGTTTTATTGCAAAAAATCAGTAGTTACCAAATATTACTCAAACGTCTACGAAAACGGATTCAGGTCTTGCCATATACATGTGTATTTTATAAAACATTACTGGATTCAAGGTCTACTCTACTGGTCTATGAAATTCCTAAGTCACAGTCTTTTGAGTTGAAATAGCTGCCATGACAAACTGAATAAGAGCCTACTTGCTGTCTCAACTTCAGTCCAACTGAAACCTATCTAAGTTAAAGTTCCATTAACTGATTATTTGGACAGAGCAGAATATGCAAACTAACATAGAAATTATCAGGTAAGTATACGCAAATAAATAAGCGATGTGCTCTCTAGTTATCTGGTGATTACAAGCGACTACTGCTGGACTGGAGTGAAACAAGATGAAGATCAATGCTAAGCATACAAAGGAGACATTTGAAGTCTCATACAGAGTTGCCATTAAACCGCAATATATTATGTAATTAGTCCAAAATTAATTATGAAAATCGCCAGCATCTCATCCTAAATGCTATTTACAAAACAATTTTACATGCTACAAAACAAGCTGCACTTATCAGAGTCAGCAGTTGTACCTGAATTTTGTATAATGATTCCGGGCACAACCAGTTGTTAAATATCATCTGCTTATTACCAATTACCAGAGTCTCGTCAGGACATTGAGTACAACTATCATTGTTGTTGGACTTGTTCCGTTCAAAATGCTACAGCAACAAAAACTATCATAAGCATAATTACCTCATGAACAAGACTAATCAGGGCTCCAATTATCTGGAGGTTTTCAGGGGCAGTAAAGTGGGGTCTAGGAGCAGAAACCCTGGTGAGGAAATCACAGGGCAAAGCCCCCGGAAGCTGAAATATTTTTAACATATGGACATCGAAAGGAACTGACAAAGTTGCTTCTTTCTCTGTAAATCAGTTAATTTGTGACTTGTCTCTCGTAATCTGCGAATAGGCAGTAAGCTCTATGACAGTAACAAACTGACAACCTTACTATTCAATCCACACAAAAGCAGGAAAATATACTGAAAAGAGAATGGGCAGATGCATGACACAGCCTGCTGAATGTCACATGCTCAATATGCATCGGCTAATTCTGTTACTGAAGATATATTGTTATTCTTGTGCTATTGCTAGCATCCTCCCTATTCCTCCAAAACCATAAAACTGTCCTGCTTAAATTGCAGACAAGCTATATGCACATATTAATGATGATATTCTGTAATCTGAATTCTTGATGAAGAAAATACATAGTGTACCTACAAGAACTGTATCTATCAAACATAGGCTAACACATGAGGATTACTTTTGCATTACAACAGCTATCAAAGCACTACTGCATTCTAACAGTGAAGACTTTCCCTTTCCTGATATCCTTTATATCGCATATATCAACTGCATTACGCATGTCACACTTCGTGCTGTTAGTTACAAAAGTTAGCAATTGTTATTTGAGAGAAATAACCTATTGTATGACTTAAGTATGTACAAATATTTCATAATTTGTGTCAGTTTATATTTTCCAGCGTCACTTTAGATTAGGTTTGATACAAAAAGTGGGACATGGCAGACTGATAGGTTGGGCCAAAGCGAATAATAAATGCGGGACGGGAATCCAGCAGTCCCACCCCGCATCTTGTACCAAGCCTTAACTTATTAGTTTTAATCGACAGTATCATTCATTACAAGACAATGGAGCAACATACCGTGGAAGCACTGTTACAATCATCGTGTTGAGAAATATCAGCGTTGCCTTGTTTTCTACACAAGGCGTTCATCGCAAAATCTGTTTAGTTTAGCTGCAACGACCTAGACTGTTAACAACTTTCGCTGGTTGCAGCACCAAAAATTTGTAACTTTCAACAAATGACAACAAGTGCAGTTTACTTTGAATTGTACAGAAAATACGTATGACTATGAACTAGTAAGTTTTCTGTATTATGACAAACACAAACACGTGATATAAAGCTCACAAAATTTATTACAAAACTGTGATCATACGGTTATACACGTTGCCAATAGAAACTCTTGGTGCATCAAACCCAAGACAACAGTAAATAAGTAACAGAATTCCCTGAATTCAGAAAAAGTATCAGATAAGCGTTTTTGTTGCGTCAAACAAGACTGTTAGCTGTTACTATAATAACTAATATTTTCGACCTGCCCATGTAGCCCAGTGGTCAAAGCACTCGGGCGCCATGTGCAGTAGTGCGTGACGGGCTCAGCAGCCGGGTTCAAACCTTAGCTTGGGCGCGTCCGCTTACCAAAGAATTATTTCTTATGCACATGATGAACAAGGAGAAAATCCCGGGCATGAAAAAGAGGGTTCGATGGCGTCCTCTATAAACTGTGACCGTTTCTTACATATTGGTGCTGTCCAGACTGCCAGCGCACAGCGCACTGGTCAGCTAGTAAAGTCAGCAGAACCGTGACCTGAAATTGTGTCCAGTGAAGCAGCGATGACTTTGCTACGGAGCCCGCGAAGGCCGGGGCATGCAGAAAAAAATTCATCTCGTGCGCACGAGGTAGCATCTCGTGGTAACGACATATACACTGCGTCTCACAAAAACAATACATTTAATTTTTGTACCGCGCGCTAGATTAAGCTGGCCCTGAGCATAACGTAAATATACCATATCGTATCAGTTTGTACGCAAGCCCAGTGGCGGATCCAGGGGGGAGGATGAGGGGATGCATCCCCCACCAGCATGTAACAATTTTTTGCACGTGAAAAATACCGCCAGTAACCAGCTTACTTAGAGAGCATCTGGCTCTTTTCCCGCTGATCAAGTACCAAGTGCCGTGGAATTATTATTGCAGGGAGGTGGGACGCTGCATGTATTGTCGTCTATGGCCGGTTTCATTAGCGTTTACTGCCGTTCTTGCTGAGCGGAAAGACACCGAAACGGAAGACATTAACTTTACAGCCGAAGCAGCCGCGGCTCGATGGGTGTGAGATAACCAGTCCACGACCCATCGACTTGGCCGTTGGCCGTGGAGATTTGTCGGCGGGGCCGGTCGCGGGGGGTATAATTCCGTTTGATGCTGTTGTTGGTGTCGCATTTCACTAGTCAACCGACTACAGAGCTCGGACGTGTTCGATGACGGCGTGGAGTGAACACGTGTGAGCAGCGCTGTGTGCCAGAACGTCCACATTGTCCGT
>Ga0209363_1000829_pt1 | contig 13444 bp, 7 predicted proteins | sample WorMetexBAHAMAS3_FD_187385 | JGI IMG/M metagenome (GOLD analysis project Ga0209363, IMG submission 187385) | Marine gutless worms symbiont microbial communities from Max Planck institute for Marine Microbiology, Germany - Inanidrilus exumae... | ecosystem: Host-associated > Annelida > Digestive... | reverse complement strand
TTACTACTGGCCCGCCTAATGGGCCAGTATTGTTTTGCTCGCTGACGTCTGTCGTATGTTGTCGTGTCTGTCGTCGTCGTCTGTGACGGTGCCGGTAGGCGGGTTGTCCGCCCGCCGGGCGCGTCGGTGGTCGGCCGCCGCCGTGCCGGTCGCATGGGCGGTCGGGCGGCCGACTGCACGGCGGGCCAGTACGGTTACGTCCCGTTAGGGCGACACTTTGTTCCTTTTTGCTTCCGCATGTCCTTCCCGACTGCTTCCTTATCTTCCAGGCTACGGTTTCATGAATGTATTATGTTCACAGTAACGGCTGGTCGTCCACGTTCGTTTTTGGTTTGTTACTGTGCAGATGGATTTTCGAAAAGCGATGAAATCTTGATGGGGAACAAGATTGCATTCATGGGAGACGTTCCAGCCCATGGCAACATCGTCAGGTTCATCGGAGAAGTGGATGACGGCACTGGTGAAGGTTCAGTGAAGTTCTTTCTTTCACTGAGCGATATAGTAGACTTCAGCCGATAATGCTCGCAGTTGGAATTCTTTTCACCTCGACTTGACGGTGAGCGTTGAGAGAATGGAGAGGCATTTTGCTGTAGCTGCATCCTGATCTTTTGGGGAAAATATTTTTTTTCGGAAATATCCCCAAAAAGATAGCTAAAATAAACACTGAGTGCTTTAGTTGCAGGGGTTGGGGATTTGACCCTGCAACTTTCAACATATGCCCCATCCACTTCAGAGAATACAACATTGGAGTCCTCTAGTCGGCTGGGGAGAGGATTTGCTCCACGCCTGTTTCCCAGACCCTCCCATTTCGACTCCTCGTTCCCTCAATTTTTCTAGCTGGCCAATCTTGTGTGGTTACAGCATTAAGACGTGGTCGCCAATATAATGCAATATGATACAAATTCTCTTTGAGTTCCTCCCTCCAGCAGCCATTATTACGTATGACTTTTTCGCTTTAAGAATGATTACAAACTGTTTTTAGCCTACTCGAGATTGAACGTTCGTAAACATTTTTTTCAGTGAAAGAGTTGTACCTGTATGAAATAATTTAGAAAGCAATGTCATAAATTTCAGCAATATTGAGCGTTTCAAGAGGTCATTATTATACTTTAATCTAAGCAGATTTACACACTTTTGACTTAGCTTAGTGTATGTTACTAATGAACATTGTATTATAATTTTTTATGTTTTAATGTTTACTGCTCACATATTGAACATTGTATTATGATTTGTATTGCATGTTAGTGGCCAGTATTGGCCATTTGCTTCTATTTCAAATAAAAAGTATTGCAATCGTTCTGTCCGTCCGTTTGTTTGTCCCGTTATCTATCCGTCGGTCTGTCCCCCTGACTTGAGTTGTTATGTACTGATGAGTGGTGCATGTGACGATGCCAGGGCCGATAATGGTGCTGGAGATGTGTGATGAGTCGCTCAAGGACTGGCTCGCCAGACGCCCGTCGATGAACACTGATGACCTCGAGGCGCTTCTCGGCTTCGCACTCAACATTGCGCGTGGAGTCGAGCATCTTCACTCGCACAAGGTCAGCTGGCTAGACTACTGCAACGCACTCCTCCTTCTCTCATCACGTCTCTCCACTTCCTTCCCATCTCACCCTGTCTCTCAACCACTCTGAACACCAGCCGTGGGTCTTGGACAGAAGGGGAGGAAGGCACCGGAAATTAGCATAATTTGTCATAAGTGAACGCGAGCTCAAAACTAATGAGTATTGCGCCCAACTAGGCCATTAAAAGGCAAAAGGTAAAGGCTTCCCATACTCGTAGCCGAGCGTTGGGCCCGGAGCTGATCCCGGTGTACAGGCAGTCAGCCCGCAGGTGACTACAAGTCATTCACATTGCTGTCATTACTTTCCGCCAAGCCTGCGGTTACCTTCCCAGCCGCAGAGCATCACCACCCCTTAGCCGGTACCAACTTATACTGCTTGGTGACAAGGGCACATAGGTGTGAACAACATGCCCAAGGTTGTTATGCAGCTTTGCCCCGAGTAGGATTTGAACTCACGACCTGTTGATCGCAAAAGCGATCTACCCGTTGCGCCACGGCGTCACCTAGTCTATGACCGCGTCATAAACTGCATGTTTACTGCAGTGTCAAAAGTCATGCATCGGTCGCTAGCTGTTAACGATGACGAAATGATGCTGTAGATGCTGCATCGCCGTCTAGGCGTCAGGAACGTTCTGTTACAGCAGCAGGCCGGTGGCCTCGTGGCCAAACTCATCGGCTTTGGACCACTGGCTGAGGACATGGACAACCCATCGGACAAGGCAGCAGCAGGAGTAAGTCCAACTCTGTTTACTGATCGTATGATGAGTATCATACTGCTGGCTGTTGGACATTTGCTTGCCTGTACGATACTTGTTTAGCCCGAGCGGTATGCATGCCCCCCGGGCTATAATATTATGTTCTGCTTGTGTTTTTAAAAATAACCCTTTGCACACTAATTTGCGCCAGTACTCACCGCGATCAATATGCACACCAAATATGATGCTTAGCTTCACCCGTTTCACAGATAGGGCCTATGATGGGCCCCAAAGTGTAAAATGGATTACGTGACCATGGCCATGCCCATTTGGGGGTAGTTCGTCAACCCAAGGCTAATACATGCTATGGCCTAACTATATAGTAAATTTAAAGACTAACTTTAGCCGTGTGCTGATGTGTCATTAAGAAACTACTCACTCATTCATTTCGCCATTCCAAAGAAATAAGGAAGAGCCGAATCGTAAAACGTAGGGTGGTTTATGGCAGGTAAAACTGTGTGAACCCCGTGCCATTCAGCCACGTGTCGCGTTGCTGTTGACTGTTAAGACGAGTCTAAGCTTTGGACGTTGTGCATTTGCATTTGCATTTATACTGATACGGTGCTGTGTGAGTGCAACAAAGCGTTAAGGGTGGCAATAAATTAAACGTTTCGCTGTTGTGACAGACGTCGGCGCCGACCAAGTGGCTGGCTCCGGAGACGCTGGATACACTGAACAACAAGAAACCCAAGTACGACGAGAAAACTGACGCTTGGTCGTACGGTATCACTCTCTGGGAGATGTACTCAAAAGGTGCGTACCGTACCTGCCTTCTTTTCTACACTCAAAACGGTCGTCGAATACCGACTTACTGACACGCATTTATTGCCTCAAAACACGACATAGTTAGCTCAAACAAAAAATCGATTGGACGCCTTCACCTTCAGACTTTGCTCACGCCCCGTTTGACAGTTTTGCGCTCCAAGTAAAAGGCGCGAGTTTTTCAGATGCATTGGAGCGACATTGTGGCTGACGCCAGCAACTACAATACTTTTATACCGTACATGTAGTGTCCATAGATAGGCTTAGTGTGATCTAAAGACCAAGTCGCCCGGTCCAGGTGAGAAACAATCGCCATATACGTTATCTAGCGGCGCTGTCGATGCTACGACATGGCATGTGTGACTTCATCTTTCACGTTGTTAATTTCATAACGCGTTGTCGTATTGTACCGGTGAAACAGCTATGGTCAAAGGCGTAACGCGAAAACGTCGTCGACAAGACGGTGTATGTTAGTGGTGTGTCTGTCTGTCTGTGTGTAGGCGCTCCACCGTTCAGTGATGTACGAAGTGCTGACGTTAAAGCACACATCAAAAACGGAAACCGTCTCACCTGCCCAGCTGACTGCCCGCCTGAACTGTGAGTTTCAATACCACTACCAACACTACAGCTACAAGTCGGCGTAGTAGTAGTAGTCGTAGTAATAGTAGTAGCAGCAGCAGCAGCAGTCGTTGTCATCGTCGTCCTACATACTTTCGTTTTGTTTAACAGATCTAGCTTTCCCAAGTAACTCCAGGTTAGGCAAGGAATCGAGAAAGTACAATGGTGAACAGACACCCAGACGGCGACAGCATATACCGCGCTAGCATAGCGTCGCGCGGTAAAAACTGGGTCGTTGGCCTTGTTATTCAAAACGGTGCCAAATGTGTCACAAGGTAGTGTGACGACACGTTTAAGGTGTGGTGGAGTTTTTAACCCAGTGTTGCTCAGAGTTCCTTCACAGGGACAGTGACTAAGGAATTCGACGCCAGGCTGGCTAACCGACCAGTTTCAGTTTTTGACTTTCCGGCACTCTGGCCCGAAAGTCAAAAACTGAAAATGGTCGGTTAGCCAGCCTGGCGTCGAATCACTAAATTATAGACTAGTGTAGCTATTTTGGGAACAATGTCGAGCTGAAATGGGTTAATATATTTATTATGAAAATCGTACACAAAGTACAAGTAAAAAGAAAACAAATACAGACAGAAAAAAGACACAAAAATACAGACACACACATAAAAAAGAATGAAGAAATAAATCCAAAAGACGAATCACGTAATCAGCCGGTGCACAGAGCCGTAATAAAACACGAGATATCGTCGGCACTGAACATATTAGCACATATTAATGATAATTTTCTTACAAATTTCCAGCTGAGTTATGGTGTGGGTCAGTGTAGGTCTATGCGTTCACTGTTTTGACTGAGATTGGTCTAAGGTCCGTTTATTATCGTCACGTTGACTACTAGTCGGCAGGTGCGTAGCATACAGTGCATGTGTGTGGTCGATGTGGCTGCAGGTTCGACACGGTCGTCTATCCGTGCTGGAACGAGAAGGCCAACAAGCGTCCGTCGTTCAGCGCCATCTGTCGATCAATCGAGGAGTTTCGCCGGGGCGCACACGAGCCGACTGGCTACTACGAACGAGGCGACGAGAGCAGCTCGTACGACAGGGATGAAGGTAGAGAAAGTGACATCTACGACGACGGCAAGTAACTTAGCACCAGCCCGCACCAACCGCCATGTACTCAATCTTCACCATCCATACTACTGAATGAACATATTTTTGGGTTCGAGTTACGTCAATTCGTTCGTTCCGATCTCGTGCCCTAAAGCTCACCTCACGGGCAGGCTACCCGGTATTTTTGAGCGCACGTTTTATGTTTCGACGTCTATGAACCGTATATGACTGTGTGGCGTTATCATATCCACGACAGAACCATTTGTTATGATGTATGCATTGTTTTTCGTCGAAGGCCTCTTTAAGAGTTGCAGTTGTTTCTGTTCAGGTAATTTTCGTTATTTTCTACATTTGCTTAGTTTTCATTAAAACTGTCAATGTACATTTTCGTTTCTTGGCCGTGCGCCAGATTAAGCTGGCCATCCCGTCAGCTTTTGAGCGCACGTTAATCTACCGTATCGTATCGTATCAATGTACATTTCGCTGAAGCTGTTCACTGTTCAGTGACTGTTAACTAAATTATGAACGATCGCAACCTCACTGCACTCCTTCTTCGCTGGTGAAAAAAACTTTCACAATCACAAGAATCGCCTGTCCAACCAAATAACTTTCCAGCTGCATGTTATTAGAACCTACTATATCATAAAAGTATCCCCGTTTCTTTGTCATCCCAGTACCGTTTTGGGGACTACAGGCATAGCCAGACGGTGTTCCCGGGTTCCTTGAACCGCAATAAAATGATGAAAGTGTTTCAAACAAGTACAAGACGAATGGGCACAGGCTTACAGGTCGCCTTGTGTACACTGTAATTCATTGTAAGTATGGTAAGTGTACGCAACAAAAATTAAAGCTTCAATTTTCGACAGTATAAGTCGACCAATCAGGAATTTGCACGAATCAGAAACCCTATCTACGTTACTGACTGTTTAGTTAAACGTAAACCGCCTTCAACAATTTCGTCTCAATATTATATATATAATGCATTTAAAACAACGTCCAGTGACCATGACGGCGCGTTCGAGTGGGTCTCGTGAAAGTGTAGATAGAATTTATTATAGAATTGTTCATTTTAGCAATAGACACTAATGGCGTTGTTTCTCGTTTTTCCTCAGGTCTTGTCGAACCCAAACTTGTGTGATGGCTATTAGACTGCTCGTCCACGTATAGCTGCGCCACTGTGGATACATTAAGCGCCTCTGCATCCCGCATAGGACACTATGGCGCTATACAAATATTGTATTATTATTATTATTATTATTATTAACACGCACACGATTATCAAATCGATCGATAACCTGGTAACATAAGACTATCTAGTTACCACTAGTCCAGATTTTGTTTTTTTAACCGGCCCAGCTTTACAGAGATTCTAGAATCAAGCTTTTACAAGCCGGATACCCATAGCTGTCACACAACCAAGACGTTTAGTTAAGCATGACTTGTAGTAACAGACTAACAGATTGCCATACATACGTAGGCCTATATAAGGCAAATGTTCGTTGTTTTTGTTATGTTAGTTATGTAACTAATACGTTTAGAACAATTTCGTCGCAAGCAGGCGTGTTCTGTGACAATTTCCGTTGTGCTCGTAGTCGTATTACATACAACTGGAGCACTGAATATGACATGTAACGTAATACCGACGTAAAGTGAATAGTCACTGCATGAATGATGTGCTGGATGGAGTAGGCCTATGTCATTGTCGTTGTGTGCTTTTTCACATTTGTTCATCGATCGCGTTGAAAGAGGTAGAGGTCTCTGAAATGACGAGTACCTGCCCGATCATTACTACTGCGTTGTCATCGCATGCGACATTCAACGCTCATTCGGCACTCGCTACACGCCGCGTCTGTCAACCTAGAACTTTATCACTGTCACTGAATTCTGTCGCACATCTGTGACTTTTTATAACCGACGTCATGCTGCTGACACTGCATAAATATATATCAATATGTTATACCGCATTTCCATTTTATTGGGTTTTAGCATTATTGCATATAACTGTTTATCAATACTTTGTTGTGTTCGTTGAATGTTGGTACTATACGTGAACAAAAAAATTAACAGCAACATTTTGGAAGCGTTTTCAAAAGTGACAACGTTTCACAATGACTGAAATAACTATAACAATACGTAATCGATTTGACCGACACAGAGTCGAAGACAATGCAGAAATTCCAAAAAAAGACAGTGATCACCGCAGCATCACGTACACACATCAGAATAAACGGAAAATGTGCACAACACGCGAAGGAGCAATTTACTAGTAACTGAAATAAACAAGGCCCAGCAAGTCAGACATTACTGCTACTAACAGCAACATGCTGATAGGCCTACGACATCTTATTACATTAATTTATGGCTACTGGTCAGCTTTGTATTGCATGCTGAACATCTCTTAATGCATCTTGTCGTATCGTACATTACCAGTTAATGTCTTTTGCTCATCGAAGCCACTTAACAAAATGACCACACGTCCCATGGGTCTCTACAGGAAAACCGGTTGCGATTGCAAAGCGGGATTTTTACACGCCAGATGTTGCAAACAGCAGTGTTAAAGCATCTAACGAATAACAAATAGCATTTTCTGGTTTGCGGCGGACCTGGCGTTCGTTCTGTCGTTCTTTAGCCAGCCTACTCTGGACCCCAGCGCTGAGAGCTTTTGAATCGGTCCAATGCGCCAGCGCAGGGAGAGGAGGGGAGTTGATAGGTGTTTGCGCTATATAGGGTGAACAGGGAAAGTAGGCATGAGCAGCTGGTCAGGTATTTCTAAACGCGCCCCCTCTAGGCGTGGCCTACTGTCTGACTAAGCCCGGACTGGCAATTATTCAGTGCCAGCCCCACCGGTCTGCCGTTCAGCGCCCGGCCACCTGATTGACACTTCTGCAGCGTCAGCCAGGAGACCTAGTCACATCTATCTGCTTCAGATCTCACGTCAGCGCGGCTGATACCTTGACGCTACTAATCAAGGCATCAGCAACGGTCACAGTTTATAGAGGACACCGTCGAACCCTCTTACCTGCCCTGTTCATCATGTGCATAGGAATTATCAGAAATAATTCTTTGGCAAGCGGACGCGCCCGGGCTGAGTCGAACCCCGGCCACTGAGCGCGTCACGCTCTACTGCACATGGCGGCCGAGTGCGTTAACCACTCGGCCACATGGGCAGGTCCCGCGGACATGACAAGGCAAGACATTTCTGAAGGATTCGTTAGGAAAACCGCCGGGATAGATAGATGTAATGAGGTTTTCACTCACAGGCTAGATGTTCTTGTTGCTGAATCAATCGGGTCAAACTATAGCAAAAACAGAATAACAATACTAATACTACATAACAACAGCAGTACCGGGTACTAGTAATCAATATCACGACAGTAAGCACTGAACAACGACTGGTTAACTAACTTACTTTACTACCTCATTACGCTCAAAGTTCGGTTTTATTCATCAGTTATTTGCAACGATGAGTAGCAATGAATAGGTGAGTCAGTGACGATGTCTTTACTGAATGCCGTCTACGTTTTCCTAAGCACACAGCAGCAGTTCTGAGACAGACGTCGTTATGTGGCAGACGTGGCGTGAAGGACCAGTAATGGAGGAAAGTCGTCTCAAAAGTTAATCAATTCCAGGTTGTATGGGAAGACCACCGAGGGCCGGTTTTTCCACCGGAAATTTAATCTCCCATTAACGTTAATGGCAAATTAATTTGCGGTGGAAAAACCGGCCCTGAATGTGTCTAGCTTCACCCGTTACATAGGTATGATAGGGGTCCAAAAATTCAAAACCCATTTGTGGTAGTATGCCATCAGTGCTAGTAACGTAATATGGCGTATCTGTCGACAAAATTTGAAGACCCTACCTTCATCCGTTCTGGAGATATGACTGTGGCCCCCAAAATTAAAAATGGGTCACGTGACCCTGACCACGCCCATATGTCGATATTTAGTTATCCGATATTCGGATAGTTGACGATATTCACACTGAACATCAACTAATCTGTAATATAAACGAACGATATGCTTCAATACAAAGACTACGTCAAAGAGAAATATTGCAAACACAGCTGCATTGACAACGACTGTTAACTAAACTGACTCGCAAATGAGAGCAACAAAACAGCATTACAGCTAGATGCACTAGAAATAAACAACTACACTGCTATTTCCTCCGTGGCGCCTTATAATTCTGAAATATTGCGCCCAAAACAATATCATACATATATCATGATTTATTTTTTTCTTGCATAACTGCTCCTTTAATTCGACTTAACATAATCAACATTAATAAAGACTTCACTTTCGCATACAGCATGTGTGGTGTCTATGCTGTGTAGCGTGCAAACAATGCGTCACATTGACTGAGTTAAATACATCATTTAGGAGACGTTCTTCCCAGCCAATCTCTTGGCTTAGTACTGAAAAACAAAATCAAGCACAACGAAAGCAAACATGCATCCATAACAAAATATACTGCAACATAAAGTTAACACGAAAAAAAAACTCAAGCCAGGTTTGGTCGCCTCCTATGACCTCCAGCCTGGAAACAGAATGGGTCTATTCTGGGAGGAGTAGATAAGTCAGGCAGTAAATGAGTAAAAAAGTAAATAAGTAAGGAAGAAAGTATAAGGATTAAAAAAAGTAACAAACAAACAATTTATATAGAGCCGAAATGAAAAATTAAATTAGGGCGCATTACCGCCCTGTAGCCCATACGAGGTCAATGCGTTATATTCTACAGTCAATGACCACATACGACATGCTACGTTGATTGGTCAAAATGCAGTCACGTGACGTTCATCAAAGTCAAATTGTGGCGCTAAAGGTCAATCTCAAGTCAACACTGCACGTTCTTTTCATGCAATATTGCACAACAATATCATTTGATATGTCAACTAAACTAGAGTACAGTACAGTCATATTCCCAAAATTACTTGTTCATAATTAGTATAATTATTACAATGTAATGCTTATAAAGAAATAGCGACTAATTGTGCGTTAATGAGTGTAATGTGGGAACAATGCTCAAAGACTAAAAATCCAAGATTGAAATCACTGAAACCAAAAGATAAATAACGATTAAATAAATAATAAAACGAATTAAACTAAACACCCGGAATACAGTACAAATCTGCATTTTGGTTTTAAATTAGATCCCAATAAAAAGCGTTCGCCAGGTGTTGCCACATAACAGACACATGTGAATACTGCACCATACAATAACGACAAAGAACACTTTACCTTGCAGTTTTAAAATGAGATTTTGAACTTTAAAAATGATTTATTTTTAAATTTCAGAAATTTTAAACGTTAGTACTTGGTCATACAACAAAACAGCAGTACTTGCAACACTGAAATTTGATGTCCCTCAGTTAAAATGTCAACACTTGGGCTTCTCCCTTGCACTGACATCTTAAGTCTGGGGTATCATATTTGAATGTTGTACTTACAAGCGTGCATTACTGCCCACAGTAAGGCACCATTGAGGAACAGTGATGATTAGTACACTGGGTGGGCTGCCACATTCGGTACTTGTAGCAAGGAGGGATCTGGACATTGTGTCACTTCACCTTTTGCTAAAACCAAAGTCTATAAACCTTAGTCTAAAACCAAAGCTTAATCTGAATGGCTAAAACCTGGTTTTAGACCGAGTTCAGATTAAGCAAAAGATAAAGTGCTTTGGTTTTAGACTAAGGTCTTAACTCTAAGAGATTAGAGATAATTGCCTATCTAAACACATGAGGACGGTTTGGTTTGAGACCGGATTGCTCAGATTAAGTTCGGTTTAAGACCAAACATTGGTCTTAAACTTTGGTTTAAGTGGTAAGTTTGGTTTTAGACTTTGGTCTCAGACCAAAGTTTAGCGTCACTTCACGTTTTGCATTAATTTAGTCTTGAATCGGACACTTTTAGACTTTGGTTTTAGCGAAAGACAAAGTGACAAACTGTAACTGGCACAATTTTCGTGTTTTCTACTGAAATATTCTGCACAATCTGGTTAACACAACAAAGGAAATCACTTACATCATAATGCTGCATTTCCACTCTTATTTCTCATAAATCCACTTAACTGCCTACACATGCACATACTCAGTTTTTGTTTCTGGAGTAACATCGAGCAAAGTCCGCACATGAGAATGTACATTCGTCCCTCATGTGCACATCCAAGATGTTTACTTGACACTGAAGGTTGCTGAGGAGACTGTGACATCGTCATCCTCATCAGCACAGACATGACGACTAGCTGCAGTGTGTTTGTGAGTGGGTGAATTAACAAAACATCATCACGAAGCATCATCATCATCATCAGTTTCACTTGGCTTCACCGGCTGGCGCGTACATCCGTTTTGCGACGTCGTAAACGTAAGTTATGTCCGGCCGCTGTTCAGGGTTCGGGTTGATGCAGGCATCAACCAGCTTGCGCATCTACCAGCAAATAACAAATCTACAGCGTACATTACAATGCACCCGCTGGTAAATAAAACTGACCAAATTACAATTCACAACACTGACAAGTCTTCAGTAATGTGCTTACTGCCTCTTAGATGCCCACAGAATGGTCAACATTTCTTCCCAACACAGATACATGTCTACATTATGCATGACTGCATTACATTAAGTCAACAGAGGCAAATTATTGATTTCAAATACTCCAGTGACAAAAAAGAAAGGGAAAGGAAAGAGTATTTATATAGCGCCATTTATATTACACATAGTCTCAAAGAACTCAGATATAGATCACACAGATTTACCTGCATATTACACGATGCCTGCCTTTCCTTCGTAAGTGTTCACCAGATTGCGCCACCCCTAACCAAGGAAGCGAACATCCAATTGCAGCTTACCACTCATTTACCGACCCCAAAGGGATAAAAGGCTGAGTTGGCCTGGTTAGTTGACCTATAGCTGATGGTTTACCCACACAAGTTGTCACCCGTCAGCTACAGGTCGAACGCAGGACAGGAAAAGTTCGCCGGCCAAAGACCGAGACTGCAACCAACCCATTCAGCGGCCGCTTATCCAGTCGGTATCAGAAAAAATTCATCCACACACTTCCTATCTTGGCCGGTATTATTATTTTCTTCAATTTACTGCGGTCCACAGCATCCTTCTTGTTTAAGATTAATACAGCAAATTCTGTGCCAACATTGCATTCCATAACAAATGTAAACACGCAATTTATTCTTCCCACGTGCAGATGGCAGCAGCAACACTTCTGTACTTAGGCTCCCAACAAAATCTGACAGTCATTCCAGACGACGAACTAAGACAGACTGGTGTGATGTCATAGAATGAAGGATTGTGAGTTGGGTGACTATCAGTGCCCTGCTGCTGTAGCCATTCACCACAATAGAAATTCATCTTCCAAGACACATGTCCCATTAACAGCATTCCATCACTGATAGTTTTATAAAGTCTTAGCTCAGAACTTTTCCGCTTGCCCTAACCTTCCCCACAAACATAACCAATCGCTGCCAGTGCCTCTGAACCTATGACCTTACTGTGCCATTGAACTGTGACTATTATTATTATTATTATTATTATTATTACTATTATTATTATTACTATTACTAATATTATTAGTATTACTAAACAATAACCGCCAATAAGAACTACTCACATCCTCGGAATACTTGTCTGATGGAATTGGCGGGTAGTCGCACTGTTCAATCTTTTTACACAGTGAGTACAGGTTCATTTTGTCACCATAAAATGGCGACTGCAGTGCTGCCATCTGTCACATATCATGCACACTACTTACATCGGACAAAAACTAAATATCTCATTCAAAACATTCTCCATAGAACGCACATGACAACTGATTTCTCTTTATTAACTTAGCTTTCAAAGGTTTTACAAAAGCTCCTCACGTACTTTCTGTTTTTTTTGTTTATCTGGCTTTCTTTTCCAGTGGTTATCCCATGACGGGTAAAGAGCCCAAAAGCACTAAGTGGCAATCAATGACTGACAAGCAGCTGGGAAAATAATACGAATGACCTCATCATCGCGTCACTTTATCCACCGACTGACCTGATTGACAGTGGAAAACACATCACTCCCAACTCTCAGACTCCTGTAAAAACTACGTAACGATCATCACTAAAGTAAAAGTTTATCATGAAAGGTCTGGTTTGGCATCATGAAGGATGTGCGGTGTGAAGATCTGCTCCAAGCCTCATAGCAGTAGTGAATAACCGAGTTTAACTGAAAAAAAACACAGTCATCAAGTAGTCTGTGCATGTACTCGTGTACATACAGACGATGAAAACAAAATAGATGTCATATCACTGAAATATGCAACTGAAATTTATGACGTATTTTGTAGGCAAAGTGTTCAATTGGCTGGCAACTAATGCATGCGTCACAGTTCACCTGTCTGTTACCTGTGACAGGTGCAATCAATCACCTCACCTCATACAGCAGGCAACCCAAAGACCAGATGTCAGATTTAAAGTTGTAGCCATTCTCATGTATTCGTTCTGGCGACATGTAATATGGTGTGCCAACTGAAACAATAGCCACAATTTACAGTTATACTTGATAGAAACAATTAATTAATAAATTGAGTGAATAACTATAATAAATATAAAAAAATTCCACACACAGAAGCATTTGTCTGACTAACTGTCACAACGACAAGGTGAAATAAAAGCTAGCATGCCAAATGGTGCCTCAGTAACAGCTATTGCC
>Ga0209363_1000828_pt1 | contig 13447 bp, 9 predicted proteins | sample WorMetexBAHAMAS3_FD_187385 | JGI IMG/M metagenome (GOLD analysis project Ga0209363, IMG submission 187385) | Marine gutless worms symbiont microbial communities from Max Planck institute for Marine Microbiology, Germany - Inanidrilus exumae... | ecosystem: Host-associated > Annelida > Digestive... | reverse complement strand
GAAATCTGCCAGGGCCAGCCCCCAACAAATACAATATAGTCACAGTGCTCCGGATTTAATCCAAATTGGTTCACTTTCGGCGTAGCTAGTTATAGCCGAACGCGTGAACACCCAAAAAAAATTTGCATTACATCCTACTCTACCTTTTAGTGTGCTGAGCCTGTGCGATTGGCCCTTGATCTGGAAGCTGGAAGACTGTCATCCTTCAGTGCGATTACACTGTTGGTTGGGTCATCTGCACCTGTAAAATCGTCTCCGAAATGACCTATAATGTGTTGAGTGGGACGTTAAACCCTACAATACCATACCGGCCGCCAAATCGCAGTCGCACCGTAAGGTAGGCCCCTAACTCCAATATTCGGCCGACGCCTATAGCTTCGAGCCGAATAATAAGTTGATGCCAGCCACTGCGTCTAGCAATTTTACACCCCGTGGTGAGCTTATTATACTTTGGTGCCATCAAATCATAAATGATAACGGCATTGTGGCGCCAAACAAGTAACATCATCATTGTCTAATGGACACCTCATTCATCATACATTGCCACGTAGTTCACTGCATTATTATGCATACGTCAGAACAAATCGTCCTTCGATTACCATTAATCTAATCTGCTGTGCGGTGAGTGACCAAGCCCATGCCGCCGGGCTTGCTAGAGGCGCGTGGGTTGTCACTGAGTCTTATCAGTAACGCTCAGATGTTCGTGGAGTGTGGAATGTGGACTCACTTTTGGCAACTCGCTGAAGATCGTAGGCGATAGAATACGTGAACTGTTGGTAGACGAATGTTTGCAGATTAATTAATTGCGTAGGCCTATCGAGATTTGCCGTTGTTCTGAAAATGTACACACCCTCGATGTTTGTGTTGGCGACTGTCACTGGAAAAAAATTATGCGAACAGAGGTGAGCAAAGATCAGATACGTATAATTTTTATTATAGCGCTGCTTACTCGATGAACGTATCAGTGCGATTTACAATCTCGGAAGTGGCAGTTGATGGCAAGAGCCAATGGTGCTGCAGCGCGCAAACTGCGGCCATCCAATTGCACGTGTTAACGTACAATTGGACCCGCGTTATGCAGCTAGCAAACACCACCGCTCCAATCAACCACACCAGGCCTTCACCCCATGAGCATTCATCAGACGGCGCCACTCGTGCGAGAAGCAAACATCCGATTACACCTTACTACTCAGTTTATCGACCTCGAAAGGATGAAAGGCTGAATTGGCCTAGTTGGCTGACCTGTAGCGGACGGTTTACCCATATAAGTGGTCACCCATCAGCTGCAAGACAGGGAAGGTTCGCCGGCCAAAGACCTATACGTACTACCACTGTACCACGCGCCCACGCGCCACCAACCTGAAAATAGAAGTGTATGGTGTACTCATTAAGTTCAGTGGCTGATTAAGATCATTGTGTGTATATGCAGTACGTAGTACTAGTGTAATGCTAAGTGTTGATTTCGTCAGTTCACAGCAACACAAAATCGCATAAAGCGGCACGCGTACAATGACCATCGGTAATCGACCACAGTGACTGCTAAATTCCCGACAACCTCGACAAGAATTCCCGGTAACGAATACTGGACTGCTCAGTAGGCCTGGCCTTTCTATCGGATTTGCAGCTCGACATTTGGTCATTCCGTCACATTCCGTGTGAGACGAGAAACATTATAGCCTACACCTGTACATACAGTGTATAATGCGGCTTCGTTGAACGTCGACAGTTGGAGTGCACCTCGGTAGACAGATAGCGGATCGGAATATCAAAATTGTCACACCTCAGGCTGACAGATGTCGCCCTACGATGCTACAGAAGCTGATGCTGCGGGCACTGCTGCGGCCGTATGGCTCCGGCTGCTGCTACTGCTGCTGAAGTGGGCGGAGTTGTGGCATACGTTGTAACTTTATGTCGATCAGTCGATGATGCTGTCAATTGTTCGTCCGTGTTGCGGCGTAATTCGTCAAACTTGTTGATGGCAAAAACCTACGACTACCTGTTCAAGCTGTTGCTGATCGGAGACTCCGGAGTTGGCAAGACATGTATACTGTTTCGCTTCTCCGAAGATGCCTTCAATTCGACGTTCATATCAACAATAGGTACTACAAGACGGACATTGGCGACCGGTTATTTTGGGATGTCCGACGTTAATAAGGAAGTAATCACATGCTGGAGAAGCCGTTTACGAATGCTCGTTTCGTTGTAATGATCTAGAACAAATAGGCCCATGTAACTGCAGTATATACGCCACTGCATTTTTTGTCACGAAAATATAGGTATACCGGCATGAGCAGTAAGTGTTGGGCAGTGTTGAAAGAAAAATTCATCTTCACTCCAGATTACGTTACTGGTTTAGTGATTTAAATATTATATAGATGTGTCATATCTGGTTATTTAATTTTGTTTCCAGAATTTATTTCCATTGACATTCAAGTTTAGGATATCGATTTTGGAGTATCTATTTTGTAAAGATGTTTATTTTCATTTGAATTATTGTTCAGGAATTGATTTCAAGATAAGAACAATTGATTTGGATGGCAAGAAAGTAAAGCTACAAATATGGTTTGTGCATTACATTATACCACAATAAAGATTTTGACAATAACTGTAGGCACAGAAGTTTTACTTGTTAATAAATTTTCTTTCTTTTATGACTTAGGGCTTTTTTCCACCGCAGTTTAATCTCCCATTAACGTTAATGGGAGATTAACTCCCATTAATTAGTGGGAGTTAATAATCTCCCATTAACGTTAATGGGAATTAATTTGCGGTGGAAAAACCGGCCCTAAATCTGCAAAAATCCTTAAATTGATAAGTCTTATATCATGTGCTTGTAATTGTTGAGTAGTAAATTAATTTTGTGAACAGTGTACAGTAAACATTAACAGTTTAGTTGTTTGATGTGATACTTTAAATCCTGTTGTGAATACATTATACTTGTTGTTGTTGTTGTGACAATGCTGAGTCAAACATAAGCACCTTGAAACTGAAAACAACATGGCAGCTCGTCAGGTTGACTGACGTCAAATTGCACAGTGTTTTCTGTAAGTCTGAATGAGAAAGCAGAATTTTTTGTATCTTTTGTAATCACAGTCAGTGGCATCAGTGAATCTTATAGTTTTGTGCTGTGATGATTATGATGATAACGATGATGGTGATGATGATGGTGAATGGATATTTTACAACGTGACTTTTAATGGCTGCCTGTTGCCTGCTGTGTTTGCAGGGACACAGCTGGACAAGAACGGTTTCGTACCATCACCACTGCCTATTATCGTGGAGCAATGGTATGTGTGTCCATTATCGAAGTTGTAAGCTCACAAAGTGTTGCTGTAGTGAATTTGCTGCTGTCTTAATGCTGTATACTGAATTACTAATGGTTGTGACAGACAAATGTGCATTGCAGTAGTCAGCAAAGTCTTTTACACTAGTTCACTCAGTTCACTGTTAATGATGATATTTATTATTATAATACCAGATCTAGTAATGATCTTCACATATCCCACATCAGTACTTGATATGGAGCCAGATATGTTCACTTTGAATATAATCGGTTGCAGGATGAATTACCTGAAAAATACAAATTTATTTTGTTAATTTGGACTTCGTTAATCTTTAGTTAATTAATCTATTAATTCAGTTATTAGTACCGATCCGATAAAAAATGTTGTCTAATAATGGAGAGAATATGAGCGTTATGTTGCTTTGTATCGTTATGTGTTGTATGGTGACCATTTTAACAGTTACATTACTATACCACAAGCGCTTTCTACCTTTTTAATGTTGCGGACCAAAAATCATGTCCCACCTAGATAGGGGTCACTAGAGCCCCTAGAAGCCTAGCAGTCATTAATTCATGCATACAACAGTGAAGTCAGTTAATGTGAACTACTATACTTAAATGCAGTTTTGCACTTGGTGACGAAAACAGGAAGGATCTATTTGCTAGGAAATGCTTTTGTGGAAGCTTTGGACAGTCCTTGAGTAGAAGAATGTGCAAGAAAAAACAAGCTATATTGGTGAAATTTGAATGGGGTCAAAAAATGCATGCCGAATAGGAAAACTTTCCTACTTTTGGCAAAACAATTAGCCATATCTTAGAAACAGTACAAGATAGATACACATTTTGTATGAGAATTTAACAGGAAATCATTTTTTCAGTCAGTCACCACTATCATGCAACTGGAAGTCTTCACAGCTTGTGTCAGCACTAACAGGAGATGCAAAAAACTACAAATTAGAGATGACCGTGATACAGTCAAGTAACTAAGAAGACAAGGGTGAATGTTGTTGTTAACTTGCTGGTCAAGCAACAACAAAGCAGAACAACTGTCTGTCGTAAAGGTAACCAAATGGGTGAGAACACAACACTGCAAGGTAAAGAAACCGACAGAGAAGCGAGGTTTGAAGTCAACAGGGAAAGTCCGGTTAGAGTCTCAACAGCAGTCGCATATTCCAACAATATAGTGAGAAATTGAAGAGTTAAGGAGGCAAGTTGAGCAACTAACAGTGATTGTGTTTTAACCAGCAACGATGCCATATTGTGGATATAGTCAACCAGCTGCATCAGTAGTAACGTATCTTGTCTACTATTCTGGTCAGCATGGTCTGCAAGCATATCAATATCCATGACCACAGATTGAAAATCAAGCAAATCAAGGTGGAAGAGGACAGGCTCGTCCAGTGAAGTGTTATGTTTGTGATTATCTAGGGACACTACAGTCACGACTGTATGCCTGTATCCATGGCATGGGAACAGAACTGGAAGGCAGGTCAGTAACAGCCACTGCAGCTCAAGTTGAAAGCACCACCAGTAACCAGTCCACCATTGAGTAATTTGGCAGAGCTCCTGTCTATCTGAGGATGAAGATAGCAGTTGACAGGACACGGCTATGATGCGACAGACTAGCAGAAGGGAATGTATTACCCATAACAGGTAAAAGAGATTTGGCCGCTTTGTTGAATAACGGAAACGTGAGCAAGAAAGTTAGAATTTGTGAGTCCAATACATTTTAAAATATTTCCTCTGCTTACTCGCGGACCACATGGCAGCTCGCCACAGACTCCCAGGCGTCCTCGTACCACAGGTTGAAATACTTGCTATACCAGACTTAAATATTGCAGTCAGGAGTTTAGATAACACTAACTTCAGCCAGTCACACCTCAAAAAGGTTTATTTATAGTGGGTCTCTGTTGAGGTAAAAGTTAATCACAAAATTAAATCATTAAAATTAGAACAGGAGGGCCGTTTTTCCGCTGCAAATTAATCTCCCATTAGCATTAATGTGAGATTAATTTGCGGTGGAAAAACTTACCTTCAGTGTTTTAACAATTACTTGATTAATTAAATTTAAAATTTATTTAAAGTATTTGTTTAAAACTTGTGTCACATTTTATGTGCACTGATATTAGATGGTAGGATAGCAAAAGAATTGCATTTTTGTAGGTACATTTGCTTTGCCATTTTTCTGTAATTATTCCTTAATAATGATTTTGATATTTTAGGAATTCACTTGCTGATGCTGTTGTTTATTGTAAACAGGGAATCATGCTAGTATATGATATCACCAACGAACGATCATTTGAAAACATAAAAAATTGGATACGAAATATTGAAGAGGTACAATATACTGTTGCATATTGTACACATATTTACCTCAGTAGGTTGTCAGATGCTTGAACTTTGTGTTACTAGTTGTATTCTGGCCTTTTGTTCAGCAACAGGATTTCTCAAAAGTTGTGGATACAACTTTGTGAATTTGGGCAACGGGTTTACCTTGCAGCAAAGAACAGTTGTTCAGTGTCCATCCATGTGTCCACCCGTCCGTCCACCCATCTGTCCATCTGACGCCAAAGAACTAGGCAAAATTCCAACGAGGTCACCCCAACGGTTGGTCGGTTTAAATTGGCAATTTTCGACCAGTATTTTGCTATATCTCATCAAGAAGCTCAGCTACCGCAGAGGGAACGTGCGATGCGCTATGTTAGTAAATTTGTGCTATGTTTCACGAAGTATGGGAGTTACAAAGGTTTCAAACAGCAAAAGTGACCTTCATGGTCATTCAGTGGTGCCATACGATAGGCCACATACGATTTTCTATTAGTGTTCTGTTGCAACTATTTCTCTGTCTTGCACCAATGAAAGGCTGAGTTGGCCTAGTTGGCTGTCCTGTAGCGGACGGTTTACCCACATAAATGATCATCGATCAGCTGCAGGTCAAGCACAGGACAGTGAAAGCTTGCCTGCTGAAGACCGACATTCTACCACTGTGCCTTGCCTTGGTCTTTGGTCAGGAAGTGTGCAACAGTGCATCATTATTGAGGCCACTGAATAGTGGTGTTGTGTTTTAGCTAACAGCACCAGGGTGGTATTTGCTTCAAATACCACCCTTAACAGCAGTCACTTTTGAACGTAATTTGTGATGTTTTCAGTCAACACATTGTTTTTGCTGGCATTTTATTAACGTTGGCGATTTTCGACCAGTAGTTTGCTACTGACAGTATTGTTGCTTTCAGCATGAAGAAGTAGTGGAATTACGATGTTGTATGGTTTATTTTTGCAAGGTACATCAGCTACACCACTGATAGGTCTGGCGGGCAATGTGCATCTTCTTTGTTGCAAATTTGCTAAGTTATACTTGTACCATACTTTATCGAGATTGTCATCGTCTGACAGTGTTGTTGCAAAAACTAAAGAGTGCACTTTTTATTCGGACACTGTATAGTACATTGTCAGTTATGCATTATTTATGTTTATGAACATATATATTCGTACATTATGTACACATTGTTTCAAATTTGTTGCTGGTTGTGACTGTGATTATGCATATGTGTTTCCTTTTTTTACAAGTAGGTAAGAAAGCTGGCTGTTGATTAATTGCAGCACGCAACATCAGATGTAGAAAGGATGGTTCTCGGCAACAAATGTGATATGAATGACCGACGAGAGGTGACAAAAGATCGTGGATCTGCGGTAAACAAGCCCTGTCTTTCTTTGCTTGAAAATTCCTCTGTATTCGGACAAAATTTTCATTTGGAAGTGTGTTACTGTGTCATTTTTCATTTATTAGTGTGCTTCTGTGTCATTTACATTCCGTTGCAAGCATACCCTCGTTTGGTGCTAATTGTGTCACTTCATGTCACTCAGTGATTATTCTGTTAGAATTATACCATAAAAATTTAGAATATTATTCTTTCATTTTTTGTGACAAAAATAATAGAGGTAATGTTTGCAGTTAATGGCAGTAATTGTCTTGCTTCTTTTAATTTTTTGACACGGCTGTTTGACAGAAAGGGCATTTGGCCCATAAAAATCTGTGACATTTTTAGGTTGACTCTCCGACAGAGTCACCCTAATAAAGCTGGTCTCAAATGTCCATCCGTCCGTCTGTGCATGCATACGTACGCACATATGCACATGCGTATGTTTGTCCATCCACAGAAAGTTTCTTCGATTTCAATGAAATTGGCATGTAAGTAGAGGTCGACGAGTGATGCACGATGGTATGCTGCATGACCCGATTCAAGATCAAGGTCAAGGTCGCGAGTCCTTCAAAGTTGGAAATCCAGCCGTTTTCAAAAGCTGTCTTCTCTACCATTTACAATGGGAGCTTGCAACTGACCATGGATTCTTAAACTAGGGCAGAATGTCTAAATTTGATCCGGCCAGATTTTTGATATTCGTCCTAGTTTTTGTGTCATGTGACTTTGAAGTTAGCGCAAACGTCAGTTGCGAAGAGTCGACCGTCAGTCCTCGTACGGGGCTAATTTTTTCCCCAAAGGTTCCATTCCAAAAGAAGTTGAGGAAGAAACCAAGGGAGAAGCAGCTAACGAGGTTCATCTGGAAAACGACTGTTGAAATGACGGTGATGGTGGCAGTTATCATCGGGTTTGTAATGGCACATTGTGTATAATAGATAGTGTGCATTAATCGTGTAGTGTTTTGGCTGACTTATGTGTACAGTTTGCAGTTGAGTATGGTGTGAAGTTCTTGGAGACAAGTGCAAAGTTGAACGTGAATGTCGAGGACGCATTTATTACATTAGCACGTGACATTCAAGTCAAAATGGATAAGAAACTGGTTTGTCCTTTTTACTGCACGATGCTATGGTAGCATACTGTGTCCATAGATTTCAAATGTTAATGGAACCACTAGCATTTCTGTTTTTATATTGCTGCTTATGTTATTGTCCACACATGCCGATAGGCAAGGTGTGGATAAATTGTTTACTGTTTGTTTGTTTTTTGTTTGTTTGTACGGTTACGGATTTCTCTGGCAAGGATAAAGCTAGCGATGTCAAATTTTGCATGGTGGTTCATCGACAACCTGGGCAGGGAATCTCCCATTTTTGTGAATTTTGCTCCCCCAGAAGCCCAAAATCACAAATCGGCCACCCACCCGGAATTAAAGTTCAGGGTGGGAAGAGCTACTGTAATCGTCTGTACCGTTCGTGAAACTGCACAGCATGTGGACTTAGGTATACGGCCGTTCCCAAAGACGGAAGTACTTGTTTATAGTTATTGAAATTGTCATCACATTCACCAGATTATGATCTCAATGGTGGACGGCCATAATGGGTGTAAAACGTTTGCACATGATTTTTTCTAGTGTTGTGTCATATTAATTTGTTGGCCGAAGGAGTGTAACTTGCAATGATTAGTTAACGGTCTGTATTGTAATCATGAATAACAGATAACTGATATTTATATTTCTGTTATATTGCTGTTGAATTTTACTACCGAATTTTGACACACGGTAATCCTTAACTCATTGTAATAATGCTTTTGTTATTTTCATTACCAGGATGCTGTGAATCCAGTATCAGGAAAGACAAAAGGTCAAGAACTTAAGAAGGATTCACAGAGAAAATACCGTGGATGGCTTGGATGCACAATATTGTGATCACATATGTGGTTGATTCAGTGCACTTTTCGTGACTGTTTGTTTTTTTCATACTCTACTTGTTGTGTCAGAACATTTCACTTCCATTATTGGGTAATTTCACAGACTTAAGTTTTGTTCTTGCACCAAGAACAAACTAACTTTGTCATTAAATTGTCTAATATCTCGCTCTTCGGTACCAAGCCAGGAGATTGGCTGGGAAGAACGTCTCCGAAATGACCTATATTGTGTGAAATGGGACGTAAAACCTGAACTCAGTCAATCAGTCAGACTAATATTTCACAATAACATGACCACAAAACGTTATTGCAGTGCATACAGGTGTGGTGCTATTGATCAGTATTATTGGTGACCATGAGACTAGTTTGCTTTGTACATAATTGACTACCAGTACCGGTATTTCACCACTACTGCTGAGCTATTCAGGGAATGTAGTAGTCCTACGTTCACTTTATTGTGTTCGATGCTGTACAAAGACAAATGATAGAAAGTGTGGCTGATTAAGTAATTATGTCATCTTTCTATATGCTATAGCTTGTCTGTTGTCAATGTTTTGATACATTTAGCAAGTGACCATGTAATTTGTCAAGAGGCCGGTGAATACATTCATCCACTGTGTGTGCTGGGTAGGCACAGTCACCCGCGGCATTTGTAATTTACTCAAGCCTAGGTATGTTGCAATGCATCGGCACGTCCCCCTCAGAAGTGCTCATTCTCGTGGGGAGATCTGGATCTGGATCTCATCTAATATATGATTACTTGGACCACATGAGTCAGCCTCCAAATGGCATCTCGATGAGTTCATCCATTTTACACAGCTTACCCCTGTGCCAAACACACAGACACAGACCATGCCATGTGTGACATCTGCAGCCACGTGCTGCAACTCATGCACTGCGTGCAGGCAGTGCGGCCTAAAAATGACGACATATTTAAAAGCAATTCTATTTCTATGCTAGAGCTGTCAGTTCATCCTTAGTTATGATTATTATGCTGAGAATACATTTTTTTTAAATTAAAACTTAATTGTAATTTGTAAAGTTTTAAATTTTGTTGATTTGAAAGTGTAAAATCTGCAATTCGTAGACTGCAATTTCTTGTTTCTAGGCCTCTTTGAATTGTATGATAGTCACTTTTTATGCTGTTTATATGTGCTGTGTCAAACAGTATACTAAACTTTTGTAATCGTTGTTTTTAAAATCTTGTGCTATAGGAACTGGCAGACATCTGCCTGGAAGTTTCAGTTACTTGAGCTTCTGTGAGTTGTGACTTAATTGCGCTCATTGTTAACAAATCTATTGACACTGTCGACTTATTCATCCATGGAAGAATGTCTGTGTTCATTGTATAGCTGCTTCTTATTAGGGCTGTGCCAGTCGACCTGTTTAAGCTTCAAGTACTTGCTCGAGCTTTTTTGAGTACTTGAGCTACTCAAAGGTATTGGAGGTAGTTAAATGTATGTAAATAAGTAGGATTATAGTACTGTGATTTTGGCAGGCGATCCCATGTGTGTGTTCTGTTTCATGGTGATCAAGTTACAGTGCTAAATATGAGTCATACTGCTAAGTAACAGGATTGTTAGCAGTACTAATAATAAGTATCACAGTAACAATACCAGTGGTTTGTGAAAAAAGTATTGCTATGTCGTTAGCAGTACTGAAAGTGGAAAGTATCACAATAGCTATTGCAATACTTCTTGTAATAATTACCTAAGTATGTTTTACTGTCTGCAAATACAAACGAATTCAGCAGTCGTTATTAGATCAGTGTTTAGTGCAAACCGACAACGTTAGCGTCTCACAAAGGATGTCATAATTCATATCACCACTTAGCAAGAACAGAGAAACACCATCATTTCAAAATGTTCGGAAGTAAGCCAACTAAGTCCTGGCAAAAATGTGTTATTGTATGAGAATCTGTCCAGAAAAAGTAATGCTATTGAGTACTGCGGCTGCAGTGATAACTGATAAGCTCAGTGGAAGTCTCAGTTTTTACTGCCGCTTATATGCAGTCTATGGAGCAATAAAAAAGACGAAGCTAAACTAAAACTAAAAATGAAATATTGGTAATTTAAAGTTAAATAAATGTTTGTTGAAAATAAATGAATATTCATTGCAGAATACTGAAGTATTGGAGCTCAAAAGTAAAGCTTTAGCTTTTAAGCTTCTGCACTCAGCACAGCCCTACTTATGTACCGTATTTCCTCTAATAGAAGCCCCCGGCTTCTATTAGAGCAATAGTGTCAGACCCCCCGGCTTCTATTAGAGACCCGGCTTCTATTACAACCACCCTGTTCACCGATGAACATAACACTATTTAAAACACCAAGATTCTTGGTTTTATAATTATTACGTGCAAAGCGAAATACCCGGTAGGCCATACCGCCGTTCTGCTAATCACGCAATACGCACGAATGACGGAATGCACCACAGTGCTACGGGGGGATGTGCAATTAGGGCCTAGCTCTATGATATTTGAATTTAGACCCCCGGCTTCTATTAGAGGCCCGGTTTGTATTGGAGACCCGGCTTCTATTAGAACAAATGAAGTCTGACCCCTGGCTTGTATTTGAGACCCGGCTTCTATTAGAGGAAATACGGTAACATAGATTAGGCACCTTCTTTTGTTGCCATTGTGCTGGTTACTTGAGAGGCTTGGCACACTGCAGTGGTAATGTAATCAGTGCTTAAGACGGTATAAAATTATTGCAATCATAATTATAGTGTGCATATGGAAAAGTAGTTGCATTGCGCCAGTCAGAGATTCCAGAGTGGGGACCAGCATACGAGAATGCATGCATATTACAGGTTTATTCAAGATTACCAAGATAACACATTTTGACACAAATGGGGACACATGAAGTTTAGCAGTACGCACTGGAAATGCATTGCACAGGAATTTCCAATCCTTTCCAATTCGCACCGCTAATATTCACGCTAGCCCATTTATTTAATGTTTTCTTTACTGGGGAGGGGAGGGGTGCCCCCTCCCCAGGCCCCACCCTTATATGTGAGTATACAATTAGTGGTACGAATTTAAATCATTGCACGGAAATTTTCAATGCATTTCCAATGCGTACTGCTAATCTTCACTCTAGCCCACAAATGTACTAGGAGGACCATAAAAAGTAAGCCCCTTTTTACTATACGACGCTATACTAGTGCGTTGTATGCTGTCAACATGTGTCTGTCTGTCCGTCTGTCACAAGTGGGAGTTCTACAAAGGTGGCTAAACCTAGGATCATGCAAACAAGACCCACGGACTCTAGTTTATTGTTGCCAAAGATCTCTGCGAAATTCCAATTAAATGGGATCATCCCCAACGGGCTTGCCAAATAGAGGTGGGGTATATTGGCAGTTTTTGACCAGTATCTCGCTATATCTCAGAAACGGTGAAAGATATTTACATATTTACTATAGAAAGCTAATAGGAACTCGTATGTGCTCTATCAAATGGCGCTATTTCCAGTGACCTTGAGTGACCCTAACTACCCCAAACCACCCCATTTTCCACATTTTCTATTGCCTTTCATATCTCATTAATGGGTGGAGATAGAGACATCAAATTTGCTAGGCAGTTTGATCATAGCCAGTCCTAGCTCATGGATGACAAATCATCCCTTGAAAGGAGCATATTCAGGTCACTTGGCCCATTTAATTTTTTGCAGCCCTAATTATACCTCTGAAACGGCTGACGTTATAGAGTTGTCAAATTTTGTGTACTGATACGCTATGTCAAATCTTTGCCTACGCTTGACAAACTGTGCCTAAGTCACATGGTCAGGGTCATGTGATTCATTTACATTTTTGGGGCCTGAATGATATCTCCAGAATGCCTGAAGCTAGGGTCATCTAATTTTCTGTATGGTAGACTATATCAAGCAATAGCCTATGGATGACAATCCACCTCAAAAGGGGCATGATCAGGTCATGTCACCCATTTTAAATTTTGGGAGCTGCATACAAATCTTTGGTGCGACTAAAGCTAGTTGTCAAATTTTGCATACGGGTAGAATATATCAAGTGTTAGCCTCGGGATGACAAACTACTCCATAATGGGCATGGTCAGGGTAACCTATATTTTAAATTTTGGTGCTCCAGTCATATCTTTGGAATCAGTGAAGCTGGGCACTTCAAATGTCGTGTGCTGACTGATACTAAGAGGTACTACTGTAAGCATGATTAGAGATGCACGGTATTATTAAATGCCCGATGACAATATACCGTCTCAAAAACACCGTGATACCGGTATAATGCAGTATTTCGTGACGTCATCAATTGTAGACAACTTCTGCAAAAATCCAACCGTGTGAATCGTCTGCAGTGCTCTCGCCAATTGTCTTTCCCATAACTGTTTGTCAGTGATATTACCGTATTTCCTCTAATAGAAGCCTCCGGCTTCTATTAGAACAATAGTGGCAGACCCCCCGGCTTCTATTAGAGACCTGGCTTGTATTAGAGACCCGGCTTCTATTAGAACCACCCGGTTCATCGATGAACATGACATTATTTAAAACACCAAAATTCTTGGTTTTATATTTATTAC
>Ga0209363_1000827_pt1 | contig 13451 bp, 8 predicted proteins | sample WorMetexBAHAMAS3_FD_187385 | JGI IMG/M metagenome (GOLD analysis project Ga0209363, IMG submission 187385) | Marine gutless worms symbiont microbial communities from Max Planck institute for Marine Microbiology, Germany - Inanidrilus exumae... | ecosystem: Host-associated > Annelida > Digestive... | reverse complement strand
CTAAGTGAGACTGTCGAAGTGAGACCGTCGCAACGGTCTCGCTTAGTACACTACAGTGCCTAGACTGTCCCTGCTGTGCCGGCAGTCCTGTCGTTTCTGAGTGGGGAAGCGAACGCAGGGGTAGCTTTCGGGTAGTTTGAAACCCGGGATCGGGTAGTTTTTTCGGGTCCCGGGGTCCCGAGACCCGATTCACATCCCTATGAAAAACTGAAACAAACACAACAAAAGCAAACATGCATCCGTAACACAATATTATACAACATAATAATGAACCAAAAAAACTAAAGCCAGGTTTGGTCGCCTCCTACGACCTACGGCCTGGAAACGAAATGGGTGTATTCTGGAAGTCATAGATAGATAAGTCAGAAAGTAAACAAGCAAGGAAGTAAATAAGTAAAAAAAGAAAGCATAGGGAAAGAAGAAAGTAAAAAGGGATGAAAGGGAGGAAGGAAGTTAAGCAAACATACACAAAAATACAATTCATATAACGCCAAAATCAACACATGAATCAGGTGCATTACTGCCCCGGAGCCCCTACAAGGCAACTACTTGAATTAATTTTTAAAAATTTATGAAGTAAAAATGATATTATTTCGTACTGGCATCGGAAAAATCTGGTGTAAAGGGAACCACGCCAATGCTACCAGGAGTTAAGTGGTTTACGAATAAAAAGGATGAGGCCAAGAACTGGTCAGGGTTAGTTCTGTGCGTTCCCTTCAGTGCTGGAAACTGGGGGTTTGGGTGGCAGGAAAGATATTTAACACATAAACACCCATTGCTCTAATCCTCAGAGGTTCTCATCCAGAACAGATGAAGGTAAGGACCCAAGAGGAACCAGTTGACCCAAATTCAGCTGTTACAGTAGTAGTAGTATTAATAAATTAGCCCCGTACAGGAGAGACGGTCGACTCTTCGCGACTGACGTTTCTGCCAACTTCAAAGTTACGCAACACAAAAAGTAGGCCGAATATCAAAAATCCGGCCTGACAAAATTTAGATATTGTGCCCTACTTTAAGAATCCGTGGTGAAACGGCGGATAAGCTTTTGAAAATGGCCGGATTTCCAAATTTGAAAAGCTCGTGACCTTGACGTAGACCTTGGATCGGGTCATACTGCATACCATCGTGCATCACTCATCGACCTCTACCTAAATGCCAAATTTCATTAAAATCAAAGAAACTTTTTGTGGACAGACGGACGTAAGCACGGACGAACGGACAAATGAACACTTGAGACCAGCTTTATTAGGTCGACACTGTCGAAGAGTCGACCTAAAAATGTCTTTATTTAGATACAAGAAGACACCAATAAATCATCTAGTACCTGTTTCTCAAGTTGCTGAACCCTCTCCACAGACTGCTGGCTGTTACCAAGGGCGGCCTGACGAGCCGACACCTCACTCTGCAGCTGGTTCTCAACCTCGCTCAGTTTTGCTTCAGCCTTTTGCCGCTGGTCAACCTCCAGCTCCAGTTTCCGCTGAACTTCTTTCACGTCATGTTGGACCATCGTCAAGTTGCGCTCAAACTTATTGCACTCTTCTCTTGCAGAGCTTTCTTCCGCACTCACTCGTTCTAACTCGGCTTTTGCGGTGCTGCAGTATCAGAACATGCAGTTACTTACTGCCCACTGACAACTTAGTAAGCCAAGACTGTTATCGAGTTAAGGTCTTACATCAAACCCGACACAAAATAGGTCATTTCGGAGACGTTCTTCCCAGCCAATCTCTTGGCTTAGCACCGAATCTAAGACATCAAAAGCAAACATGCATCCATAACAAACTGTACTATAACACCAAATAAACACACAATATACTAAAGCCAGGTTTGGTCGCCTCTTGTGACAGGCCTGGAAATGGAACAGGCCTATTCTTAAAGACGAAAATAAGTAAGGAAGTAAGTATACAATACAACAAATGAATGAAGGTGCATTACAGCGCAGAGCCCATATGGGGCAAGCAAAGACTGTAACTGTTGCAAGTCAGTAACTACAACATTAAATTAGAAATGTGGCACAAAACACATTGCAACATAGCTTTTAAAACAGCTCTTATAAAGGCAGTGACTGCAACTTTCAATAAAAAGTCACACCAACTGAAATTCGAACACATTATCCTTTACCAAGGTTACAATGCCAGAAAGTAAACTGACCGATATTTCTGTTCAATCTCTTCCTTTACTGTTCTTTCTTGTTTAAGACGTGACTCAAGCTCTTCCACTTTCTTGTTATCACTTGTTGTTCCGGCTATTACAGCACCCTGCACACGACACAGAGAAATAACTTTTACTAGCAGATACTATACTGCCCAACTTGAAGATTTATATTTTACAGCTTATCTAATGCACATGTATTCTGTATTCATACTTTAGCCATAACACAAAGACACGATTGTGAATTGAATTAGCGATAAATAATTGGAACTGCAACTACAATGACAACAATTAGCCCCATACGGGGACTGACGGTCGACTCCACACAACTGACGTTTGTGCCAACTATGAAGTCGCATGACACAAAAACTAGGCCAAATATCAAAAATTCGGCCAGATCAAATTTAGATATTGTGCCCTAGTTTAAGAATCCGTGATCAGTTACTTTGAAGGGCTCGTGACCTTGACCTTGAATCGGGTCATACTGCATACTGTTATACATCACTCATCGACATCTACGTACGAGCCAAATTTCATTGAAATCGAAGAAACTTGTTGTGGACGGACGGTCAAACAGTCAACCTATAAAGTATAAACTACAAGGCTTGTGCTCACTTAGCTCATACCTCCACGTAGTCTCTAAATTTGAAAGTAATTATTTACTACAGCTTACTACTTAAATTTAGTGGTCATTTTTCCAGGCAAACCTGGGTCAACCCGTTTGCCCCTCGGGTCCTCCCGCTCAACCCGAACGAACGTGCTTTTACAGACAGGACGTTCTTCCTGCCACTTAACCATCAGTGTTGACACACTGAAGGAACGTAATACACTAACCCTAACCAGTTGCCTGGCCTCATCATTTCTTCATCTACAATTTGATTCCTGAAGGAAGCGCACTGCTGTCTTTACACCAGCATGCTGTTGCCAGTAACAAACCAGCCCGACCAGCTCAGCCGTTTTTACACAACTTACCCAAAAATCAGTCAAAATTCTAAATTTTCAGACATCTTTGGCTTCCAGGGTTGTTCTACATTCACCACAATTTAAGTATTCGAGACATCTTCAGCAGGTTTGACTCAGCTCACGAAAGCAAAAACAGAAATGGGTACAAAACCACATTTTGTCGGACCACATCCATGATATAATTTACAGTTCTAAACATCAAGGCAAACTCCTTCCCAAATTTCATGCAAATGCATCCTAGGTTTTTACGAAATGACGGAATAACAAATTCCAAACTTCTAATAACTAGGGCCCATAGTATTTCACGGAAAATGTTGCCAAATGCCGCAGCTCAGTTTAGCACAATTTGCGGCTTGCCACAGGGAAAATCATCCAAATTCCGCGGCTTAACCATAGCCTCCCGTTATCGTTTTAACCTACGTCTACATGTCACTTGAAATTATGCATTATCTAACAGGCTTCTGTTTTTAGAATGGCATATATCATACCGAGACAGTAGGCCTACCAATATAAAAGCATAAACAAATGTGTACGACCAGAAGCAGAGTGAAAGAAAGTCATTTTACTGGATTTATTTACACTGTACTACGTCGTCACGTTAGCGACTGAATTAACCACTGGTCGTTTTATCAAATTCCACGAAATTCTGTGGAAATTCTGCAGCAACGATAACACAAAAAACTGAAGCCAGGTTTGGTCGCCTCCTACGATCTGCAGCCTGAAAATGGAACGGGCCTAATATGGAAGCAGTAGATAGGTAAGTCAGGAGCAAACCAAAAGCATAAAGAATAAAAATAGTATAAAAGGGAGAAAGTGAAGTAGGAAGTTAAGTACACACAAAAACAATTTATATAGCGCCAAAATCAACACATGAATCACGATGCACTACTGCCCTGGAGCCCATACGGGGCTCAGCTACCTGGAGGCAGTTAATATAAAAACATACGATAATGCCATGCCATACTGTAATAAACAATAAATTTCGCAGCATCATACATGCAGTCTGAATGCTACATGCCAACCATCTAATCTACCTTTTTCTTTCTTATAAGGAAACGACATCTGCATGAGTCACAGCAATGATCTGGTAAGTCTGCTTAGTAATATGATGCATGATCTATATATTAAAATAGGACTGTCGTGATGAGTGGCCACGGGCGAGTATTACTTGGAGAGCAGAAACATACAGCGTCGAACTGTAAGTTGATACTTTAGTACATGGATGCTGTTTGTCTTGGCACAGCCAGTGGCCGTCTGCCTACAGTGCCGCTCAGCGTGCAGGGTCACCGCTACATGCAGGCTAATCGTCGTCGTTGTGGAACGGCTGAGGCCGGGCAGACGGGCAAGCCGACGGCCCAAATTGAGCCAATAAGCCAAAATCGCGAGTAGCGCGATTTTGGCTCGTTGTTTTAATTACAACTCATATATCTGTAATCATACAGTGTGTCTGCGTGCTGTGAAGGTAATACGAATTTCTGCAGGAACGCGTCAGGCTGCCGTGTTGTATTCAGTGACACATCATATGCACTACATGTAACCTCTTTTGCCTAGGCAGCTCATATGGACACACACATGGCTGAGTCTTTAGTTTGACTGCATAAAGGTTAACCCATACCAGCTTGAAAAGCAAAGCAATAAGCCGATTCAACTCAAGAAAGCATCCAGACATCCCCAAGTATCCAGGCATCCCCACCAAGGCCATGCTGACTTTCAAGTCACTGTAGCCAGCTTAGCCCATTGCAGACTGTGAGCCCGCATAACCTACATATGGTTCCCAGGTATACAGCATTATGGGACACCATCGAACCATCTTATCTCTCCAAGAAATTAATCTCAAAGCAGGTGGAATAACAATCCAGACAGAAATTATCTCACTAGCTACAGGATATGCACCCATGCCGAGTAATCATTCAGGTACAAAAAACGCTGTGGCCATTATCATTAAGCCACCATGGCAGCTCAGCATACAATACCAGTGAAGTAATAAAACATGCAATAACTGCTCATTCATCACATTATAGCAGTACCAGCCAGAGCCATTTTAGTTCAACAATTCTTATTTGTTTTAGTTTCTATTCGCTTTTTGCAAATCATTTTAGTTTTATCACAGGCTGTGCGGTAATTCCAATGCTGTGCTGATGACGACTGGGCCTGTCAATAGGTAAGAGCAAACTTTGACCCCCTATAGAATCAATACCCTTAACTGACTGCCAAAACATTCGACACAGGTGATTATGTTGGTGACCCTATGCCTATGCCAAATTTGGTGCAAGTCTGTCCATGGAAGCACCTGCGCAAATGGGCAAAATACAGCTAAATGCAATCATTTTAGTTCTCATTTTAGTTACTAAAATAGCACTGGTACTAGCTGAAGAATTCCACGAATATGACACTAACATGCTGCATACACGACAAAAATTATAACAATGTCTCAAGCCAGGTTTAGTCACCTCCTACGACATCCAACCTGGAAACATCCAACCTGGAAACGGAGTGGGACTATTCTGGTAGAATGGGAAGGGATGAAAAAGCAAAAAAATAGACGATGTGAGTAACAAAGGGAAAAGGGAAAAGTAAACGATACGATAAAGTAGAGTAGACAGTGGGGAAGTAAATGGATAAGGGGAAATTGCCCCGGGCCCACACAGAGCTAAAAACAGCCATTTTGCAGTCATTATACAGGTCAACTTGTGTTAGCTAGCACCCCGAGTTAAAAAAAGGAGGGTTTTATTGGAGCAACGTTTTACTGCCCACACGCCCTTGCTGATAGCAACGACTGCATTCAGATTAGGAAGAAGACCTAGAATATCTCCATACTGCAGACAAAGAAATTTTTATAAACTCAGCTGGTACTGCTATAATAAAAACTCGTTTTCACACAGTGACGAGACTTTGGTAACAGACGTTTACCAAACAGAAATGTTAATACATTAAACAGACAAATCAGCCATAGGCACTACAGAGCTCTATGAAGTGAGAACTACAAAGCATTACAAGATGGCAGGATGTGTTTAGTGAGCACAGCTACTGCTGAGCATACGTCTTGCAAAAATCCCAAAACTGCCAATCAGTGCAGCTTGTTTGTCACTACACATAAAAAGATTAATTTTGAATGTTCATGTGCAGTCTGCATGTGTATAGTTAACACATCTCTTGCCATTAACTGCATCACTGCATGTTATTCACCAGTACTCAATAACAGTAACAGTGATGTCATTGTGAAAGCATACCGAAATGTTTAAAGATTTTTTTAGTTTTCGGTATTTTTACTAAATGGCATTTTTATATTATTCAAACATCCCATAACACTCAGCATTCCTGCACAAAGTGTTAATCAGCACACAGAATGAAACAACTAGACACAAAGCCAAGACCAGCAACAAACGCCTCTGACGACACACAAGTGATGCACTTACATCAGTCTGTATCAACACAAACGTCACAACAACTAAGCTTTATTTTCATATAATTTAGCTCAACATTGAATGTAATCAATCACACATCATCTCACAGTACTGCATGGAATGTTACAGCCGGACTCATACAACAACAGCGCTATGGTTACCACACAGCTATGCAAAGATCGAGTGAACATACTATATTTGTACTGCATAATAAAATGTACACAAACAGGCTTTAGCTAGATGTTTAAAGAATTATTAACATGTCCACTGCACTGTTAACTCTACCCCAGCCATCTACATTCAGACAAGATAGATGGCAAAAATCTTACTGCTAATTTTGCAACAAACTTAACACAATGACAAGACAGAAATGTTAAAACGATACTTACCGTGTCAAAAGCAGCAGGACGGCTCGTTAACATCCTGCAATTTAAACATACCATGACAACATCTGCTGGTTTTACATCTCACTATCGTTAAATACCAGCTGTACTTCAAACCGTCAAGCTCAGGCTAAATAATACGAATGGATCAAATGCCTGAAGACAAAACACTTGCCATTGGCATATCTATCACTCAATATACTATTACGTGATCATATTTGGTTAAGTAAACAGAGTCAATATATAATGTACACTTCATTCCCATTACTACTGTTATTTTCATTTAACGGCCGTTATTCCAGGTGAACGTGGGCCAGCTGGTTCCCATTGGGTTCCAGCAAATAACTCACATTACACTGAGTCTAACTGTTCCTGTAATTATTAATTAACAACACGTTACTTACTGATGGTCGCGGTTGAAGGTAAAACCAATAAACGGTAAGTGGTAGCCGGCGTAAGCTTTTGGGACTGGGAATGTTTCTTCTGGTGTATCATCCTTGGGGATGTCGTCGAAATTTTTTGTGTCGGCATCGCCTTCTAACTCTGGAATGACTGGAGGAACAGCTAACACAGCATCACAAGCAAGACATGACAAAATAAACTCGTAGCTTAGTGACTAACCATACAATGATGTGACCACACTAGCTTAGATTTGGCTGGAAAGTGTCAGCTCAGAACTTTCTTTAACAAACTGCACCAAACAGGTAAAACAAAAACATACACCATATTACATGATTGGATGAAGTACTGGCACAACAAGTTGGGTGTGGACTTGATGATGATGATAATGAGTAGATTTGCCGAGCGCATCATAAATGGTCCTCAGATGTGCTGTCAATCAGCCGAACAGGTGGGCCTTCAGATCTCGAGTAAACGTCAAGGGGGAGAGAGTTGCGGATCATAAGGCGGCTGGTAAACTGTTCCAGATGACTGGACCTGCGACCGCAAAACTCCTTATCCCCAGCGTGTTCCTTGTCCTTGGTACTGACAGTGTCCCGGTGCTAACAGACCGCAGGTGTCACTTTCCAGCAATGGCAGAGATTGCCAGACAGTTATCAGCCAAGCACGTCGGCGCCAGTCCGTGTAGGCACTTGTAGCTGTCATCGCCAGCTTGTATCTGACTTGCGATCAAAACACTGGGGAAAGAGTCATGTCAAAATACCAATAAAAAGGAAGGAGTTCAACTAGAAGTCAGGGCATGATTGTGTGGGCAAACGTTTCACGCCACTGCGCCTCTGTCATCAAGCATAATAACATGCTATCGGAATTAAAACCGGGAATGTAACAGCAGATTATGGAAGAGGTGAATAGCAACATCCATAACATTGGGTGCACCACGTAAGCTGTTGGATGAAGATTATTTCAGGAAAACTGAGCACTGTACCAGTAACAGTGATGAGCTCTCTGTGCAGCAGTGCTGAATAAGGGGACTTAGCTCTTTTTTATACAAATGCAGTGACTCACTGGCACTTAATTAATGACAAAGACAATGCTCTCAAAAGACGTTAACTATATTCACAGAGCAATAATATGCCATACTTTGTCGTATCGTCTCCCACGTCCACTGATCGTTCACAAAAAACCGGTGAGAAAGAATCTCACCAATGCCATTCTGACCGAGTCGTTCCGTTCTAAAAATACAAATAAACTCAATGCTCAAATGCTATTTTTTGAAAATGTCAATGTTATAGTTTGGCATCATATTTTAAATGTGTGCACTGTAGAATTACCATGCACGCCACCATGTTATTTGAAAAACGGACAACAGTATCAATATTAGTTAGTTAGTTGGAGTTTAACGTCTCCTTTCAGCACAAATATGGCTATATCAGAGACAAAAGGTCAGGGGTGGAGAGCTATCCCTACCCAGTGGAGGAAGGCCAGCGATATATTAACCTCAACCCTGGCCGCCTTTTTGTTTAGCAGCCAACCAAAAGGTAGAGGGATCGAGGGGCTCATTTAAATAATTATGCTAGCGCCTACAACAGGGGAAGACAGCTATCGCACCACAAGATTAAACTAAACCAATACAACAAAACACCATAATAAATCTTAAGTAAGCAATACAGATAACACAAAATAAACAAAACTAAACCCAGGTTCGGTCGATTACTACGACCTCCGGCCGGGAAACGGAGTGGGACAATTCTGGTAGAAAGGGAAGGGATGGACAATACAAGAAAATAGGTCAAGCAAATAAGAAAATGAAAAGGGAAAAAGTAAAAAAGAGCAAAGATGAGAAAGTGAATGGACAAGGCAGGAGCAAAGGCGGAAAGGGGGTATATCAATATTAGTAAGTTTAACAATGAGTACAGGTATGTAATACACACAGTGCTCTACACAACTTCATACAGTAACAGCTTATTTCATCACATATTCACACCATAATGTGTTGTGAGGGAAACAATGCAAGTCAATGGAGAACCCACTACACAACAAAACTGCTTTAAAAATCATCAAAATTAGAATATTTAAAACTATACAAAATTTCATCACACTATGCTTAGTGGTTTCTTCTCCACATATGCACAAATCTGTGACACAGGATATGCCACATAACTAAAACACCAAAAATAAAATAAATTAGCCCCGTACGGGACTGACGGTCGACTCTTCACAACTGACGTTTGTGCCAACTTCAGTCACGTGACACAAAAACTAGGACAAATATAAAAAATCCGGCCCGAATACATTTAGATATTGTGCCCTAGTTTAAGAATGCGTGATCAGTTGCCAGCTCCCATTGTAAATGGAGGAGAAAATAGCTTTTGAAAATGCCTGGATTTTCATTTTAAAGGGCTTGCGACCTTGACCTTGGACCGGGTCATACTGCATACCGTCGTGCATCACTGATCAACCTCTAACTACACACCAAATTTCACTGAAGTTGAAGAAACTTTTTGTGGACGGACGGACATATGTACGTACATACGCACGAACAGATGGATGGACAGACATTTGAAACAGACTTTATTAGCTCAACTCTAAAGAGTCGACCTAACTAGTAACATCATGATGGCAATGTGCAGCAAAAGTAAGATCACTTTTCTATTTCCCTTTACACACCATTTAAAAACCATTAACGTTCTTGACCAGTAATTTCAAATAGACCATCCATTATGTATCAATAATATTGAATTTTACACGAATTAAGATAAACCGACCTGTCAGCAAGAAAGGCACATATCAATGACTTTGCATGCTGTGAGATTTCTACATCATCGGGGAATGACAGCGAGTTTTTGTGGTCCATAATCTTCCCGTAGGTGCCGACTAATGAATCAGCATAGAACGGAGTGTCACCTATACATCCAGATTCCAGATGCACGAAACACATTGTATCTGAATAAATACACATTCATAACAGCACCACAAGTATGCCACAATATGCATTATATACATACATTATATACAACTGCAGCAAATTAATGATTAATTAGTGGATTAATTAGTAAAAAAAATTTTAGAATCGAAATTATGTTATCGATTAACTGTAAGTATGGCTGTTGAATTAACCTGTTAAATAATGCATTAAAGAATTGATCGCGATTAAAAAAATTAACGCCACTAAAATTTTTAATGCAAACTAGTCACACCAGTAGCAAGATTCAATACAAACCTCAAGATAATCAAACTTCACTGCTTTAATGAACAAGCATTTACTTTCCGGTTGCAGCAATACTCTAAACTTCACTTGATTTTAGTATTATACAATATTTTCTGTTAATGCCAATTAATTTCTATGCCGAGACATCATTCACAAGGATATTTTGGCATCCGTGTCCACAGAAATACCATCTGCATCCACAGCTGTCCAACGACAGGCGTCCGTATCCAGTCTTACTACGTTGCTATGTCAGCAATGTACTCCGTTCTGTCATGGAATAAAAAACTTCAGCGCAAAAGAAATAAGTGACGTTATGAGTGTAACTATGAGCCTAGTGTACAGCAATATCACATAATTCACAAAATAGAAGTTTTAAGTTTAAGCTTTTTTTCTTAAAAACTAAAATGCTGCCGATTGCCGATTACATGTGTGTCTGATAGTGGAATGTTCCAAGCTGCAGGAGCAGACACACTGAATCCCCGGACACCAAACGTGAGTGCTGTTCATGGGAGGAGTAGGTCGCTTGTTTGCTGACCAAAGACTGAAAAACCGGCAGCACAGTGTTCTTACTTGTGAGATTGGAAGGCATCCTATAAATGTATCCTGATGGACTGATGCATGCAAGAATGCTATTGAGTTGCAAAACGTTTGAGACTGGTGCATACCAACAAGCATCTCGTAGAGAAATACACCAACAGACCACCAGTCACATTCGCGACCATACAGTCCTCCACCGCCCTGAGATTTGAGAACTTCCGGTGATATATAGTCTGGCGTGCCGACAGCCGTGTCTGATCGCACCATCCCATCCTTGAATCAACACATATCATCAAAGAGGTCTTCAGCTACACTAAAACAGACAACTGGTATTCATTTAGTGAAGAATTTGATTTTAAAACTGCATGTTATTCGAAGCCAAATATGCTAATCGTCATCATACATTATTATCATCAATTTTTTAATACATAAATACATTTATGACACACATAACAGTCCAGCACAAAGGCAGTCTCATCATCATCATAATCATCTCATCATAAAACTTAGACTCAGCACCTCTAGGAATCTGATGCTTCTTTAATTATCTGCTTCTATCTCTTTCTGTCCCATAAATATTAGCTCAGCTTTTGTAGGCTAGCTGTAAACCAATATAAAGATAATGCACGCCTGTGAATGCAATATTCAAATATGACATCCCGAGGTTGAAATGTCAATACAAGGCAACACACATTCACTTGTATTATTTATACGTGTCACAGTGTTTTCATGATGTAAGTGATTTCTACGTTCTATATTGCAAGCACAATATAGTTACGCTGCTATATACTGAATCGAAAGGTCATAACGGAGTCATGGAAATGTCGAACCATTCCACATTACAATGTTGAACAGTTCGACACTTCCACGACCTGGCTTAACCTTTTGCTCCCTGTCGCTTGTTCAGCATTTGATCACGTGACTATGTTTCGACCAATCAATGACGCAGCTCGGTAGTTGCTCATATGACAATCTACAATGCTGCCAATCAACGTTCTCTATGGATGTATTACTTTTTTTGATTACCTCAACAAAGACCAAAAACTGAATTGATCTTCCATCATACATTATGCTTCTATGTGCAAACAGATGCAATTTCCTCTGTCAATTTCCTTGTGAATTACTTTGTGAGATCATCGTATTTGCATGAGCTTTTTATAACATTTCATTTCAAACATCAACCCTTGTCAGTACCCATGTTCCACATGCATACAACATTTACCTTAAACAATGACAAACTGTAAAAGACTAAATCAGTCAGTCTACATGTGAACTACAGTTGTACCACTTACTAGTGCTTTGAACATGCCAACAGTAAACAGAAGATCAAATAAATCAGTAAAAACTGTGAACGAAGAAGTGTAGGCAAATATGAATGCCAGTCAAGACTGACCTTGTCCATTCGCATGCAGGTGCCAAAGTCTGCCAGCTTCAAATGGCCCTGGGCATCTAGCAGCATGTTATCAGGCTTGACATCTCTGTTCAGTTCACAGTTTACATGTCAATACACTGCTGTACTCAACCACGGACTCCACTCTACTCGGCATCTGTTTCAATTGCTCATTACTCACAGAAGACTAGTAGCCCCAACTCACAAACATTTTACTAATACATCCAAAACTGATACCATGCATAAACAAAATTCACATAAATTAGCCCTGTATGGGACTGACGGTCCACTCTTCACAACTCACGTTTCTGCCTAGTTCAAAGTCACGTGACACAAATAACTATCAAAAATTTGACCCAACTAAATTTAGATATTGTGCCCTAGTTTAAGAATCCGTGGTCAGTTGCCAGCTCCCAATGTAAATGGAGATAGCTTTTGAAAAACTATGAAGGGCTGGTGACCTTGACATTCTATCGGGTCATACTGCATACCATCGTGCATCGATCATCAACTACATGCCAAATTTCACTGAAATAGAATAAACTTTTTGTAGACGGACGGACGTATACGGACATTTGTGTGACCGGCTTTATTAGGTTGACGCTGCAGAGTCGACCTAAAAATGGTGTCCCGGGCGTGTGTGTGTGCATGTGTGTTGGTGTAATGAACTAAATGACCTCTGACCTATATATTTGGCATGCTGGCTACTTCACTCCGAGTGGGTGTATGATTGACTGATCGATTGAGTTAAGGTTTTACATTCCACCCGATACAAAATAGGTCATTTCGGAGACATTCTTCCCAGCCAATCTCTTGGCTTAGTACTGAAAAACAAAAACAAACACAAAAAAACAAACATGCATCCGTAACAAAATATACAATATAAAATTAACACACAAAAAACTAAAGCCATATTTGGTCGCCTCCTACGAACTCCGGCCTGGAAACGGAACGGGTCTATTCTGGAAGAAGTAGATAGATAAGTCAGGAAGTAAACCGGTATGGAAATAACAAGTAAG
>Ga0209363_1000826_pt1 | contig 13454 bp, 10 predicted proteins | sample WorMetexBAHAMAS3_FD_187385 | JGI IMG/M metagenome (GOLD analysis project Ga0209363, IMG submission 187385) | Marine gutless worms symbiont microbial communities from Max Planck institute for Marine Microbiology, Germany - Inanidrilus exumae... | ecosystem: Host-associated > Annelida > Digestive... | reverse complement strand
TTGCATGTAACATAACATAGCGTACAACAGGAGACACTGACATTGCATGTAACATAACATAGCGTACAACAGGAGACACTGACATTGCATGTAACATAACATAGCGTACAACAGGAGACACTGACATTGCATGTAACATAACATAGCGTACAACAGGAGACACTGACATAGCATGTAACATAACATAGCGTACAACAGGAGACACTGACATAGCATGTAACATAACATAGCGTACAACAGGAGACACTGACATAGCATGTAACACAACATAGCGTACAACAGGAGACGCTGACATTGCATGTAACACAACATAGCGTACAACAGGAGACGCTGACATTGCATGTAACACAACATAGCGTACAACAGGAGACGCTGACATAGCATGTAACATAACATAGCGTACAACAGGAGACACTGACATAGCATGTAACATAACATAGCGTACAACAGGAGACGCTGACATAGCATGTAACATAACATAGCGTACAACAGGAGACGCTGACATAGCATGTAACATAACATAGCGTACAACAGGAGACGCTGACATTGCATATAACACAACATAGCGTACAACAGGAGACACTGACATTGCATGTAACACAACATAGCGTACAACAGGAGACACTGACATTGCATGTAACATAACATAGCGTACAACAGGAGACACTGACATAGCATATAACATAACATAGCGTACAACAGGAGACGCTGACATAGCATATAACATAATGCACAGCTACCATTCCGTATGGCAGATTGTGGAGTTCTGTTCTGTTCTTTAGCCGTCCTCGATCCAAGGGTTGGCCACACCATGGACGTACTTTCTCCATTTGTCTCTGTTCTCTGTCGTTCTGGTTGACTTTTCCACTAGAAGACCCACCCATGTGTTGATGTTGTCCATCCAGGCCGTGTGCGGTCTTTCTCGTGTGCGTGCACCTGGCATTGTTCATTGCATTATCTCTTCCTCCCGACAACTCCCTTGTTTCCTCAAGGTGTGACCATAGTATACTAGCTTCCTTGCTTTGACAGTGTCTAACAGTTCCCTCTTTACTTCAGCTTTGTTAAGAACCCATTCATTTGTTTACTTTGCTGTCTATGAAACCCACAGAATCTTTCTCAGCCCTTTCATCTCAAAGGCGTCAAGACGTGTTTCTTCATTCTTTCTCATTGTCGATGCGAGACAAAGCACAGTCGGTTGAAAAGTTAACTCAAAGTGGAAACTGTAAATATGTATTAAAAACTGGTTGCAGACGGTCCAACTGCACGTGAGGTATTGTCTACTTACTGGCTGATATTTCAACATAATGATCACATCAAAAGAGCTGAAACTATGTTACTTCTGAACCATCCCATAGCAACTACTACCACCTTTTATGGCAAATTAACAATAAATGGCATACCGTATGCCATGATATCACAAGGGACACAATATCTGGACCGGTATCAGCTGTGGCTGTAAGCTTCCAGTAGACACAGGGTCACAGTAACAAAAGATTGACCAAAATCACTTCACATTTTACAAAGTTTATCAAAAATAACAAACCAAACAGTCAAAAAACGTTTTTTTTTCAAACAAGAAGACAAAGCGAATACACAAAAATATATATTAACAACTGCATAAAAAACAAATTCACCCTATTTTATCTTATGAATTCTCTAAACAACGGATGAAAACCATGTCATCTTGAATGGCTGCATCAATATGGTGTAGCAAAAATTGTGCTCTTTCTTGGCCCACTCTGCAGATATCACTATAGCACCTTCTGACAACCACTGTGTGTGGCAACTATGCAAATGACACTAGTGACTGAACCTTTATAAAAAGTACCAGCAAATCTAAACAAGACCATATTCATGCATTCAAAGCTGACCTTGTCAGTGAACGGATGGATGAAAGTGCATTTGATGTCGTCACTATTGTTTTCCTTTGTAAGGTCATTGAAGTGCCAGCGTGCCTCTAACGGAATGTTCTCGACTGTATCAGTGCTTGGAAATAGACAGCAGCCCACCGCCTGCATCAGACATATTGACAACACACTGCTAAATTTAATACACACCCACAATGGTTTTACAGCCACCACACAGGTCAGCTTGTGTTAGCTGGTACGACCAGTTAAGAACTGTAGGATTTTGACTTTTGTTTTACTGCCTGCAAGCCTTCGCTGATGGCAATAGCGCATTTGGATTAGGCAGAAGCGGCAAGAGTTCTTCCGTGTTATCTATGCCGACGCCATACCAAACCGGCAGACACAGCTTACTGGTTTCGGGTCCTGCAACCTGGAATGCAATTCCTGCAACAGTGCAACTGTTTGCAACATGCCACAGGTATTCACAGTGTTCTGCTGCAGGCTCAAATATGAACGGTTCAGCAAGGCATACCGCAAACTTTAATCGACACCTTCGTGATAGGCTTCTTGCATGGTAGCTTAGTGGTAGGGCATTGGACTGGTGATTTACAGGTCACGGGTTCAATTCCCGGCCGGTCCGCCTTCATGTAACATAGGTCAACTCAGCCTTGCATCCCTCCGGGGTCGCTAAACCGAGTACCTGCTTCGGCTGGGGGTAAAGGCGAGATTCTCCGCACTGTCAGGTGGCAGGTAGCACTGTGTGATGCCATATGGCATGTGAGTTTCCCGTAGCGGTGAAAGCTAAGTTGATGCTAGATGCTATACACTGTTAACTTATTTTACTTTTATAAGAGAGGGCGCACAAAGACCCTTATTGCATTGTAATAATGAATACAAACATGCTTCGGATGATACATCATAATTACGTACAATTTGGTCTACATATCTCAGTTACTAAGACTACCATAATCGTCAATCGTCATAATAATCAACAATGTCAGTTAACCTGTGGTGCAGCATGGACAAACAGTCCCAGCGTGTCAGGTAACAATGCATCAGCACTGATAGTGATGAGATTACCAAAGTCACTCAGACGAACAACGTACCGATCCTGCAGTTACGCGAACAACACACACGGTGCACAGAAATGACTGAGATACATGGTACTTTTACGGCACATCATAACAATAAAAAGGCAAACCAATGCTCCAAAACAAATTAAATCGATGCATACAGATTGGGTGGTTGGTTGGGAGATTAACAACCCCCGTCAGCACAAAAACAGCCAATATATCTGGGACAAGGTGTTGAGATTTAAGGATGGTCAACAATACAGTAACCTTCCTTTTTGCAGCCGTAAAACTAATCGGCTCAGTTTGAATTTGAAAACTATTTTCACGGTGCTTACAAATTTGGCAACAAGAACACCGAGTTTTCCAGACCCTCTAAGCAGTCCTGTCCATACAATTATAAAGTTAAAACCAGAATCACCTCAGCAGTCATTTTGGTACCTTTCTTGCAGAATTACAGAATATATGTTAAAGATGCATGGTGACTGGCTCCACCCACGCCAGTCACTGTGTCACCCAACCAATCTATGCTACTGCAGATCACTACCAGCATTTCACACTGTTACCACTGTAGCCACACAAACTTACATGTTGGCTTGTTGTGTTTTTGAGATCACGTCACGGAAAAATAGCATGTGATATATAAAAATTCCCTGAGTATATTTCAAATTCCCTAAGTTTTCCAGAATTAACAAATTCCCTGGGATTTCCATGTTTTCTAGGTTTTTAGAGTTGTAAGCAGCCTGATTTTATGTATCCACAACCATATTTCACTACAAAATAAGTCTCGGCTGAACAAGTCTTTAATGGAATAAATTGTGTCTTAGATAACATGACTCCAGATAAATCAAACACGGCGCCATATCATGCAGAATTGTTAGCTCCTTACTGTGACCTGAAATGTGCATAAACAAATACATTGTTAAATGTTTGAGCACAATTCATAATGGCCTGCATAATGGGCCAGTGTTGTTTTGCTGGCTGGCATCTGTCGTCGTCGTATGTAATGCCGCTGGCGGTTGAGCCAGCCAGGACGGTCGGCACACCGGCAGCTGGGCGCGTGGGTGGCCAACACTGCACGGCGGGCCAGTCGTGTTACGTCCCGTTACAGCGACACCTTGTTTACAGATGCAACTGTAAACTATTGAAACAATCTATATAATACGAATCGAAAAAGGCTAGCAGTAACCTGTTTGACTTCATCGATACAGCCGCGATACCACTTGTTGTCAATGTTGTATCGTACAAAGACTGAATCACCTTCAGCTGGTACCTGGCCACTCTCGGCATATGTCTTCAATTCTGGGTTACGAATCAGCTCAAGTCTATGTAGCAGCATAAATCAGTGTGTTATTGAACATCAAGTCAAAAGCAAATAGTAGCACCGTAAATGACAACTACATGGCTGTATCGTGTGGAATGCCCACAATACAGCATTCGGCTCAAAGCGCTTGGCTATCTGTGCACAGGGCTTGTGTCATGTGACTCAACAGTCGATGGTGATTGGCTGCCCGAGACTGAGTGATGTCAGTGCTATCTGCCGTGTTGTCAACCCGCGTCAGACATCGCAGAAAAATTTGGGGAGGTTTCTCGTACAAAGTGTGCAGGCCACGTGAATAACTTTGAATTGATTCTAACGATAAAAATAAAAAACAGAAATCTCGTAGAGGGTTATTTCTTCAGAGTGAATTTCCGACGATCTGTAATCGTTGTGGAGTTATGGCGGCATGAAGTCTGCAAGATATTAAAGTTTTGAGAAATTCTTGGCATTTTTGGAAAAATGACCCCGTACGATAAAATATTCAAAATTTTGTTACTAAAGTTTTCATCACAACACTGATCGAAGTGTTGTGTTCAAATTTTGTGAAATTTGGCCGACAAGAAATCAGTAAAATCGTGCGTTGCTTACCTGACAAAAAGAACAAAATTTCGCCTGACTCTGCAGCTGTTGCCACTGCATGGATCATGTCCAAAATCTGCCACGGCCAGCCCGCGAATGTACCCAGAGTGCTCCAAATTTCATCCAAATCGGTTCACTTTCAGCAAAGTTATAACCTAACGTGTAATCACTACCAAAACGCGCTGTAAAGTGAATCCAATATTCTTCTCAAGCCTAGCCTGGAGCCGAATAAAAAACTACCACATGGCTATTATTAAGCCACACTGCCTGCATTGCATGCAGTACATATATGCAGCCTATTACTACAGATGTCACATGTAGCGTGGTCTGTGTGGCTGTCTGTTCTGTCTGTGTGCTGGGGCACTTTTGCAGGACATGTGCTAACACATTGTAGCACACCGGGATACTATCAGTACCAAGAACAAGGACCACGCTGGGGATGAGGAGTTTCGCGGTCACAGTTCCATTAATCTGGAACAGTTTACCAGCCGCCCTGCAAATTGCAACTCTCTCCCCATTGACATTCGCTCGACATCTGAAGGCCGACCTGTTCGGCTGATCGACAGCGTGTCTGAAGATCATTTATGACGAGCTCTACAAATCTACACATCATCATCGTCATACCCACGCACAAGTGTATTGTGCATTGTTTGCCTGCCACCATGGCTGAATGAGCCTGCCCAGCACACGCTGAAGATGAATGCATTCACTGCTGCGAGGGGTGATAAGATGGCAATGCGGCCTTTTGCAAATTACCATGGACACTTGCTATTACAATAATAATTCTCAATGTTCCTATACACAAATACACAAAAACATAACATTCAGTTACCTTCAACATCAGAAGAAGTCAAAGAACAGCATGTGGTGTACATCACCTGATTCTGTCGCTGATTTTTGTCATCATATATGCTGTTTCAGCAGACAGAGTTGGCATGACGTAGAACACTCCATTCTTACCAAGTGCACTTGACACCACAACAACCGCCTCCGTATCTGCATAACAACAGACACAAAGAAACACAACACACAACTGCTCTGTGGCTACTATACAAGTCAACTTTGCATTAGCCAGCACCGCAGTTAAAAACTGGAGAATTTGGCCAGCAGTTTTAGTGTTCACATACCCTTGTTGGCGGCAACTTAGTGCATATGGATTAGGGAGGTGCTAGAATGATGTTACTCAGTTTACCTGCGCTGTCTCCATACCATATGCATATGCTGAAGCCATGGCCTTAATGATGCTTTGTAAATGTACATGCGGTTTCTGTTCAATCGACCTTCTTTCTATGGTAGTACTCCGAGATGGGTCGAGTCTCCGCAATGGTGGCACTTTTGAGACAACTGGAGCAGGTTTTTACATGCAGATGCCTTTCCCATCACCGAACTAAATGCATCAAAGCGCTGAAGGAAATGCATTACAAATGCACATTTAATAACAGAATAAACAAGTATGTCCATCCTCAAAATACTCAGATGGAAATGTACGACGGCTGCACTGCATGCCGCTCCTGCACAGTCATGCCAAGTGCAGCACCAATGAGACAGACAGACAGACGGACAGACAGACAGATGCCATTATGCTTACTGATAGACACGGCCAGCATAATAACATGGTAAAACAGTCCACATTTTATTAGTATCACATTATTACAAGAGCAACAAAATTCAAAATAGATATGTTGTATATTACAAACCTGGCAAAATATGGGGAGGTTTCAAAGCAAGTTGCTGCTGGGAATCACCTAAAAACACAGTAGTAGCCTTTTACTGGCTCAAGCACACAGCTACTGGTCTGGTGTTGCGTGGTGGCTCAGCAATAGGGCGCTGGACTTGCGATTTACAGGTCGCGGGTTCAATTCCCGGCCGATCCGCTTTCACGTAACATAGGTCAACTCAGCCTTGCATCCTTCCACGGTCGCTAAATCGAGTATATGCTTCGGCTGGGGGTAAAGGCGGGATGAGAGAGAACCACAGACTTAGTTGAGCGTGTGACACTGCAACTCAACAAGTGACCAAATCTTTCATGCTGGCATGGCGGATACAACTCCAGGAGATGCATCTGTATACATGCAAATATGAAAACAGTGATCGAAGAATTTTGACAAGAGGCAGCATTGCAAGACAGTAGATTTTTTTACGCGGGGAAAAGTTAATATGACACCAGCCACACCAGCCGTGCTGATGCCATTATTGATTTTTTTGCTGCATACACCACAGCAGTGACTCACAATGCTTTTCCTCAAAAAGCCAGGCAACCCCAAAAAATTGCCCTTCCCTTGGCAGATCTGGACTACATCTAATACATGGTTCCTTGGGCCCACCAGAGTCACCCAACCAAATGCCATCTTGATGGGTTCATCCATTTTTGCTGTGTTCTCAAACATGACCAACAGACAGACAGATATACAGACAGACCACGCTGCTCCATCAGTAGCAATAGGCCACATCTAGCTACTGCTGCTGCTATTGCTATTGATGCGGTCTAAAAAGCTAGTTATCAGCTGCTTGGTGCAAGTGCCTGACCACAATGACATGACATCACCATGTGCTGCATACAGACAAGGTCTGTTCCATGCATTTTCAGGCTCTGCACATCATCATCTGAACACAACAGCTCAGCAACCGATGCGATGGTGGACCGTGGTGTGGCAACAGCAGAAAATTTTCTAAGTCTGGAGGGAGGTCTCTCTTTCCATTCCAAGGAGAACCTCGAGTTTTCCAGGAAACATTTTGGTGAAAAATCATACAATCTGAAGTCATTTTGAGCGATTTACTCATGTAGCACATTTGGCAGTGGGTAACTGTAAGACCATCAAAGTCAATGAAAGTGTTTCAAACCTGGAGTATTACAAGCCCTCAGCTGCAGCTGGCTTATGACATCAGAGATAGCAAAGAAATCAGGCAGACTGTCAAACTCTATGTTCACTGGGACAGCATTCTTCATCGTCTCATTGAGCTTCAACTGAAACACACTATCATGTCTGTCAGAAACAAATTTTTTGACAACAAGGACTTGAGAAACAATAATGCACCTGCACTGCATATAGAAAGTATCAATCATTCCACTAATGAAAGCTCTTCAAAACTTGGTGATTCCAGCAAATCAAGAACAACAACTGTATAACAGCCATTATACGAGGCAATCTGCATGAAAAGACATCAGTAAAGATTTGGAGAATTTTGTTGAGGCTAAATTATTCTGCCGACATACCTACTCGGACGTACCTAGTGCACTCAACTTAGGGAGAAGACATCACAGTTGTCCTACGTCGATCAAGTTGGTCAAAGATGGGTACAACCAATCTGTCGTCTGACCTCCCACTTGTGCTGCCACCTGGTGAATTGGACAAAAAATAAATGTCGTCTTTGATTCTGGCTAGTTCACTCCATTATGTGAAAACATGACGTCGTCCACAAAATCGGAAGCATATAAAATATTGCACTGACGTCAGAGGAGGACATGGCCACAGATAACAGGAGGTACAGAAGATCTGGTGAAATATGGACGTGTCGTTTTTGAGATACTGAACAGAGACTAATAAACAGACAAGTATGTCAGTGAAGGCACTGACCTATATCCAAACATGCGGATCCTATGAAACGGCGCATCTCTAGCATGAAATTTACATTGGCACATCTCTACGGTAATGTTTACATCCCATTGGGCATGGCCTGCACGCTGGCCGATTCGTGCAATTTTGGGCTTCTGGGAGAGCAAAGTTCACAAAATTTGTGATTCCCTGCCTTGGACGCCGATGAACCACCGAGCAAAATGTGATGTCGCAAGCTTTATTTTCGGCGGAGAAATCTGTATCCGTAAAAACACACATACACAAAAAACGATAAATCCACACGTTGCCTATCGGCATGTGTGGATAACAAACAGACAGACACACAGACGCTGATCGCCACACTTCGCACTTCTATTAGGAGCGAAGTAATAAGTAGTCATGTGAAACGACGATCGGTTTACCGATAATTTCTTTAAAAATCGATAATCGGTTTCAGAAATCCAAAACCGATTATTGAATTTTTTTAATCAACTGTACATATTTGTTCATGATTGTTTATTTTGCAATGAATAAAATAAATCTGTAAAAAGTACAGTCGACGGTAATGACGGTAAGATACCTGCTAACACGTGTTTTAGTGTTGGCTATAAGTCTTTCAACATAATTATGAAAAATACGTAATGTAGTTCATCAAGTAAAGCCAACATGGGACTTTGCATAGGCCTGGCCTGTGCAGCATTCATCTCTAGTTTCAAATAATAATGACATTTCAATTATCGGTAAAATAACCGGTTTCAGCAAATCGATAATCGGTTGTGAAAAAAATTCGGTTTTCACATCACTAGTAATAAGTCGAATACTTGCCATGCTAGATGAGACAGCCTCCAGTACTCCACTGCCATTCATTCCATCCACATCCGTAACCGTTCTCGCGGAGTCAATCATGCGTCTGGCGGATGTGATGTCGGCATGAACCGACTGCCCAGCCGCAGTGATCTCATTCACCTTCGCAGTGTAGGTCGAGTCCATCTGTTTGATAAGCGCCACGGCGGCTTCCTTGAGCTGAGACTGTAGCTGCACCACCTTCGTTCTGACTAGTCTTTCACACACCTTCTGCCTACATCACACATCCATCAATTTACACTCCTCTTATTTTAAACATCTGAATTCAAATTTACTATCATATTGAAAATCACAGAATACATAATCACTTCTCTCACAAGCAGTGACAACCAATTTAAACTCCACTTCAAACAAAAGATGGCACTAAGAGTTATAGCAAATGCAGTAAGTTTATCAGAAATAAAAGCAAACGTTTAGATTAAACAGCCCTTTATCTAGGATGGCCCAGGTGAGCTGGTATTAGATAGGTTTCCCATAAATAAGCGATGGAAATTCCACTAATACCAGACCAACCATTGTAAAGTATCGTGCTATCACTGTCCTTCCCTTCCGGCACTATTATCAGTTTATACACACACATACCCCAAATTGGCACTAGTGTGACCTTTCCCTTCTACGTGAATAGCCTGTGTTACTGCTGCTGCAAGCTCACAACCCACTGTAACAAATCATGTGACCCTGTCGACCTACTGGAAAGCTCAGCATCTATCGTAAGCTGAGCTCCACCTAGCATTACAGTAATTAGCAACTTCATAGCATAGATATACCTGTCGCTTTTGTTGAAATGATTAAGTTTGCCTCTGAGTTGTTTTTATAAAAAAAATATGTCAGCACAATCCACAAAGTAATGCTATAATGCATGCTCCAACTTCTGCAACGTATGGATATGACAATGCTACATTTTACTGACATCTGTTAATTACCTATTGCGGAGGTCAGTAGCAAGGAACTTCATTTCTTTTGTTGTTGACTCATAGCGTGAAACTAACCTACATCACAGACAACAACGTATTTAGGTATACATTACACGTACGTATTCATGTAAACAAAATACAGGTCATGTTATAAAAATTAGCCCCGTACGGGACTGACGGTTGACTCTTCAGAACTGATGTTTCTGCCAACTTCAAAGTCACATTACACAAAAACTAGGCCGAATATCAAAAAACCGGCCCGAAAAAATTTAGATATCATGATGTAGTTGAAGAATCCGTCGTCAGTTGCCAGGTCCCATTGTAAATGGCGGAGAAGATAGCTGTTGAAAATGGCCAGATTTCCAAATCTGAAGGGCTCGTGACCTTGACCTTGGATCAGGTCATACTGCATACCATCGTGCGTCACTCATCGACCTCTACCTACATGCCAAATTTCATTAAAATCAAAGAAATTTTTGTGGACAAACATCGTACACATGTACATACAGACGGACTGACATTTGAGACCGGCTTTATTAGGTCGACTCTGCCGAAGAGTCGACCTAAAAACGAGTAGGTTTTCCACTAGTTTATGATAAGTGGTCCTTCACCAATGTTTATTGCGGTACATAGACAAATGTGATATCTCACACACATAGATACAACTGTTTTATGGCTATTACTCAAGACAACCTGTGTTAGTGCAACACTTGGTTAAGTGGATTTTATTGAAGCAGTTTACTGCCCATGTGCCAGTACCTCACCTTCTGGGTAATCTGCTTAACACACACTGTTCAGTACTGAAGCCACCCTTGAAGAAGAAGCTGAATACAAGACATTTGTATAGCGCCTTTTTGTGCAAACTCACCTTTAAAGCGCTCAGAATGGCACGTGTAAACGAGGGATCACACAGTTTTACCTGCCACAAACACGTTTATCCACGAACGGAATGAACCATTCTGCTTTTAATCCCCAGCCGCAGTGCATCACTGCAATTTGGCCGGTACTCATTTTTCGTGCCACGTAGGGTAGGAGGTTGAGTTGGCCTAAGTGGCTGGTTACATACCGAGATGGTATACCCGCCCAAAGATGGTCACACATCCCAGTACCAAGCTACTACAACCAGATCACACACAGCGGTCGGGCGTTCACTGTTGCTGGCCTGTCAACGTGGAACTCACTGCCAAAACGTTTACGTGACCCCTTCTTTAGTACTTCTGTTTTTGGCCGTCTTCTCAAAACCTTCCTTTTATCAGTGTACTAGTGTATTGAGCACATTAGAGGCTTTGGTAGTGATGCGCTATATAAATTTACGTTTTACATACATTACTCACGACCACTGAGTCACAAGTCCTACGCCCTAACCACTAGACTACCGAGCCACCTTGCTGATGGCATTCAGATTACAGAGATGCTAGACTTCTCTTCAATGGTATGACTTGGACCATCTCAGTATTGATAAAGGTGATATCTCCTCAAACAAATACAGTAATTACTATAATATAATGAATCTGCAATGCATTGAGTGCAGATGTAACTGTTACTGGTTGTTTGAAACTCTAGTATATTAATTCCAGAAAGGAAAAGCAGTCAGATAATATATAGAAAATTAACAACATTCAGATGAACGTAATTTACAACAAGATAACAGTGTGTAGAGTGTAAGAACATACACACTTTGACAACTCGTCAAGCTGTTTCTTGCCATCTTCTTTCTCCTGCTGCTGTTGAAGAGTAACAAACAGAAAATACTTTAGATGTATAGGCTAGCCAATGACTTTGTCTAAATAAAATAAACATAAGCCATCACTTCAGTTCTTCGATGAAGTTGCATGGTGACAGATAGTGCTGACATGAGTACTCGCGAACTGCTCAAGTATAGACTACTCGAGTAGTTTTTTTTACTACTACATTACTCAAAACTTCCTATTTCCACTTCTGACAATCATATTCTAGGAATTTTCGTTTTTTTCTGTTAAGTGCTAATACGACTTTTGATGTAGATTCAGCCTATGCTGCCAGTTCTTTGTAATCTGCAAGTACTTTGTCTTTGGCCCTATGGCATTTTGTGCTGACATTTTATTAAACACTACAAATTTTAGAGATCGAACGAACCGACCTACACAACCAAAAACGATGGAGATGTTACAGATGATAATAATGACGTGACTCAATGCTCAGACCAAGCCGAACATCTAGTCACCCTGTGACACTTAGTCATCTAGCACAGCTACAGCCTGTCAGTGCAGTCCCAGACACCATAGTACACACACTGTTTTAATGATTATTTGCCCATTTAACCCCAGTTGGCTGGTTAACTTCTTGATTCTTTACCTCAAAATGTTTCAAAAGAGAACCCTTGGGGGTAATTGGTGTTATGGTCCAGCCAGATGACCATTCTGTCACACAATCAGCAGTATCAAAGTACTAAATGGAAAACAAAGCATTGACCTAAACCAGAGAAAATCAAGCATTGACTTTGTCATTTCTTGACCCACCAACTCACTCCTGAGCAAAGGAAATCGAGCTCCCTTTACACTGGTTCTCCTACACTAGAACTCTGTGGCCGACTATAAGTACAGCATAGGGCCTACAGTTAAATAACAAAGCAGTTAAAAAAATTCCATAAATAAAACAAATTTCATATAATCAAATAAAGCTAACTGCATGCATCTAAACCTGACAGATCAAAACAATAAAAACGACAATAGAAATTACTACCACGATGTCAGAAGGCAGAGCAGTAACATTGTGAGATGGAAACGTGCCACTGTGAACAGATGAACAGCAATGTTCACAGAATGGCATCAGCGGCCGACCTGCAATATGGTACAACACCACTTGTATACATCAAGCAGAAATGGAACATATACACAAAATTAAATGAATGAATAAGAGTGACATCAAAGACAGGTAAAAGAGTTAGTGTTGTTACGGTGACCGAAATTCCACCGCCACCGTGGTGGTTGGCTACCACTGAACCAACACCGCCATCGCGGTGTTTTACAGTGTTCTCAGCGGTCTTTCTGGGCGCTGTTTCCTGAAAACTGCCCCTCACTTCTGCAGAGCAGCAATACTCATCTAAATGTCGCGTCATCCCGCGTCAACGCGCGGTGAGTCAGTCCAGTCGGCGACACGGCCCGCTCTCCCCCCGCGTCCGCTTCCCCACTCAGAAACAACAGGACTGCCGGCACAGCAGGGACAGTCTAGGCACTGTAGTGTACTAAGCGAGACCGTCGCGACGGTCTCCCTTCGACGGTCTCACTTAGTGCACCACTACCGTCGCGCACATACGACGCTGGGCA
>Ga0209363_1000825_pt1 | contig 13460 bp, 8 predicted proteins | sample WorMetexBAHAMAS3_FD_187385 | JGI IMG/M metagenome (GOLD analysis project Ga0209363, IMG submission 187385) | Marine gutless worms symbiont microbial communities from Max Planck institute for Marine Microbiology, Germany - Inanidrilus exumae... | ecosystem: Host-associated > Annelida > Digestive... | reverse complement strand
CTCAAAACCCACCTTTTTCCTCACTCTTAACTGGCGCCACAAGCGCCTCTGCATCCCGCATAGGACACTATGGCGCTATACAAATGTTGTATTATTATTATTATTATTATTTGTAGCTGGAACCATTGGACCCAGAACCATGACTATAGACATTACTGAGTAGATTGTCTGTCATTGTGAACTAGTGTGATACAGTTTGATTGAGTACAAGACTGCTAGTCGTCTTATTGTAAACAAAATAAAGACTATAATAAAGAAACCGCCAGCAGCTGAAATAACATAGCCAGTGAGGTGTTTTAATCCAGTTTCTCATCTCGTCCTTGTGTTGCTGAGGCAGTTGTGGTGTATGAGCAGACCTCAGCACACTGGCAAGTGTGGTGACGACACTGGCCACAATGGGTAAAGACCGTGACAGCAGCAGTGGAGCGGACATGTCAGAGGATGTGCCGAATGGCGATACGTCGTCAGAAGGCAACCAGGCAGCAAAGGCGTTTGATGCACTCGCCAAAGCTCTGCAGCCGCAGCTTGATCAGGTGTGAAATGCAGTCCTTGGTGCATGTTTTCTGGCATCACTGCTGGCTAATTGGTGATGTCACTGCTTCCGATAGGTTTTGCTTCAGTGCTGTGCAGTTTCTGGCATCGGATAGCCGGCATAATGGATGGATCAGTTAAGGATGCAGTTCAGTTTGTGAATTTAGACACCTTAACTACAAATTACATAAACTGCTCTTTGGCGACCCAGCCTCACCTGGACTAACAGCAGTAGTAGTAGTAGTAGTAGTAGTAGTAGTAGTAGTAGTAATAGTAACAGCAGCTGGCAGATCAGAAGCAATTGATTCAACTGCCCGGCAAGTCAGCTTCTCCAGTGCAATATCATGTGTAAACAGCTCATTTTTGAATCAGATATACACATAGCTTGTCCGCAGTCTATACAACCAAAATCTGCACTGTTACACTCATCATAGACGTCACTTTGCTAGCGCAGCTTAGGTCGGGTTGCAGAATAAGCTTTGCTGGTGAGTTTTTCAGTGTGACCACTGTAAACATCTTTTCACCAGTTAACAAAATTTATTAACATCATTGGATGGATATTTTTCAGCAGCTGTTGTGAATGGCTGAGTTTTGCATGGCAGTTCACTCCACTCACCTCTGGAGTATTGCCATTTTTGAGCACAAACATTTCACAAGGTAGTGTAGCGTCGCATTTTAGGGATGGTGGGATAGTTTGTTATCACATTATTATACACTTTTTCTGCTAAGTATGTCAGTGAAAGAATTTAGAAAATTATTTGGCGTTTGGCAAAGTTAGTGGCAAAATATAGTGGCATCTCTTTTTGCGACATGGTGTAGTTTCAGATTTTGTTTAACTGGCCTTCTGTACTGGAGTTACTAATGAACGTACTTAATTACTACTGCAGGTTGGGCTGGGTGCCCAAAATAGCACCATTTGTAGGTATTTTGTGGTATTTGTCTCTGCACATATACCATAGACACTTTATGAAAAACCTAGTCAATCCCAACTGTCCAGAATGTGGCGAGGCAACGCATACTCTAGAACACTGGCTAGCCTGCCCTGGCACTGCGTGCATGGTTGTAAATTTTCATTACTGCTGAACCACTTCCTTTATCCACTGTCTTAACATTTCTGGGCAAAGTGGTTGCACTGACAAGGCTTTTTCTGTGATGGCTTTTTGCACATGCCTTCAGCAGCAGCCACAGCAGAAACGGTGTTTTTGATGGTCTGAAGTGTCATTTTGCAAACAAATTAGTAGCCCTATGTGTATGCTATCAGAGTGAGACCATTGACAGCAGCTTGGACCACTCCAACACAAGTGTTCCGTCGCACGATGCCGAAGATGACAAGTGTTTGGTCCTTCAGTATGAAGGTGAACAGCATCACTCATCTTGATCGTCACTGTCATGATTCATGTATTTGTGTCATTCTCTTGTTCTACGTAGTATGTCAGTATGTATTTCTTGTGGTAGTACGTTTCGCTGCAGTCAGTTGTATACACACACATCTGTTTTGCAGCTGCTATTCAGTTTGACCTGTGTTAGCTGGCATCCTCAGCTAAGTGAAATAGATTCTGCTCTCAGAGGTTTCAGTGGATAGTGTCACATCGGAGAGACTTGCTGTGAGCCAGTTAAACAAACATTGAGGGCAATAGTTGTAGCATCACATACATGTAACAACAGAAATGCAAAATGCATATAGACAACTATTTTATAGTCATAGCAGTCATCAGCCTCTGTTGCCCAACATCCTCATTAAGAACTGGAGCACTTTGTTGGAATTTTACTGCCACAGCTAGTACTGATAGTGGGGGGCGGAGGGGGTAGATATGGTACCGTGGGCGGGAGACCCCCAGATGCTTGTTTTGGGTTTTACCTAAGAGAATCATTCCACAGCCAGACCAACACAGAAAAGATATTATTCAACAAGAGTCGTTAGGCACTGTTATGTTATAGGAACTGATGAACAGCAATTACACAAAATATCACGTTGAACTGATAAATAGGTCTTGTGGTGGTTGGTCAGTTTTCACCCTGTTGTAGGCGCTAGCGTAATAACTTAATTGAGCCTCTTCTATTTTTTTCCGTTTTTGGTTGTCACTGAACAAAAAGGCAATGAGGTCGGGAGGTTACTGCATGATTGGCCATCCTTAACCTGGTGGAACTAAATCTCCTCCCAAGACATTGTTCCTGATATAGCCTATTTTTGTGCTGAAAGGGGACGTTAATCTCCCAGCCAATCAACAAACCAACCCTTTACTGATAGCAACTAGAGCATTCAGATGCATCAACAGTGTTACCTACACCATCTCCATGCTGTGCTAGTTAGTTGTATAATGGTGGTGGTGGTGATAGTGGTAGACATTTATAGTGCTGTAAGGTTCAGAGATCAGATATGTTGGTGCTGCAGCAAATTGGTGTGATCTTGTCATTAGGTGAAATTAGTTGCTTTGTAAAAACTTGTTTGACAGTGATAATAAGTCTTATCTCACACAGGTATCTGTTCAGCATAGCATGGTAGATTGTGTTTCACCATTCACAGCCCCTTTGCTACCAGAGAGGACATGCAGTTATCCAGAAATGTTTTCTTTTGGGGGATCGAGCTTGTCCTGGAATAAATGTAGAAAAAAGAAGATCGGTTAATCAGAAACTGAAATTATTGGTAGTGTTGTTCCAGCTCTATGTCCATAAGTTACTGTTAGAGTATATAAAGTTATAATAGCCCCATTCAGGCTGTAATATGCCGTGATTCATCAGTTAATTCCAGCACTATATGCGTCGTTTACTTCCTTACTTATTTACTTCCTTAAAAATAGGCCGTTCCGTTTCCAGGCTGGAGGTCGTAAGAGGCAACCAAACCTGGCTTTAGTTGCTTGTGTTTATTTTGTGCTATAGTATATTTTGTTATGGTGGCATGTTTGCATTTGTTGTGTTAGATTTAGTTTTCTAGTACTAAACCAAGAGATTGGCTGGGAAGAATGTCTCCGAAATAACCTATTTTGTGTAGGATAGTTATTAAATTTGTAATATTTATTGCTGTGATGATATTGCCAGGTCCGATGCTAACTGACACGAACTTCGTATTTAACCTAACAATGCCGTCGCCCATGCCAGCCTATCTTACCGTCCACTACATATGTGAAACCGCATCAAGGCTGCTTTTTCTGTCGATACACTGGGCACGCAACATCCCAGCATTTCAGCTACTTAGGTACTGTAACATCTTTGTTTTTCTTTCTGAGAAAATTCTCCGCATTACGTCATTTATGTGAGCATGATTGCAGAAAAGTATTGTACAATTCTTGTCCATAGCTAAAATCTGCTGGAGTCTTATTTGTTCTGTCTGTGTGTAAGTTGATATCGGCAAACATTTGCAGTGTTAGCAGTGTGTGCACACGTTTAGTTTTTAACTTATACCTATGCTTATGGCAGTCGCATGGTTTGGGCAGTCAGCGGCTTTTATGTGTCTGTCCGTTTGTGCATTTGCCTGTTATTCCACACAATATTGCAAAAACGGATGCACCTAAGATCACCAAATTTGACATAGACATGATCCGTCATGAGTCCTGGAAACCCATTTATTTTGGGATCAGGAGGTCAAAAGGTCAAGGTCACATGGCACAAAAAACGTGTGTGTCATTCTTCAGAGGGAACACAATATTGACATTTGCCATTGGTTTTCCTTGCGTCACATCCGCGTGGCCAATGCTGCTGCCGGTTTTCCGTGTGTGGAGTTTTTCGCAGTCAGCCATCGTCAGCGTGGGTTATGGCATCTTCTTGTTATCCACGCCACCTGTATAGCCGCCGGCGTGGGTAGAGCATTCAGTCGCATCTGTCTGTTTGTCCGCGTTCTAAAAGGAAACGGCTTGAGCTATCGACACCAAACTTTGTACATGTGTATTCTATAGCAGTCGCTCAGCATGCATTGATCCGGAGGTCAAAGGTCAAGGTCACACGGTTATGAAAACCGTCATGGTTGCACGGTTGCTAGTGACGCATGCTGCTATGGGCGTGTACTGCTGCTGACTGTGTGGGTCTGCACTCTGCATGTCGATACAACTGCCTATGTTTTCTAGTTGTTTATGCCTCTGGAGTACTGGGGTTGGAGAGCCAACATAAAATGTGCAGCATCCCTTCTGTTAGAAATCAGTTTGTGGATTATGAAAGGATGTGATCCAGTCAGCGATTTTCCATGGTTGGCGTCAGTGTTTTGCGTTTCATTCACAGTTTTTTACACTGTCGGTTGGGAGATATGAAGCGCATCTGGCCTGCAACCAACTAATCCAGTTATGCTGAAAGGATCCTGTTTGTGTACTTGTTGTATTGGACAGTAAACAGGTATGTGTGTGGTGTTGTAGTATTGAGCTGCAGATACAGTTGGTGCAGGCGTATTGGAGTGAGATGTTTGTCATTGGTCTTGCCCAGTGCTCGCACGTGATGAACCTGTCGACAATTCTTGCAGCCATTCTCAACCACCTTCAGACCCGCCTCTTACATGGTATGTCCCTACTCTCTTCCAGTAGACAACATCTGGGCAATGATATTGTCTGGATGCAAGCTATCAGAGGTGTTCTGAGGTGTATGAAGCAGTTTTTGTCGACATAAGTTGATTTAGATTTTTAAAAGTTTTGTTCTACATTGCTGATTGTGTACAGACAAACAGCGTAACTACTTCACTCACCACCACACCATGTCCGGATGAAAAGGTGCCGCTATATTATTGCCTCTAACTTTGCCAAATACTGACCAATTTTCATAATTCTTTCACCGACAGACTTAGCGGTAAATTTGTGGTAAAGTGATAATAAAATATCCCACCACCTATCAGATGTGTCGCTACAGTACTTTGTAAAATATTAATGTCAGAAAAACAGCAACAATCTGTGTACGATGATTAACGATAAATCACAAGGTAGTGAAGCAACCTGCTGTCATGAAAGCTCCCAAATCCTGTCATATCACTCCCATCTTACACTCTCTTTACTGGCTCAGGATCACTGAACGCATCGAATACAAGCTCCTCTCACTTACCTATAAAGTTCTCACAACCACCTTCATAACCTTATCTCCATTCAACGTCCTCGCAGTACTCACTTTTCATCCGTCGTTACTCTTGCTCGGCCACCTTCATCATCCTCTAAAAATTACTGATCGCTCCTTCCGTTATGCTTCACCTTGTTTCTGGAATCAGCTCCCTTTTTCTCTTCGTCAACCTCATTCTGGTACCAGTTCTTCCATTTCCTACTCACCTGTTCCTTCACCCATCACTTCTTCCTTTTCTGATTCACCAATCTGTACATCTGTAACTCCCTCTCTCTTTCACTTCCGGCTTAAAACCTACCTCTTTCACGAATCCTGTCACCCGTAGATTCACTTCTTCCTCCCGGACTGCCTCCAAGGATCTTTGCCTGGATCGTTTCTTCTGAGCTACTCGGTTTTTAGGTCTACTCCTCCGAGTCGACCTAATAACATTAGTGGGTCTCAAATGTCCATCGGTCCACAAAAAGTTTCTTCTTTTTCAATGAAATTTTGCATGTAGGTAGAGGTCGACGAGTGATGCATGACGGTATGCATTATGACCCGTTTCAATGTCAATGTCACAAGCTCGTGAAAGTCGGAAATTCGACCATTTTCGAAGGCTATCTCCTCCCCCATTTACAATGGGAGCTGGCAAATGACCACGGAATCTTAAATTAGGGCACAATACCTATAGCTTATCGGGGCCGGATTTTTGATTTTTGTCCTAGTTTTTGAGTCACGTACGTGACTTTGAAGTTGGCAGATACGTCAGTTGTGAAGTGTCAACCGTCAGTCCCGTACCGTGCTAATTTTTATATTCTGGTTCCGTTCTTATCGCCTGATCAACAGTGGTAAATCGCTGATGGATATTGTTGCTGGGTACTGACATCAAACAGCAGCATCACCGCTTCCCTCTGGTGTCTGGCAGGAACTTATCTGAAATGACGTATTTTGTGTCGAGTTGGACGTACAACCTTAATCGATGGTGTCTGGTGTTGAATGAAGCAAGGATGAGACGATTGATTTTCCCTGGTTATGATCAGTGCTGTTAGTTTCCTCAAGTGCCTCTTGAGACAGGGCATTCAGCCCATAAAAACCAATGCCACATATGCCCAGACGTTCTGTTCAAGAACAGGTGGAGGAAGAGGACTGAACGGGAACCGACTGAGCCAGGTTCAGTTGGAACACTGGCCATTATAATGGGCGGTGATGGTCGTGGTTTTTATTAACCATATGCAGGAGGTAATAGGAAAAGAGTGTGAGCTATAACTGAGTCAGTCTGTACACCTGTGCAGTGGGTCAGGTGTGTGAAATATTGTTAACACTTGTGGTTGATCGTCAGAACTGGCTATGGCATTTGTAATGTTGCTTGCTGGTCGTACGTTGTGCAGAGAAGATATCAAGTGAACGAGTGAAACGGGTGATTGACACCGTGACCCGCCTGCAAGATTTTGTGAGTCGAATCACTCAGCTGGATGTCAACGAAACGGAGTATGCCTACCTGAAGTCTCTCGTTCTCTTCTCACCAGGTAAGCTGCTGCTGTGACGGAGCTGCGTAAGTGTATATTTAATATTTAACGATAACAGTGAAGAACTAGAAAATGGACTTTCGACTCTCCAGCGTCGACGCAGATGCTTTTGCCACCCCGACAGCATGCTGTGACCTTGACCTTTGACCTCTAGAATTAATGATAATTGCGATATCTAATAATTTCTTCCAGTTACAATAGTAGTTTCATCATCATACTCACAGGTAAAGAGAAGTTGCAACAAGGGGAAGAAAGTGGTTCAGACATATTTGCCGACATAAATTGCAGATTTTGTCAATGTCAGTTGTGTTTCTTTGTGCACGATTTGAATACTTGTTACTTAGTTAATCCATAATTAGCACAGTGGTGACCTGCCCATGTAGCCAAGTGCTCAATGCAGTCGGGTGCCATGTGCACTAGAGCGTGACATGTTCAGGAGTCGCAGTTCAAACCTCAGCCCGGATGTGTCTGCCTGCCAAAGAATTATTTCTAATAATTGCGTCACACATGATGAATGGGGAGATAATCCCGGGCAGGAAAGAGGGTTCGATGGTGTCCTCTATAAACTGTGACCATTGCTGACACCTTGATTAGCAGCGTCAAGGTGTTGACCGCACTGGCGTGGCTGAAGCAAATAGACTTGGCAGGCCACTGGCTGGTGCAACACAGCACCAGTCAGGGTTAAGCCAGACAGTAAGCCATGTCTAGAGGGCGCGTGCTACAAATGCCCGACAACTGTTCACTCTTACTTAACCCTGCCTTCCCTGCACATTGCATACACCTTCAAATTCTCCTGTCCCTGGGCTAGCGCAGCGCACTGGACTGTTACATACTGTCTCAGCGCTGACGTCCAGAAGTAGGCTGGACCTCTGCCCGCAATGAAGGAAGGAAGGAAAGGATGATGCGGTTGTGCATGTTGACAGACAAACTGCAGACGGCTGGCGGCCGGTTGATGGAACGTTACCAGCAGCGATGTGTTCAGGAACTGCACGAATATGATACACAAAACTTCCACGACAGTAACACTCGGCCGTCTCTGCTGTGTGTATCACTGGCCAGCGTGCGGCTTCTCAGCCCAACCATCATTGAGGAGCTGTTCTTCGCCGGCCTCATCGGCAGCGTTGAAATCGGGAGCATCATACCGTATATAATGCGGCTGGATGCGGTGGAGTACGCTGCACTGCTGCGAGGAGGAGGCATCGCCGTGACGACCGCATCAGCATCCATGTCACCGTCATTCAGCTCGTACTTGCAGTTCTCTACAATGTCCACCCCAACAACGTCGGACGACAACATCCTGATGCAGCAATGTGACAACGATGATGGCGGTGATCACGATGAAGCGTCATAAATTTGAGTTCAGTACTTCGATGGCCAGTGAAATGTTTGCAGCCATAGAACTTAGTGACCTCTGATCACTTGCAAAATTTGTGTGAAGCCCATATCCAGTCTTCTGACAGTGGTGGGGTGGGGCCACTCAATAGTGAAATTTAGAATTTTAGAAAGGGGGTTAACCATTTTTCTACAATTCAAGTGTCTTATTTCACTCACGTCTGTCAACTGAACGTGGCGTGTTTATGAATTTTAGTTAATTTTTTAAACTTTTCAAAGGGGGCAGGCATAGGAGCCCCCTAAGTATGTTACTGGGTCATTTTTCTCGGCTACTACACTTTGTTGGCACTGTCCATGCCGTGGATGGAGAAAGTTTATGGTGAGTTAGGCAAGAACTGTTACCTTTTTTTAATGTGACAGGTTGTGCGACCATCATGTGTGGCTGTGGGCCCATTGGTCACATAAAACAGTAATGCATTTCCAGCATTTGCGAGTGCAAATTGGACGTTTGACTGTTGTGTTGACATGTGTGGCTGTGGGCCCATTGGACGTTTTGGACGTTTGACTGTTGTGAATGTGCCATGTAGAAGAATGATGTTCTAGTCTCACTGATGACAAATTGTTGGAAGTCAATGTCGTTGCACTTAGATATCATGATCTGCACAATGACTGACTGATTGTCTATGCCACAAATTAATGTGCAGTGAATTTGTAAATAACGGGTGCTTGCATAAGAAATGTTAGCGATGTGACAACAGCATTTGTAATTTTACTGTCTGGAAGATTATTTCCAACCCGGTGTGCCTCATTGAATTGAAATTCCAGTTAAACTGATTTAGAGAGGACACCTGTTCTGTCTTCATACAGGCAATGTCACATTTTGTTGCAGTAATTTCAGATTCAATGGAGTGAAAGATCCTGAGTGAAGAATTAATATTTTACGTTTTTTTACAGTCGATCTGCTATTGATTGCATCTGATGTGTCTGATAAACAGGGTATTTATGTTGACAGCTGCTTATGTGAGCAGATGTTTTGTCAGTAGTTTAAGGTGTTGTGTTGTACCTCCCAGTCCATTTAGATATATCCCATTGGCTTGTGCTGTTTGTTGATTGTGAATATGTATTTCGGATTGTTTTACTGAAGTGTTTATCAGCTGTGCGGCCACAATTTTGGCCTCAAAACTGTTGGCGTTTGTTTGTCTATGTACAAGCACATTCATGAGTTGAACCACAGCAGCACTGTTTGTGCCTGTTAGCACTGTTGACACAACATGTCCCCAGTAATCCGGTATAACCTATTTTTGTGCTGAAAGGGGATGTTAATCCCCCAACCAACCAGCACAAATATGCAACTAGTGCAGTAATACTACTACTGTTAAACCAGAAAACTTTTACAGTGGGTGCTCAACAGGAATCTTAGGATTACTGTGCAGAACTGTTTGGACCAGATGTCATTCCTGTTACCCACCTAACAACATGAGAACAATGCTTTGATGCAGTGTGATCGTTAAATATTTCCAGTTACGACATTTGATGTGTGAACTGTTAAAGCTGTATGCCTGCGCTGCAGTATTCTTGTACACAAGTTCAAAGCAAACAGTAGTTTGGGCATCAGTGTTGCTTCATTGCTGCCATACACGTAACCTACATGGCTGGACTGTAATATGCATACTAGAAAGAGTTAACTGGCTGTATGCATATCTGTTGCATGTTTGACATTAGAAATTAGTTACATGTATCATCTTGCATTTTAGCACTTAGCCAGGAAGACCGATACCCAAGTATGTTATTTGTAGTTACGTATTTCCAGTTGGCATGCTAATGCAGCAACCGCATTTTATGAAAAATGTCTTTATAGTAATTTAGTGTACTTGGTGTAACTGGGTAGCACTCTGCTAACACTTTATGAAGTGATTAAAATTGCTAGAAAATGTATCCTTTGTATGTACGTATGCATGTATTTTACCACATTGTTGTTTTCCAGTGTATTCACCACCGTCTGTTCCATTTAGGTTCATTTATTAAGCTGTACATACATGTTCTGGAGATGTGTCTATTTATGTGTATTGTACAGCTGTTTGTTTGTTTTGCGTAGTGAGATTTTACTGTTAAAAATCACATTACAAATTGATCAGGTGAAACTGAAGCTATTTTATTCAAGACACTTTGTTGTTGGCTCTTGCAGTAAAGTCCACGGTTTCTGCAAGTTTCTGGATTATGGACTTCTTGCTCCTATCACTTTCACTCCGTGGACAGAAAGTTCCGCATAAGACCTTACTCTCCTGAGAACTTTGTTCCCAGGAACTTTCACTCCTTAAAGTGGTGCAATGAAACCACACCTTCGTTTCACTTATTGCTGACAGTTAAACAGCAGAAATATTTTGTGTTCGCCACCATATGTTTAATATATCTGACTGAGATATTATATAGGTGCACTAATTTTTCATTAAAACCTGTAAGAAATTATGACACAGAAGTGACTAGCAATCACTGAGTAAGTTGTATGTATTATATTAACAATAATCCCCAAAACTATACTGCAAACATTGGTGCATATATTGCATATGACCTGAATTGTGTTGAAAGTGCCGTTGAACCCCAACCAACCAACCTAGTGCATATACTGTGAAAACAGATAGTGTTGAACAAATACAGTTATAATTATGTTAGGCAGCAAACGTTCCACAGACCATTTCTATGAGCGAAAGTTACAGGGAGTGAAAAGTCCTGGTACCTAGTTTCTGAACATGTTAAGTTTCTATTGTCAACTAAATGAACCATTTTACTAATTCAAGGATTCTTTAAAACTTCACTGTCCAGATTCCCAACATACCACTCACATTATTCCTAAGTGACTGTGCCACTCCAACTTGCTTAGTCAGTTAAATTGTACAGGGTAGCTCTGTTACAGGCCATAAATGTGAAAAAAGTACAGTTCATACATAATGTTAACAGCGACGGATCAAAAATGACAAGTTAAAACTAACTCTTCAATGTCAGTGACAGAAAACAGTCCGTGTCGATCTCACAAATACCCCTACATTCGAATCTGATGACATTTTATCACGTAGGTTACCTAGACCATTATATTTGTTGTTTTATTACCAGGTATGTTGTAGGTGCTAGCGTAATAACTTAAATGAGCCTCCCCTATCCTTTCCCATTTTGGGTCATAGCTGAACAAAAAGGCAATGAAGTCGGGAGGTTACTGTATCGTTGGCCATCCTTAACCTGGCGGAACTGAATCTCCACCCAAGACCTTGTCCCCAATATAGCCTATTTTGGAAGTTAATCTCCCTACCAACCTACAGAGTGACCCCCAACGTAAAATTTAGGCTGCTAACTCGAGAGCTAGAGACCTGTATTTGCGTGGTGGACAATACAATAAAATACAATCCTGATCATATTGTAATATTTACAATATAGTTTTCTACCATTGCCAACCAACCAACAAACCATCTTACAGGGAGCAATGGAAATTTGACGCTCAGTTGCATAACCAGCAAGGGGAAGGGAACACCAGCAAATGTCCCCCATAACCACCTCATAATATTCAGTGTATAAAAAAATCTTCCGTCCTGGTCTAAAGCCCCTGATGGACAGCCCCATACACTATCCTGTCCGTACTGTGTACCCTCTTTAGATAAATCCTTGCTATTTGTATTACTAATATCTTCATGGCACTATGCCAAAATTCAACAGCAGTTACTCTGACTTGACGTACGTAACCTTAATTCCAGTTAGTGCTTCACTAACATTCCAGAGTTTTGCTGCAGTCGAGTCATCTAAAGATACTTTACTCCATCCTTTTTCTGCACAGTCGTCATAGAAACAACCACTCACACCTTGCAATTCTTCGGAAACTGCACAGTACAGTACTGTCTGACTGCCTTCATATGGACTTTTCATCAACAGCCAACAAACTGGCCACAGTGCATAGTACAAAAACGTGGCATAAGGCACATGACGAGCAATATCTGTGTGAACCATGCCGGGTTTGAGACAGTATACTGAAATGCCAGTGCCTTCTGTCCGCCGAGCCAATTCTCGTGCAAATAGGTTGTTGGCTAGCTTGGTGTCACTGTACGTGGGTCTTTTCTTGTAGCTTCTCTTGCCATCCAAATTGTCAAAGTCGATGTGACCATATTTGTGTAGAGCAGAAGATACAATTACGATGCGACTTGGAGCTGATGCCTGACCAAACAGAAAATTCAGTAAAAATTAACCATAGACAATAACAAGTACAACGCTATACATGACTTTTTTACACGTCATTGTACAATTTTATTAGCAAAGTCTAAACTTAGAAGAAGTGTAGACAGAATACTGTATCACACTAGATTACTAAGCACATTTATGCTAGCAGTTCGGCGCGCTGCACCTATCAAAAATTTGTTCGTGCAGTTAAACCGTACAAATTTTGCTAGGTGCAGTGCGCCAAACTGTACCCCAGCACAAGTTATAGGTGCAGTTCGCAGATTTATTAATTCATTAATACCTGTTTGCTGATTTAGCTGTACTCAGCTCAGCATACACCAGCTGCAAGAAATTCAGCATTTATCATTAAAACAGGATTTCTTGTGGGGTATGTATAAGAAAAAGGGCTAGGTCTTTTGTGGGCATGTAAAGAAGATACAAAGAAATTGGCCAACAGTACCTATCACTGCATTATAGGTGCAGTGCGGCGAACTGCACCTATAATTATCGTTTATGCTATTCACAGCAAACAAGAACGTATAGGCTATTACTAATACGGTGTGATAGCCACTTGCTTTCAGTTTTTCAAGCAGAAGATGAACAAGAAGAAAATGACCAAAGTGATTGACAGCCATATTCATTTCCAGTCCATCCTCTGTAAGTGTGTAAGGGTGCCCATATACTCCGGCATTGTTTATCAGGACGTGAATGTACTCTTCTTCCTGACAAATACGAGCAGCAAAGTCGCGGACCGACTGCAACGAGGCCAAATCCAGCTTCAGAACGATCAGCTGACCGCAGCTTGTGTGTCGATGAATATCTCGCACCGCCTTCTCGGCCTTGCAAACATCACGGCAAGCCATAATTACC
>Ga0209363_1000824_pt1 | contig 13469 bp, 10 predicted proteins | sample WorMetexBAHAMAS3_FD_187385 | JGI IMG/M metagenome (GOLD analysis project Ga0209363, IMG submission 187385) | Marine gutless worms symbiont microbial communities from Max Planck institute for Marine Microbiology, Germany - Inanidrilus exumae... | ecosystem: Host-associated > Annelida > Digestive... | reverse complement strand
ACTGAGGATAGCTAAAGAACAGAACAGAGGCGCCCGCCACAAATGCACGTGCAACACAATGCAGCCGCCCGCCGGAGATTATGCAGTGAGCGTAATTAGGAGCAAATCACCACTAACGATCATCGACCGTCTCGCTTGAAGATCGGTGCCTGCCGGTCTACAAAACAAATCTGTGCCCGATTCAGTCCAAAGTGGACTAGTAATGGTTCATTATTAGTACCAAGATCGGTTCGAACTCTATCGATATCACATTCCTTTGCCCCCATGAAAAATCGCTTCCCCTGTGATGCGCAGTATTGGGAGTCTTTGCTGCTGCCTTTTATCGTATTTTTTGACCACTCGTTAGACATTGATACATTGTGGCATTTGCACAAATACAGTTAATTGAAGGAACATTTATGTTGATGTTACTTGTGTTGTTACGTTGGGCGATTGTACTGCTAGCAATGAAGTGGTTACTGCATGATTATGACTTGCCAGCCGGTGGTCTGTGCAGATTGGAGTGTGAAGCTGATCAGGTGAAATCAGTGTATATGTCGGCATCAACCCTGAAGATGCATCGTGCGACTGAAGCATGCTCCCAGTTTCTTGCAGATAACCTGACACTCCAGAACTGTTTGAGTGAGTGAGTTATGCTGTTTGTGAACATCCTACCTGCAGTATTAGTGTTATCTGCTAGTTGTCCATTATTGTGTTCTGTTTATGCACTGATGGGAAACTACACACATTTACAGAAAGTGATGTGATAAATTGAATGAATTTAGTGCTGGCAGGTACACAGACAGTAGTTAGGATGGCAGGAGATAACTGAGGTTATGTTGTGAAAGTTTGTCACGGTTCTCTGCGGAGCTTCTTGCTGACTGGGATAGTAATGGAGGTCATTACTGTGGAGTGTGGAGCTACGAGAAGGTTTGCGGTGAAGTTAATGTATGCAGACTATGTGAGCTTGATAGAAGAGTGGAGAGTCTGTACAGGGAAACTGTGTGGAAGACCAGAGAAATCCGAGCAGTGACACTAGTCGCCTCAACACTGGTAGCATGCCTGTACCCCCACTGCTTTAGGAAAAGGGAGGGAAAGTAGAGGGATGGGAAAGGGTAGGGAATACGGGAAAGAAAAGGGGGGAAGGAAGGAAAGGGGAAGGAGGGGATGGGAAAGAGTAGGAAAAGGAAGGACTGGGAAAGTGAAGGAAGAGAAGGGAAAATGGGAAGGGGAATGAGGGGAGATGAAGGGGAGGCAAGTACCAAAACCTACCAAAATCTCAATTTTTACCAAATTTTCCAGTTTGGGGACTTCTGCATCCTCCCCCTCCCCAATCTGGGCCAAATTTGGCATGCGAGGACGGATCCATGGCGTAGACTCTTTTATGCCAAATTTCATCTTGATCAGCATGTTGTAGTATGTATAACCAGACATAACTACACAAATATAACCAATTTTGGGGGCTCCTGTACCCACACCCCTTGACTGATCTTGGCCAAATTTGGCATGCTGGAGTAGACCCACGGTCTATGCTGAATGTGCCAAATTTCATCTTGATCGGTTCAAGGTATACCAGTTGACATTTCAAAAACAAAAGTTTTGGTTGTATGGAAACAGGATACACAAGAAAGATAAGTGGCTATATCGTTTTGGTACCAGTAAGTAGGGAGTTAGTAATAACTTATTTTTGTGCACAAGCTGCCAGAAATAAATTTGTATAGTCAACGGCATCAGCAGCGAGATAACAAATAGGCAGTAGAATGAAGAGTACAACGAATCTTTTACCAATTAATGAAGTATGTTTACTGCTGACCACCTCCTGATTTGTATTGGTTAATGCTCGGGTGGAGTACTGAAGCTTAAAAGTGTCAGTTGGTGTCCACATTCACACTTTGGTTTTGAGGACTGCTTTGGTTTTGGCATGGACTGTTGACTGTGCAGGTACAAGAGCATTTGCTGCCAGCTGTTGTGACCATGAGCTGGCATCAAGAACAAATTCATTCATTGAAGAACATGTTCGAGCTGTCATTGAGCGAAGCCAAGAGTTTCTGCGACTTCCGTCGATTATTGTTGATGTCGTTGGTAAATATTGCAGTCGGCTGTTGATATTCAGATACAGATTGAGTGTGTATGCAGATTTGATGATAAACCTCAGGCCTCCCACTTGTCCTGAAATTACTGAAATTTTTGATTTGTCCTTAAATGTCCTGAAAGAAATAAATTTGTCCTGAATGTGCCTCTGTCACCAAGCAGTTTAACATGGTACCGGCCAAGGGACGGTGATGCTCTGGTGCTGGGAAGGTAACCGCAGGTCTAGCAGAAATAATGGCAGCCTATCGCCGGGTGGATGATTTATAGTCACCTGCGGGCTGACTGCCTGTACACCCCGAGATCGGCTCTGGGCCCAACGCTCGGTAACGAGTATGGGAAGCCTTTACCTTTTTTTACCTAGATTTGATATGTGGGCAAAGTTGCATTTTGCGTCAGGGAGTGGTAACCTCCCTTTCAAGTCTTGAAACAAAGCAGTAGTTTTTAAATACTTTGTTCTTTGTATAGTTCACTAGCACACCATTATCGAGCCTACGGCACTTGGTCACACATCGCGCCTATGGCACTCCATTCTAGCACCTGTGGTCCTCACTCTCAGTTCATTGTGCTTGCGGCCCACTAGTTCCAAATTTTCCAACAGAGCTAGTTTTGCGCCCCAGTAGTCAGATGTCCATGATCAGCCACTGATTTGCAGTGGTGTTCAGACGGTGCACAGAGCACAAGCCCACTGGCTCGAGCGGCACTTGCTAAGCCCCCATGACCATTTGTAGTGTATAAGGATGCTACGTGCCAAATTTCGTGTAGATCCGCTCAAAACTGTGGCTGTGCATAAGGAACAAAAAACACACACAGATACACACATTCGGTTTAGTGTATATAAGATACATACTTATTTTGAGTTTATAATTGCATATTGTCCTGAAAATTCTCCTGAAATTGGAAGATTATAAGTACTGAAAAATAATGTGACGATGGGAGTGGGAGGTCTGTAAAACTGCTATTGTTTTGATCAAAATTGAAGTAACAAATATAATAACTTTATTTCTGGCTTTTGAAAATTGGACAGAAAATATATTTGGCCAAACCTGAAGTATCATAGTTTGCAATATGAGTTTACTTGCTGTGTGATGTAGACACGTTACGTGATGTATGTTGCAGTTATTAATGCAAACTTGATTTGTTGCAACTCACAACCTGGGTGGCTCTTTATTACCGTGTGATGCTATAATAGTGTGGTACATGCTATCGTATTTCCGTCCTTTCATCCGTCTGTCACAAGCCGGCACTGTACCAAAATGGCTAAATTTAGGATCACGCAAACAACGCCATATGATAGCCCAGCGACTCAAGTTTTCTTATGCCAAAAATCTCTACGAAATTCCAATGTGGTTACCCCCTATGGGGTACGGTAGGTTCAAATTGGCGATTTTCGGCTAATAGCTCACTATATCTCAGAAACGAAGCAAGATAGGAACATAGTTAGTATGAAACATTCGTATGCGCTCTATCGAATGGTTCTATTTACAGTTATTTTTAATGACCCGTAACTGCCCCATACCACCACATTTTCGCTATTTCAACTTTTGTATCTTCGTAGTCGGTAGAGATAGAGACTTCAAATTTGGTAGATAGGTTAATCGTAGCAAGTGCGAGCCCATAAACTATGGCATGGCAACTTGTCAAATTATCCCTGAAAGGGGCATGGTCAGGTCACGTGAACCGTTTAAATTTTGGTGGGCTCCAGTCATATCTCAGGAACGGCTGAAGCTAGAGTGGTCAAATTTTGAACATATGTAGGCTATGTCAAGTCCCATCATAAGGATGACAAATCACTCTTAAATGATGCGTGGTTAGGGTCACGTGACCCACTTTAAATTTTGATGCCGCCCAATCATACCTCTAAAATGGCTGAAGCTAGAATCATCAAAATTTTTCATGCAACTGTATGAAATCTTAGCCTATGGTGACAAACAACCCCAAAAGGGCATGGATAGAGTCACGTGACCCGTTTTTTAAATTTTTGCCCCAATCATATCTTTTTAATTGGTGAAGCTAGGCGCTTCAAATTTTGTTTACTGATTGATATAGAGGAGTATGAGTGCATGCATGATAAATTAATCCCAGAAGGGATATGTTTAGAGTTACATGACCTTTTTAAATTTTGGTTAACCTTTTGAACCCTGGTAGCCGGTTTTCCGGCCACAAATTGTTTGACTTTTCCGAATGGCCGGTAAACTGGCCATAGCAAGTTTAGACATCTTGTGTGATATGTAAACCGGCCAATTTATTGATATTTAGGCAGACCTTCGGTCGGTTAGAGTAGGGTTATAGGGTTATAGTCGGGCAAATACAGGGCACCAGGGTTCAAAGGTTTTATAAGTGATAATATCTTGGAAACGGTGCAAGATAGAGACATAGTTGCAACGGAAGACTAATAGGAAATCTTATGTGGCCTATCAAATAGCACCATTGCCAATGCCATTGAATGACCTTGAAGGTCACTTTTGCTGTTTGATGATAGCCGGGGACTCTAGTTTCATGATACAAAAAACCTCTATAAGTCTGATAGGATTACCCCCAACGGTAGTCCCAAATACAGTTCGGGTAGGTAAAAATTGCGTTTTTGATCGATTGAGAACTCTTTGACTCAGGTGCTCTACCACCGAAAATTTGCATTTGTCGGTCACGGTGGTCCACATCCACAACAGTGTGCTGGCGGAGGAATGTGTGGAGTCATCTCTAAGTTTGGTTGTATGAAAGTCTGTTGATGCACGCACGGCATCATATGCTCACTGTGCGTTAGTTGAGCCTACTGCAACGAACTATGCAGGTAGCCGAATAAAACGTGACAGTTGCTGAAAGTGCTTCTTAGGCTGACATGGGGATCTGTGTGCATTATTTATACAACCGTAGGACAACATTTCAACTGATACAGAGCGTCGTGCGGTTTCTCGGCGATAGCGGTGCCTGTTTGTTTTGTGTTGTAATATATTTTGTTACAGATGCGTGTTTGCTTATTGTTGTGTTTGCTGTAGTTTCTCACTACTAAGTCAAGAGATAGGCTGGAATGAATGTCTCCGAAATGACCTATTTTGTGGCGGGTTGGATGTAAGACCTTTACTCTAGCACACGTGTGCTGCGTAATCACTGTGGAGTAAAAGTATGAATGTTAACTTGTTGCTGTGTAAGGTGTTGAACCTGAAAATTTCAATGTTGATGGTCAGAAGCCGCTGGGTAAGCTCATTGTTGACTGGCTGGATACTGCAATGCAGGATGAACCTCTTGACAGACTGTCGGAAAATGTAATTTCTCACTACGTGAGCTTTCTTGCTTGAGTAATGTTTTCAGTTCGCAAAACTCTGTTGTTATTGGCCCGCCTACACATAGTGTAGGGGGCCAGACTGGTAACGGTTGCAGTTTTCTTTAGGCGTCGTCTGTCGGTGTCTCTAACATTGCACGGTGGGCCTGCAGGCGGCTTAACCCATACAGGCCAGGCGATGACATCATGTAGCCTCCAGTCTAATTATAGCTCCACAGCTGCACGGCGGGCCAGTCGTGTTACATCCCTTTAGGGCGACATCGTGTTCATGTCGCACTTCGTGGGCTATGGCACTTATTTGCAGATATTGACTGCTGTGTTAAATGTGAAGCTGTGATTAATGCTGTGACTAGCAGTTAAAACTAGGTATTTAATTGCTAAACTTTAGTTGCCACAGAGCTTGATGGGTATTTTGAATTATAAAGTAAAATGTAAAGGAGGGGAGTCGAACACTCAAATACACAAAACACCAATACATAAGAACATCACTGAATGTCATTTGTAAGTCTGAAACTCGCAACTGACCGGGCAGTTATCAGGATAGCAAATCCCACTAAAGAATTATGGATGGGCCTCATTTGAATGGTATTTGAATGCATTACTTAACAGCAATTATGCAAGATGATCAGAAACTGGCAAGATAACTGACTTTCAAGAGGCTCAGTCAAACTACATGACACTCGAATCGGTTGAAATATTGTTAGCTACTGCATAAATCTAGGAAAATAGCATTTGAAAAGGCTTGCAATGCATGAATTACCTTGAAGGTCACGTGAGGTCATCAGAAATGGCGCTGTATGATAGGCTATATACCCATTCCTGTTAGTGCGATGTAGTAACGTCTCTGACTTGTGCTGTTTCCTAGATATTATCACTTGACAAAATTTACATTGTGTGTAGAAAGGTTCGAAGACAGAGCTGAAGTGACCTTCAAGATCATTGATATTGGTGCGATTTGATGGGCCACATGATTTCTTATTGGCCTTCCATTTCAACTTGTAACCATGTCTCTCTGTTGTAACATTTTTGTGATATTTTAACTTATTTACAAAAAAATAAAGAGGTCATGTGACCCTGAACACACCGTGTTCAGTTTTCATCTATTTTGCATACGGTAAACTTGCCACAGTAAATGTGCATACCAGATTTGAAATTCCTAACTTCCCTTTCCAAAGATATGAAGGAAAACCCCCAAAATGAAAACAGGTGATTGGGGCGTGTATGATCATTCATGGTCATCGGCTATGTCACTGTTCACTCAAGCACATATGGCTTCCTATTTGTCTACAACATTAACTATGTGCCGTTTCAAGACATAGCAAGTTATTTGTTGCAAGTCCGTATATTTGGTGTCCCGTTATGGGTGACCCTATTGGATCCTTAAGCTATCATGTGATGTTTTTCACATTATATATTTAGCCATTATGATAGAACACTGGCTCGTGATGGACAGACAGATAAAGGACCACAGCATATACCAGGCTATCGTTGTGTCATGCAGTAAAAACAAAGCAAGTCGTTGACAGTTGCGAGTGTTTCAATAATTTAAGAAATGAGTCTTGATGCAACGTTTTTGTGCTATTGCACATAGGTTGTCGTTAATCAGATTTTGTACTGCTTTGTTTACTGAATAGTGCCGTTAGCTGTAGTGCTTTATTTGACTTGGCTTGGCAGATATAAGTGCAGAATGATGTGCGATATAGGAAACTTTGATCTTAGTTGAGGTTTGATTCCCAGCCAGCATGCTGGACTGGTCGAGTCACCACTGATATTTGACATGACTGACTGCCCTTCCGCCAAGCTGATGGCTAGTGTTGACTGCGGTCTGTGCTGTGCTATGTGTAACATTATGTGATTGTGCATCCAGCATCATATTCTGCAGTTGATGTCAGACAACAGTCTCCGTGAGTGCCTGGACAAGCTGGAAGATGAACAGCTCACCCAGAACGGCATTGTTGAAGACTACAAGAAACTTAGCAGGAGGAAAATGGTATCACTATTGATACTAAGCAATGGTGGGTTGCGGCAGTAGAGCCATGGGTTTTATGGAACTGTTTGTTTCATGGGTGTGAGAAGTAGTTTTGTTGTTTTTCTTCACTAAGGATAAGAGATCCCATTCTGTTTACCACGCAATGCTATGCTAGCATGGTATATGCTGTCGCCATGTGTAGGTCCATCTGTCCATTCTTTACAAGCAGGTATTGTATCAAAATGGCTAAACGTAGGATCACACAACCAACACCATGCGATAGCCCAGGGACTGTAGTCTGATGCCAAAGATCTGGACGAAACTCTGAGGGGGTCACCCAACAGTGTTTCCAGTTACAGGTGAGGTGGGTTGACTCCCCGATTTTCGACCAGTATCTTGCTATATTTCAGAAAATGCAAGATAGGGACATAGTTACCATGGAAGGCTAATAGAAACTCGTATGTTCTCTATCGAATGGTGCTATTTCCATTTACCTTGAGTGACCACTAACTACCCCAATCCACCCCATTTTCCACATTTTGACTTGCATTCTATATCTTTATAATGGGTGGAAATAGAGACTTCATTTGGTAGATACATTTGTCGTAGCAAGTCCTAGCTCACGGATGACAAATCAACCATGAAAGTGGATAGATCAGGCTCACATGGCCCATTTAAATTTTGGGAGCTCTAATCATATCTCTGGAACGGATAAAGCTAGAATTGTGAAATTTGTGTACTGGTAGGCTATGGGTGGCAATTCCTAGCCTACAGATCAAAAACTGCCCCTGAAAGGGGCATGGTCAGACCATGTGACACGTTTACACTTTTTGGGAGCTCCAATCATATCTCAGGTACGGTTGGAAGCTAGAGTCGTCAAATTTGGTGTACATATAGACAGCCTCCAAGTTAGCCTTGGGATGACATACTACTCGTTAATGAGTGTTGTCAGTGTCACGTGACCCATATTCATGTCTTCGTCACCCGACAGCATCAGCAAAGGCATTATGTTTTCAGGCTGCCCGTCTGCCATGTATGTCTGCTCATTCATCTGTTCGTATGGACACATTTTTTACCATGATATCTGATGAATGGCTTGAGCAGTCTCTGTGAAACTTACCGGAAATATTCAAATTAGGGGGAATATTCACTAGTCCTCTAATGATAACCTAATCAGATTCTGGAAATAAAAGGTCAGGTCAAGGTCAGAAAAGGCTATCAACGTAACAAAGACATACACGTTGATGCTGGGGCATCAAAGTCCATCTTTTAATATAAATTTTTTGCCCATCATTTCTTTGGAATGGTGTCTTTGGAAATTTGGTGTGTAGATTGACACTGAGGAGTACTAGTGCATGCATGATAGATTACCTCTGAAGGGGATGTGTTTATGTTTACGTGAACTGTTTAAATTTTGGAAAATAACTGATAATATCTCGGAAATGGTGAAGGATAGAGATGTAGCTGCAATGGAAGAGTAATAGGCAATCGTATGTGGCCTATTGAATACCAATACCAGTGACATTGAGTGACCCTGAAGGCAGTTTTGCTGTTTGAAACATTTCTTACTACCATACCTCAGGAAATGTAGCATGAATTATTGATGACATGTTCATTTACCTACTGTAGGTCTTTTCAAATGTGATTTTTGGTACAGCTGTGCAGCAACTGACATAGTGCGTCACATGGTTCCTCTGCGATAGCTGAGCTTCTTGTTTTTACGTGTGATATTGGGGAATGTTTTAAATATACCTTGTACATTAATGGACAGTGTCTGTGTATGGTTTGTATGTATTGTTCCATCATGTTACAAAGAATTGTATTACCAGGATATGCGTTTTGCTAATTATTTATCGAACAGTTATTGTGTATCATTGTGTAGTAATTTTAGCAACTGCCATTACCATTACCATTGATGCTTAGATGATATTACACATAGCAATGCTATGTGTAATATCGTTTTGCCCTGTAATTTTTCAGACTTTACTACCTGTAGTTGGTTTTATTTACATTTTTTTTGTTTATTAAAGTAGAAACTGTTTAATTCCCCTCCCCTCCAGTAGACTACACAGCATCTGAGCTATGATGATTGTCTTTAGGTTACCGTCCTTACCTTTGAGATGAGCAGCCCTGCAACTGACCACTCAGCACTGAGACCCTGATGGGTTTGACTCGGTGCAGTCCAGCCAGTACTGCACAAGCACTGTCATTGTCCGTAGTTGACCAGGAGTTTTGTGTGTTTGTTTAAGTTCGGCACTTCGTGTTTTTGTGTTGGTTTGGGTCATTTTTGTGTTGTTTGCTTTTCTCTGTTGGCTTTAGTTTCTTCAGTACCAAGCCAAGAGATTGGCTGAAAAGATTGTCTCTGAAATGACCTATTCTGTTCTGTGTGGGACATAAAACCTGAAGTCAGTCAATGAATCAACAGACTGTTTAAGTGTATGTGTATACTTTATGTTTACTGTTTATTCATTTACTGCCATTCTTTTCGAATGTGATTTTTGGAGTATCTGATGTGGCAAACAGATGGCGCCATTAAAAATGACGAAGGACAAGGTGAACGGATCTCGACCGCCTTGTTCACCATCAAATCCTTTATTTATGAATGGTCAGTTTTCATCTACAGAGAGTCTTGTGTCCACTGGAGAGGGTGAAACCAGCGTGGTTGCCACACTGATGATTGGAGGTATGATCTTGAAGTAATCAAGAGATAACATGTATATTTTGACTTTCCACTATAAACAGTGCGTTAACCATTATATGGCTTGTAAACAGTAATAGCAAGGAGCATTGTATAACTGGAGGTGTAACTGTAGTTGTAGATATTTCTAAGGTAATTAAGCCTATATTTGTTTCCACCACTGGTGGTAGCAGGTACTGTTTTGACTGCTGTTTCGTCTGTTAAGGATAATTTAAAAATTTATGGGTGTATGTTCGTGACATTTGGGGAATAGGTAGACTATGAACCAGATATGGATGTTAATTCATAGGAAATATAATCACGAAGTCACGATCAGCTAATCCCGAGAATCTGTTGGACCGAGTACTGACCAGTTATGGTGTGCAGACAAAGTCTCAATGTCACTAGCGGTGGGCTCCCAGGCAGTGGCAACCATTGCTGGATACTTTTGCACTACTAATCCAGTATATTAGTGGCCGAATTATTGTCAGTGAGAGCCAACAGGTGTTTGTGGAAGTTTATCCACTCATTGGCGGTGGCACCGTGCTGCAGGAACTGCAGTGCTGCTGATCGAGTGCACTTTCACTTCTGCCGTTTAGTAGCTGGCCGGCCTGCTTCATTGGCAACATCGGCAGTTGTGGGTGAGTGGAGTTAACGAGCGCATGCACATTCGGGCCAGACAGGATCAAAGACAACTAATGGACGATGATGAGCAAACATTGTTAAGGGCAGTGCACACTCTTACTTCCACTAATGTAGACCTAACAGTCGGTCAAGTTAGCGGGTGAGAGCGGTAATCCTTCATCTCTGCTTGTGAAGGCCAACTGCAACGGCCATGTTCACGCAGCATGGCCAGTTTCCTTTGATTTTTCGCAGCACTCGCACTACCACAGCAGTCGTTGCTGAAGTGATTACACTATGCCAGCTGATGCGTGATCGATGACAACAAGCATGGAGTGACAGGTGTTATTTTTAACGTCTTTTCAGTTCTCAGAATTCAAGCAATTCATTTCCCATTATTGAGAAAAAATTTATGTCTTGCAATACTCGTTAACGTCCTTGGTTCTAGGAGCTGATTAAATGTAGGCAGGTCAATGTTGGGTATTAGAGTTAGCACATCTGCTGCTAGCTGGTAATGATGTGCCATGGCACAGGTATGCACTCTATGGTGTGCACTCTGTGGTGTGCCATGTAAGTCGGTGAAATAAGGAAAACATTTAACTGTCTGTTGAAGCACCGATGTAGTAATTACCAAAAGATTGGTAATGGTAAATGTTAGTGTTAATGTGCAGTGGTTTCGTGAGGCATCTTAACTGCTGGATGTTGCTGTTATTTCAGCTATGACCTTCGTCTGCATTGCAATTCTGAATGACAGTCTGGTGCGCATTTCTGTCAAATTTCGCGCCCAGTTGCCCGCTGGTGGAAATGTCGACTCGAGTGGTTCAGCGGGAGATGATAGTATGCAAACTGTGATGCGCGAAGATCGTTGTGATGGCGACTCAGATGTTGGTGCCATTGATAAACGAAAACGATGCTCACTGACTCCGCTTGCAGCGATGAGTTCTGCTCGGTGTGGACTTGGCATCGCAGTTCTCAACGGACAGCTTGTTGCCGTCGGTAAGATGTTATACAGTGTCTCAGGATGACCATTTGTCTGGAAAACCTGGAAATGTTGTTGGAAACTAACAGCTATCCGGGACATCGTCCAAAAATCCCGGAAGTGGTGTATTGCATGGGGACAGCATTCAATTATCATTCCCACCCATTCCCGCATGCCCAGTACTCATCTCTACAGAGTCCCTCAAACTCACTCCATTCCTACATACTGAATTCCCATTCCTGCCCTGTTCCCGCAAACATGCTGTCCATACCTGCCCCATCCCCACACTTAAATACCTCCCTGAATAAGATTTTTTGTAAACATTGAAATGTGGCAAAAAGCAATATGAATACAAAAGTGGTATTATAAATTACAAGTGAAACAATTTCTAATGATATTGGACAATTACATGTTAGAAAAAGCTGTACGCATCACTCAACAGTCAATATAAATGCCTAGCATCTTGAAGCTGGAAGCATAGTAGTGTTATAATAGTAGATTTATTCAGCAAATGCACTGTTATAACATGTGATACACTGTTTGGTCACAACACAACTTTGTTGCTCAGTGCCTGCTGAGTACTCCTGTGGCCAGCAGTTCATCTGACACTGCTGAGGGCCCATTATTTCTGGATGGATTGAAAGAGTACATTTTACTGTTTCAGTCCATCGAGAAATAACGGGCCATGAACGATGTCAGACTTCAGCTGGTGCTGGTCTCTTGAGTTGTTCAACCAGCAGCTGAAAACACCTTTTCAGATGAATTGCTGGCTTCAGCAGTCAAATTGTCGGGACTGACCAAAAAATTACATCCGCACCTACGGTATTTTGTATCAACATTTGAACCATTACTGTGGTATCATTGCAGTTGTTATACGCGTTACGGCTACTAATGTGGGATTATTACGTTGTTGGTTCCACCCACAGAAATATTTCCAATACTGCTTGAATGCAAAAGTCTATAAGGAAATGTTAGGGAAAAATATTGTCAAGGAACACTGTTTGTTGCTAACTTCACATTTGGGGATGTGCAGTGTTCAGTAAGACTGTTGCGGGCCACCTTGAGTTGTCTGTTTTAAGGATTTTGATTATATAGAATTATTATTTGGCTCGAAGCTAGGCTTCAGTCGAATATTGGATTCACTTCACGGTGCATTTTGGCAGTGTTCACGCGTTTGGTTATAACTGCCGAAAATGAACCGATTTGGATGAAATCTGAAGTACTCTAAGTACATTGTTGGGAGTTGGCCCTGCACATTTTGGGTGCCATCCGTGCAGTAGACAATGGAAGAGTTAGGCGAAATTTTGATTTCCCATCGGCCAAATTTCATGAATTTTGAACACAACACGTTGATCTGTGTGGCGATGAAAACTTTTGGAACAGAATTTGGAAAAAATTACTGTAAGCGGTCGTTTATCCAAAAAAAAACAAAAATTTCTGAAAAAAATTATCACATCTTGTGACTTCAGGCTGCCATAACTCCGCAATAGTTACAGATCGCCGGATATTTGCTACCAAAATAACCCTCTACAGGATTTCTAGTTTCCATTTCTACATTTGGAATCAAGTCATTCCCGTGGCTTATACACACTATAAATGCAATGAAACCTCCGCATTTTTCTGCAATGTCCAAGCAGCCAATAACCAACAGCTATGGACTATTGAGTCACGTGACATTAGGCCTTGTTGAATGCAAGAAGTAAACAGCTCGTGCACAGATAGCTGAGCACTTCGAGTCGAATACTGTATTGTGGGCATTCCACACAATCACGGCTTGTACGGTAGTACAAGCTGTTGTAAAAGCGACTAGCCAAAGTAATGGGAAAGGCCAAATTTTGACCCCCCGGGGCTCCGAAACCCCTGAACGGATTTTGAT
>Ga0209363_1000823_pt1 | contig 13471 bp, 9 predicted proteins | sample WorMetexBAHAMAS3_FD_187385 | JGI IMG/M metagenome (GOLD analysis project Ga0209363, IMG submission 187385) | Marine gutless worms symbiont microbial communities from Max Planck institute for Marine Microbiology, Germany - Inanidrilus exumae... | ecosystem: Host-associated > Annelida > Digestive... | reverse complement strand
CCAGGCCAACTCAGCCTTTCATCCCTTCGGGGTCGATAGATGAGTAGTAAGCTGCAATTAGATGTCTCTTACCTCAGTTAGAGGTGGCGCCATCTAGTGAACGCATACGAAGGAAAGGCAGGCATGTTGTATTTGCGGGTAAAACTGTGTGATCCATGCCTGAGCGCTTTGAGATATACACAGTATATAAAAAGGCATTATATAAATACTCTTCCTTTCCTTTTTTCCTTTCTAGTACCCAATTTCTATGCATTTGACCGTTGTGAGTGACTGTGACCGTCTTTTTAATTTTTTGTATGCACAGAGTAGCAAATCTTACCTGGAGAGAAGCATCAAAGAAGGAGAGGAAAACTTGCGTGAACTTGTTCTGACAAAACAGCGAGAGCACACCAGCTAGCTGGCAGTAAGCTCGGCCTCATCGCATGCCCACCGTGTTACTGTATATAATACAGTTGTTGCCGAATCCTTGTCTGTCTCGTCACAGTTTATCAATGTACATACTTGTACTGTGGATGGTCTGTTGTTTTCAGTTGACATGTGTTGAAGTCGTGTGTTAGGTTAAACTGTAAACTGTTTAGCTGACAAGTCGATGTCATTAGCATTCTTGCATTAATACCCACAAGGCGGTCTGCCACAATTGTTATTCCAGGTGTGAGTTTTAAATATTTTTTTGTCATATGGTGGACAGTTATCATGCCACATTTGCTCATCACTTGTGCAGGGATGGCTTGTGCATTTTTGTCAGTTTCACTCAACAGACAAGAAAATAACATCCACACAAGTGATTGATAGCACATTTCCTCCAAATTTTTGGAGGAAACACTGTTGGATCTGAAAAAGTCAGGATGTGCAAAAAGGTCTTGGTTTTGCAAAAGTCTGGTTTCACTGTTTCAAATAGATTTTTCGAGTATTTCAAACTATGTCAATCACTGGAATTTTCTAGTGTTTTGTGCTTGCCTTTCTCAAAAATAAATAAGCAGAAAAGTCTCGTTTAAAGCTATTATTGAGAACAGATTAAGAATTCATCTGTTGGATGTTAACCGTAGGTAATTACTGCTGGCAAAGCAGTTATTTATTCATTCATTTTCAGGTAAAGAGAAACATTACTGAGAAAAACGACTACTTGATGATGAGTTTAGATTCACATCACTAATACCTCTATTTACTGACTGTGATGTAATCAAATCTTGTAAAGCATGTTTGTTATCTGTTGTTGCACATGAACAAATTATCATCTGATTCACGACTATTTATTAAGTATATGCAGAAGAGAACCGTGGTTTTGAACTTAAATGTTCTGCAGTGCATGTCTTTTAAGAATAACCAATGTTCTTTAATCAGTATTTCACGTGTATTTCTACTGTACATAGTACATTCTGGCATGTTACTAGGTTTTGTTTCTTAACTGTACATTGCTTTTAAGTTACTGAAAAGATCAATTACAGTTGGTTATCAGGTACGTATTTCTATATGCATCACACAAAAGATGAACACACAAAAATGATGATCATAAATTATAAATAAATATATCGGCAAAAACACATTAAAGCATAATAATATAGTTTGCTTTTTTGGTACAGTTTACACTACAATATCTTTGTCAGAAAAAACATGCATTTCAGACACTCTAATGAGTACAATTCATCGAGACGGTGTCATGTAACTGAACAACATCCAAAAATTTAATAATGTATAAGTCTAAATTGCTTTTTCTCTAATTATGCTAATAAAACTGTGTGCACTGCAAAGTAGCCATACAGCTTTTGACAATTTTAATTAAACCTATTTTTCAACAAAACAAGTTTTGGTTAGCATTACTCAACCAACACTTAAGAACTGGTTGATATACTCAAAGAATATCTTCATCCAAAGTGCCAGGGATACTAGGAAGCCACAACCAGGTTTGCCGATTATCAAGCAAATGCAAGACAGGAGTATTATTATATTTTAACAAGTTGTTTTTTCTTGCATAACTAAACGCTTTTGCAGAGACACATTAATGAATATAAAAACACTGCACATATAGACAATGAACAAAAAATGCTTTCTCCTCACTAGCATCCAGAAAAAAAACAACACCACTAGCCTAGCAGTGTGCAGTTAGTAACGTTTAACTAGGGAAAATTGCTTCTTGCATAAAACTCGGACCATGGTCTACATAAATTCAGAAGGCTAGTATAAGAGAAAACACTTCCAGTGGGAATGTGGTTCACTGTAAAGATGGTTAAAATCCCTCACTGAAACTTTACAAGGTTAAAACCCCCGATTAGCAATACGTAGTGGTCCAGACAACATACCCAGTTTTATAAAGGTTTGTCAATATTGTCCGAGTTTTGGTCGTTTCAACAAACAAAAAGGCAAATAACAAACGAGATTCAGCTGATTACATACAATATGCTACATTATCATCGACGTGCAGTCAAAAAATCCAGCGAGATGCAGCAGCGATTGTGCATACTTGGGTCATGAAACATGGATGCGATGGTGAACGATGTGGCAAGTAATGGGGCATGATGAGGGATATAACAGCCTCCTGCTGCACAGGTAAGCGGTAGGCCAAGAAACTTTGTGAAAACTTTTATGCAAAACTACTGCATCAGGTGCTTTGGGTTAGAAAACATACCGGGTACTTCCTGAAAAACTGATTATGCCAAAGTGATACCTAAGCCACAGCTGAACAGAAGAATCAGTGGATCTCTAGTATGCAATAAATACAGTTAGTCAGGAGTTTAACGTCCGCTTTCAGCATAAATATGACTATATCAGAAACAAGGTCAGGGGTGGAAAGCTATCCCTACCCAGTGATGGAAGGCCAGCGACATATAAACCTCAACTCTGGCCGCCATTTTGTTCAGCAGCCACCCAAAAGGGAAAGGGATCGAGAGGCTCACTGAAATTATTATGCTAGCGCCTACAACAGCGGAAGACAACTATCGCACCGCAAGACGAAACTAAACCAAAATACAACAAAACACCAGAATAAATCTCAACTAAGCAATACAGATAACACAAAATGAACAAAACAAACTAAACCCAGGTTCGGTTGCCTCCTATGACCTCCGGCCTGGAAACGGAGTAGAACGATTCTGGTAGAAAGGGATGTGATGGACAATAGAAGAAAATAGGTAAAGCGAACGAGAAAAGGAAAAAGGAGCAAAAAATGAAGTGAATGGACAAGAGAGGAGCAAAGGCAGAAAGGGGGTACCCCGGCCCCACGCGGGGTCAAAAAACACGGATGGGATGTGACGATGTGGGAAGTAATGGGGCATGATGGGGGATATAACAGCCTTCCTGCTGCAGAGGTAAGGGGTAGGCACAGAAACTTTATGAAAATTTTCATGCAAAACTACTGCATCAGGTGTTTTGGGTCAGAAAACATACTTCCTGAAAATAGATGATGCCAAAGTGATACCTAAGCCACAGCTGAACAAAAACATCAGTGGATCTCACCAGATAGTATGCAATGAATACAAGTACACAACATTCAAGTATACAGACAAGCCGAAAATTGAAACCCAGTGATTTACCAATTAGCCACGTCATATCAAGAACAAGACAACCAAATGGTGAAATTGTGAATGGTGAATCAAACAACATTGATTGTTAAGGTTTTACGACCCACGCGACACAAAATAGGTTATTTTGAAGACATTCTTCCCAGCCAATCTCTTGGCTTAGTACACAAAGACGAAATCTAACACAACAAAGTAAATTATGCATCCCCAACAAAATATAATATAACAAAATAAACACATAAAAAACTACAGCCTTATGACAATGGCCAGATCATCCATGAGGCTGAAGCCTCAGGGCGGGCCTGGTACAATTAAAACTTACAAAGTAGGACTAGGACCACTTTGGGCCCGAAATTTCTAGAGAGAAAATTTTTGGTCTTTTAAAATTCTTGGAATCTGACGCCTTAGTCAACAATTTGAACGTTTGACGTATGTATGTAGTCTTTTACATTTTCCGGAAAAAAATACCGGGTACTGTCGTACTGGTATATGTAAATATACGTATGAGGGACCCGCAAATATATGTAGGGGCCAGCAGTCTATTTTAAGCCTCAGGGCCCGGAGGGACCATTATCCAGCCCTGCTTATGATCGCCTGACTGAAAACGGAATGGGCCTATTCTTAAGGAAGAAAATAAGTAAGGAAGTAAGTAGGGAAGTAAATAATTAAACTGTTTATGTAGCAATGGAATCAACAAATGAATCAGGGCGCATTAAAGCCCCAGAGCCCATGCACAGCGGCGTCACAGCCTATGGACAAGGGTGGACAAAGTCCAGGGGCCCCAAGGTTCTAGGGGCCCCCAAACAATGTAACAAAAAATCAATCTGGATTTATCACGTAATTCACGTTACGTTTCCACTCAATTAAGGTACACGCTATTTACCCAATGATGGATCATGGACACAGCGATATTTCAACTTCAAAGCCTATTTGAGGCTCACCACTTAGTTTCGAAACTGCTCACCCAAGATGTCTGCTGAACCTTATCAGATAATGACTTGGAAATAGCAGCCAATGGGCTGCAAAACGCATATTCTGATGACCGGTTCTAATGTCCAAATTGCGCTTATTTCGGCGCGAATTCAACACGGAAATCGCTGCTTAATTCAAAATCCATACTAGATTTACTCAGATTGAAGAGTAGTTCTGGGAACATGTCCACTCCTCGGTTCCGGACCTGGCAACTGCATGCGCATTGTTCACTGTATTGCTAGTCAATGTTTGTCAAGTGCAGAACGTTTCTTTGCGAAACTTAAACTAATAAAAACGTACCTTAAATTTATTATTTCACAGGAGAGCCTCGATGGTTTAGCTCTTCTTGCCATTGAAAATGAAGCTGCCAAACAGCTTAACACTGATAATTTGCTAGACAGCTTTGCAAACAATAAAGCCTGACAATGTAAACTGATGGCGTGATGCAACCGATCATGTATATCTTATGTGAGCGTGCTAGTGCGACTGGCTAACTGTTTAACTCAAAAATTTTGATGAGATAATTTCTCTTTGTTTAGATTGCTAAACAGTGTGCTACAGCCCACATGTGACTGTGAGAGAGTTTAAGTGTATGTTTAGCGTGAATTTTGTATACTGCGGAACGCACACAGTAATTCTCAAGGTGGTACATTGCTGTACGTATTTTTCACGTAGGTCCTAAACAACGGTAACCGCAAGCAGTATGCTCTTATTTTAGTTTTTTGTTACAATAACACAATACAGCATTAGCATGTATGATGTAGGAAATTAGGCATACAAATTTTACCAATGAACCAATCCAAAATGCACCCATATTTTGCCATTCCTTTCCCAACAACCCTTTGCAGCAGTGTTTGAATAAATGGAAGGCATACCTTGCGCTTAGTCTGCATTAAGTATGGTAGCCTGCTATAGGGCCCAGCTTAAGTTAGGGCCCAGAGTATCAATATGTCCAAGGGCCCCCAGCCGTGTTGTGACGCCACTGCCCATGCAGGGCGACAACGTCAATAACTTACTGAACTGAACTGATTGATTGATTGAGTTAAGGGTTTTACGTCCCACACGACACAAAATGGGTCATTTTGGACACGTTTTTCCCAGCCAATCTCTTGGCTTAGTGATGAAAAACGAAAACAAACAGCAAAAGCAAACATGCATCCGTAACAAAAAATATACTACAACATAAAACTAACACAAAATAAATTAGCCGCGTGCGTGGCTGATGGTCGACTCTTCACAACTGACGTTTCTGCCAAGTTCAAAGTCACGTGACACAAAAACTAGGGCAAATATCAAAAATATGGCCCGGCCAAATTTAGATATTGTGCCGTAGTTTAGGATCTGTGGTCAGTTGCCAGCTCGCATTGTAAATGGCAGAGGAGATAGCTTTTGAAAATGGAAGGATTTCCAACTTCCAAGGGCTCATGACCTTGACCTTGGTTTGGGTAGTATTGCATACCATCGTGCATCACTCATCGACCTCTACCTACATGCCAAATTTCATTGAAATCAAAGAAACGTATGGACGGACGGACATTTGAAACCCACTTTAGTAGGTCGACTCAGAGTCAACCTAAAAACTAAAGTCAGGTTTGGTCGCCTTTTATGACCTCTGGCCAGGAAACAGTATGGGTCTATACTGGAAGGAGTAGATAAGTCGGGAAGTTAATGAATAAGGAAGTAAATAAGTAATGAAAAAGTGTAAGGAAGAAAGTGAGGAAGGTAGAAAGGAAGAAAGGTAAGTAAACAAACGAACAAAATTTATATAGCACCAAAATGAACAAATAAACCAGGGGGAATTACTGCCCTGCAGCCCGTACGGGGCAACTTACTGAATTAACCACTGGATACCAATCAGCATTTAAATCAAAATTCCACTTCATGTTTAAAGCTGCAAAGAACCTCCTCTCACAACTTTGTTATTACCCACGCCGGCTGTACAGCCGCCGGCGTGGGGTGGGCGTTCAGTCGCATCTGCCTGTCCATACTCTAAAAGGAAAACAGCTTGAGCTATCAGCACCAACGTTGGTACACATATAGTCCACGGAAGGACAAAAGGTCAAAAGTCAAATTCTAACCCTAAACCTCGGGTTAGACCATATATTATTTTTGCACACTAAATTAAATAATTTTATTTCTTGTCATTTGTACATATCTACCCTGAGGGTCAAAAAGTGAAAAGACAACATCACATGGTTATCAAGTGGTAACACCAAGTGCAGTCAAAACTTACATTCGCCCGGCGTGGGTCTGCATGTCGTTAGGACTGCAAATTTCTCTAGTTTATTATTACGAGTCAAACAGATTCGCTTCAGTGCTTTCACAGTCATGGTTGAGTGGGAGGAAGAACACAAAAACCTCGTTCCCCTAATCTGAAGAGGCTCTCCTGCAGAACCGGTTAGGAGGAGGCCCAAGGAGGAAACGCCGATCGTGGTTCACCCAGAAAACATTGGCTACACAGAAGTAGTAGTAGTAGTATAAGGGCCAGTTTTTCCATCACAAATTAGTCTTCCATTAACTTTAATGGGAGATTAACTCCAATTAATTAATGGGAGTTATTCTCCCATTAACGTTAATGGAAGACTACTTTTTGATGGAAAAACTGGCCCTAAGTCTCGGAGATCATCATTCAAAAGATGAACGGGACGTGAAGCAACATTCGAGAAATATGCCATCTCCAGTAGCTAGAACTATCGTACGTTGCAATTATAAGTATTCAATAAGTTAAATAACACTGTTCCACAATGGTAATGATCTGTGCACACGTGTCAATGATAGTGTGATTTTTACAGGCAATACAGGAGTGTTCTAATATATATTCACATCGTCAAACGATATGGCTTCTAGCAGTGACGGCTCAAATGCCATAAATGCCACCTATCAGTTCCTACAATGATCAACTCACAAAAACAAAAAAATTCCACATAACAGTAAGTGGTAAGATTCAAGATTGTAATCACGTTTGCTCGATGCGAGCCATTAGCTCAAATTGAGCCCAGAAGCTCCAGGTGAGCTGCCATGTTTGACGTTAAGACACAACCCGTGTCGGCGGAGGTGGAAGACTGGTTACTTGAGCACTGGAGTATCAGTGAAACATGGTGCTACGTCTCCATACCCTCATCTTGACGACAGGAGAGGGCTTACCCATCAATCGGATTGTGATGCCCTTTCGGTTGCAGGACTGGACATGGCAGGTTAGCTGGGTCTGGGGCTGGGTGGCAAAGGGTCTATAGACTTGCAGGACTGTCCGAGACCCGGCTGTTGTAACCTCGTATCCTTCTATTCCTTCACGAGTGAAACATGGATCCCAAGCCCCTTTGTTGAGACTCAATGACAGGTGAGGAGCAAGGTTGCCAAACACTAAACTTCAGTTTTTAAACAAACACAGGTGGCCTCTAAAACTTCCAACAACAATTTGACATAAAAATTTATTATTCGCATGTTATAACAAAAGATCAGCAAGTGCTGAGATAGGCAACAGGGTCGAATTAGAGTGAATTCAGAGGAAAATAAATAGGGCTACTTTTGGGCTAGTCTGCGGATGCCACTGGGCGGGAATTTCCGACGACGGCCTTGCAACCAGGAGATCCACGCCCCAGCGATCGCATAGGCAATCATGCAATCGGGTACACATGTATATACATACCTTAGGTATAATACCCGGTCGCCAAAAACTATGTACATTTACAGACTCAGTCTAAAGCTACGTATGCAAAATATACGGAATATGTAACTAGAAGATGGACTTCAATGCCCCAGCGTCGATATGATGTCTTCACCAGCACATACTTGAACCAAGGTGTGACCTTTCACCTCCAGAATCATCAGTATGGGCTAGTCAGGGTTCCCACAAGTTAGGCAAAATAAAATTCCCTGACTTTTCCCTGACTTTTCCAGATAACTTTAAAAGTATTTCCAGGCATTTTGCGGAGCTTTCCACAACAGTAACTAAAAATGTTGATTACACAAAAACAGTCTGGTAACATAGTTTATACAAGTTAGTACAAAAATGCGACATCTCATTAAAAAATTCCCTGACTATATCGCAAATTCCCTGACTTTTCCAGGTTTACAAAATTCCCTGGCAATTCCAGGTTTTCCAGGTTTATGGGAACCCTGCTAGTGAATATTCCCTGTCAGTTTTATCGAAACTGTTCAAGCCATGTGACCGGACGAACGGGGCAGCCATCTCCAACACTGTTGGGTGATAAAAGGCATAAAAACCGTTTATGATGATGACAATGCCGATGATAAACCGTTCATTCTCGGCGTCAGGAGGTAATTATGCCTGAGGTCCTGCGTCATTCTCATTGTCAGCGACAGTAGCAGCATTTGGGCTCGGAAACATTTAGCATCGGTCACCATCACGATCAAGCGGACACACATTTGGCCCACCCACATGCTCCTGCCGAACGGTCACTAAGCTGATGTGCTGTGTTTGTTCAAATCAACTGGAGATGCCGACGTTTTTGACCGACAGCCGACACACCTCACGGAGCCGACGAACTGTTCTCAATCAGCCGCTTGTCACGGAGGTTCAATATGGATCGTGCAATCACCTCGGCAGTCCGACGCTGGTAACCACCGCTAGTCACCATCACGATCGGAATCCTCTTTCCACGAACGACAGTGAATACAAGCTCGTCTCGCTTGATAATTCCCTGTCACAGTTACAGAAAACAGGAAGCTCAGCTACAGCAGAGGGACTGCGTGATGCGCTATGTTTGTAAATTCGTGCTATGTTTCACGACGCATGGCAGTCAGAACAGCAAAAGTGACCTTCAAGGTCATTCAAGGGCATTGGTAATGGTGCCATTCGATAGGCCACATGCTGCTGCTGATACTGATACTGATACTGATACTACTACTACTACTACTACTACTACTACTACTACATGTACTTCCGATAAATGGAAGTAGCAGTAATATCTGTGACGTTTGGCCTGCCATAGTATGAGATGGACGGCTTTCCATGCTGATGTCCTTCCACGCAGTGAGGCGTGACGAGCGACAGGTGGTCACTGGCAGGCCTAGCGTGTAGTTTATTGCGAGTTTTATCGCGAGTTCTCGTGCTGAATTGATGTATATATGTAATAATGTATAATAATGATGTATAATATGTATAATGGTCATTGTATGCGAGCTCTGCATGGACAGAGTATCATTCATGTAAACACTTGCTTGCATGCCACAAGGATAACTTCGACTTTTAATGAAGCAGAAATGCGTAAGAAACCGTACCAAATACTAAGCTGTTCTGGAGCTTATACGTCTATACACAACGCACCGAAATACTGTTGAAAAATATTATACATTTAAAAAAATGTATAATACTCTCTTGATTGACTGCTTGTATCGTACCTGTTCAGAGATTGACAACAGCCCAAGACTGTCTCCCTCGAGGATGTCAGTTCCTGCATTGTAGACGACAATGTCTGGATGAAACTCTCCGAGTGCTAGGTCCAAATTTCTTCACACACAGAACAACTGCACTGTACTTTGTTACCACAACAAACTAGGAACCGTTCAACTGCCGAAGAAAATGCATCAACCTAAGATATAAGAAGGTAAAAACACCACACTGTATTAATATGCACTCAAAAGATAATCAGAACACAGTAACTGTATCATATGATTAAAATGGAAAATCAGCACTAAACGTACATGACAAAAACTGATGTAGTTAATGACTGAGCAGGATTAAACTCATTCATTACGTTAGTTTTTCTTATATAATTTTAATTTTTAGTTTTTCTTATATAATTTTAAAACCACATTCCCACATAAGAACAATTAATAGAAAACAGAGGAAATAGGTTTAAAAGATGGCAACGCATTAGACTAAGTACTGGAAGGCCTCAATGGGGTTGCTGTATGCCATAATCACGCCTTGTAATGCAATTCGTTGTCTGCATTGTTCAGCGCCACGGAAGTCTTTTGACATTCTGGCGCTTTGCAAATCGGATTATTATATTATTATATTATTATAATGGGTCTGCTGAAGTAAACGTATAGCGCCTTATAATGCGGGCGATACTCATCTTTGAAGTGATCAGGTATGGCATGTGTTAACGAGGGACCACACAGTATTACCTGCCACCCATACGTTTATCAACGAATACACTGAGCCATCCTGCCTTTACTCCCCAGCCACAGCGCATCATAGCACTTTGGTCGGTACTCATTTCCAGGGTTGCTGGTTATATACCGAGGTGGTATGCCCACCCGAGGCTGGTCACCCATCTGAGTATAGGTAACGCTGTGTGATCCCATATGGCAGGTGAGTTTTTCATAGTGGCGAGGCTAAGTTGTTGCTAACTGCTACACACTGTTTATTTTAAAGTAAAAGCAAAGTAAAGTATACGTCTATTTGTATAGCGCATCATCGTATCTACCCCTAATGCGCTCAGACATGGATCACACAGTTTTACCTGCAAATTACACCATGCCCGCCTTCACTCCCCAGCCACAAAGCATCAGCGCCCTTTGACTGGTACTCATTTTACCGTCCCACAGAGGGTAGAAGGCTGAGTCGACCTGGGTGGTTGGTTACATACCGAAATAAAGTGCTGCCTCCAGGAGTCGAACCCGGACACGGTCACCCGGGCTCAGCGTAGGTTAACCTCGTTGATCTAGACCAACGATGTTACCACAACGCCACGCCGCCACCACTACTACTTTTACTTACTAACCCAGGCTCGACGTAAAGTAACTTCTCGATACACCCAACACTGTTACTGCTACGCCAAACCTCCAATGTTGAAGACAGTTACCTGCTGACTATTCGCAGGTATTCATCGTCCTCAGTGAAGTGTTGTAGTGGCACGTTTCGCCTAATTCCACCTGGCACATCACACGTATAACGTAAACGATACATCGACTGGTTTGTGAACTCTGATGCTTTATGTGTCCACAATCAGCTGATATGTAACGCGGGATAAAAATAAACAAAACAAGTACGTCCATCTTCGGGGACGACCGTATATCCACACATACCGATCCTACGTCCTCACGCTGTGCGAACTTGATTGGCATGTGAATCACAAAAGCCTAGAAGCATCACATTACAACAAGGGCACACTGGCCGATTTGTCCGATTTTGGGCTACTGGGACAGCAAAGTTCCCCAAAATGTGAGATTCCCTGCCCAGGAAGCCGATGAACCACCGTTCAAAATTTGACGCCGCTAGCTTGATCCTCGGTGGACAAATCCTCAACCGTAAAAACACAAACAGAATTACAAAAACAGGGCGCATCACCATCTTGTCACTAACAGTGGCGGTGAATGCATGTATTTGCAGTCCACTGTGTGCACTGGACAGGCACATTCGCCCACGGAAGTGCAATGCACTCAGGCACAGCTATGTTACAATGCGCCGGCACATGTCCATTGTCACTCCTGAAAACTGTCATCCCTTCCCATGGAGAATCTGGACACCCATCTAATACATGGTTCCTCGGACCCACATGAGTCAACCCCAACATGGCGTCTCCATCGGTTCACTGTTTTTGCACAGCTTACCCATGTGCCAAACACACACACATGCGAACACACAGATACACAGACCATGCTACGTGGCAACATCTGTAGCAAGAGGCCGCATCTCTGTGTGCATGCAGTGCGCCTAAAAACAAAGACCGGTTGAATCGAGTTAAGGTTTTATGTCCCACCATAGACAAAAATAAGTCATTTTGGAAACTTTCCACTCTACCAATCTCTTGGCTCAGTAATGAAAAACAACAAAACAAAAATGCATCCGTAACAAAATATACAACAACACTTGTTCACTTGTTGCTTTTGTTAACTAAATGTGAGCTGTTGCTGTCTTTGGGTTATCTGCACTCATAAAATATCTGAATGAACAAGTATGCTTCACTGAGAAACTGCTCATTTCCGTCAAGACAGAATTCAAGCGAGCAATTATCATTATTATTCTGGTACTAGACGTCGTCTAGGGTACATGCATCAGAGCACTGGCATAAAGGCAGCAGTGTAATTTCCTTCATGAGTATCGTAGTGCATCACGAAAGAATACACACATACATACATAAGAGTTTTTTGTATAGCGCATACGAATTCGATAGAGTCACTATGCGCTTCGGTCGCCAAACAAGTGAGTTTTAAGAGATTGTTTAAAAGTGTCAAAGGACAGTCCCAGCCGTCATAGTCTTGGTGGAAGGTCGTTCCACAGGCGGGGACCGGCGACTGAGAAGCTTCTGTGACCCAGTGTGCTGTGCGTGTGTGTGGTATGATGAGGTGAGCTGATGTCAGCGCTTCAAGTTTCCTTCAGTTCATTGACACTGTTGGTTCGGTGACAGAGAGGACGTCTGGATCGTAACAAACCTGTGCCAGTAAACATGGATAATGTCCTTTGAGATGGAGGAGGACAAAGAGAGGTAGTGGATTTAGACATGGAATGACGTCTCTTCCTTGGGTGAAGACTTCAAGGCTGGCATCATAAACGACATTTGACAGCAAGCACTCTGCACTGAGAATGAGTCATGAACAAATAAGACACCTGGCTGATGGAAAATAGCCATTAGCCTCCAGTGTGTGTGTGTGTGTGTGGCATCAATGTTATGATAGTGACCCGCCTTTCGGATATTATCGTACAGTATCCATATTCTGCTAGTTTACCCTGAACCATGCCGAACGAGTTTGTTGTAAAAATTCGTCCTTTAGACAAAGTCGAATATTGCTTCGACACTGTTGCCATTTTTGGCAACTATGTCAAACGAGATATTTTTGCGAAATTTCGTCTTTTCGACTAAGTCAAAACAAATTGAACACGACTTTGTCATTAGGACTAAATTCTGTTCGGATATTATCACAGGCAGCGCAGTAGCGCTGCACTGTTTTAAGGCCCATTCAAAATCAATAGGAAAAATGGAAAATTCGACCCCCTGTAAAATTGTAACCCCTGAAAATTTCATTTTGAAACTTGGCATACGTGATTACGTCGAGAACATCACCCACTACACAAA